>OBYQ01000295.1_pt1 | contig 66502 bp, 68 predicted proteins | sample 1538221 | NCBI WGS metagenome assembly OBYQ01 (sample SAMEA2580200, study PRJEB22360) | human gut metagenome | biome: human gut; feature: human-associated habitat; material: faeces | place: Denmark | collected 2008/2010
GAATTTTAATTCCATATAGATGTACCTGTCCTTTCTGAATGTTGTGTTTGATGGTTGGTTTCGGATTCTGGTCTGGAAGCGGCGGGGAACGCTCCGGCGGTGGTGATTTCTTCGTAGTATCACATCCTTTCTGATTTTTGGGTAAAAAAATAGACGCTCAATTCTGAACGTCTATAAGGAATGATAATTGACATATTGAATTTATAATAACCATTAGTGAAAATGTATTACCATAATTGTCTGGAAATAAATTTCAACTGATTTTTGCACTTACCTACTGATTTATTTACACTAACTCTTACTCTGTCAATTACTTTAGTTTCACCTTCTTGCAATAAATCCATTGGTTTTGATTCGATAGATGAAATACGACCAGAGCCTAAAAAGTCATCTAGCATAAATAAATGGTTGTCCGGATTATTTGTTGATAACAGTGTCCTATGCTTTGACAAAATATCATAAACTTTTTTTAGATAAACTTTAGTCTGTTGATTAGGCTCATTTCTTGCACCTGCAACAGTAGACCAACCACAGTGAGTAAGTACAACCATTTGAATTTTTGGTACATTCATATCAGTTTCCGGTAGATATTTTCTAAACTCACTTTGTGGACTACTTAAAGTATTGATTAATAGCTCTAAAGATTTAATAGATTGTTGGTCTGTACGTACAGGTATTACTAAGGCGTCGGCTGCATACCATGCAAGCTGTGTAGCACCAGCAAAAAAGGGTGATGTATCAATCAAGCATTTATCTAAAGAATTTTCCGAAAGTTCTCTTTCAATTTCTGATTTTAAAGAGTAAAGAATGCTTTTAAGTGCTTGGTCTTTTTGTGGCTGTTGTAAACCAGAAGTTTGATTTATAGCCGTAATCAGCTGTGATGGTAATAAATATAATTCATCAGATGATGGAATATAATAGTTGTTTTTAGATGCAAAATACGAGTTTGTTGCACCAATATATGATGCCACACGTGTTGCTTTCCCTAACCCAGGAACTAAATATGGTAATAACATATCTTTCACATTTGTCTGCTGTCCAGAATAATAATTGGAATCATAAAAAAATGATAAATTACCTTGAGGACAGGTATCAACAGCTAAAAGGTTATCAGTTAGATAACTTAAATTAAATGAAAGAGTAGTTTTTCCAATGCCACCCCGAAGATTGCACATAGCATAAATTTTTTGTTTGGGTAATTGTATATCATCTGCTTGATTGTTGGCAATATCATATTGCCGGTTAATAATTGTTTCGATTGACATGATGTGTTCCTCCTTTTAGTTTTACGACTTTGTATATTATATGTAAAACTAATTTTAATATACATGCACATGGAAGTCAATACTAATTTTTAATGCTATAAAAAATAGACGCTCATTGTTGAACATCTATTTTTGAATGATATTGAGGTTTGCCGGTCTATCTTATAAAATCTGAATGTACTTCGATTGCATTTTTATTGCATTTTTTATATTTTTGCATATAGATTTTAGTGGTTGATAGTTCCTGAAAATGCCTTAAAATCAATGATTTTCACTTATATGGCATACCGTCTGTCTGGAGTTTGAGTAGCGGACTTGTTCAGATGCAGGTTTTTTTGCCACTTTTTATGCGATTTCTTTTGATGATTTCCGGCACCCGAAGTGTAATGGTGAAGCGGGAAAATATGGAAACAGAGCATAAGTAAGACAAAAAGAAAGACGGAAAAAAGAAATTAAAAATACCATAAAACCACCAGAAACCTTGTTTCAGGGGATTCCCCTGAGATGAGGTTTTTTTGTCTTAAAAAAAGAAAAAAAAGAATCAGCAATAGGATGCCTTGAAGTAAACTGAAAGCCGCGAAAACAGGCGGTTCAGGGACTTGGAAAGAAAAAGAAAAATCGCAAAGAACGTGGCAAAAGTGCCTGAAAGAAGAACGAAAATGAGAAGGAAAAAAAGAGAGAAAAGAAGTTCGGGCAGGTGGTTTTGCAGACGGGAAATTTTCATTTTCGGATGGGGCGTGTGTGTGGTGCATGTGGCTGTCCGATTCTGGGAGCGGTTTTGGGAAGATAGTAAAGCGTCAAACGGATTTACAAAAAAAGTGTCAAAAGGGGTTGCACAATGACAGGACTAAATTGCGAAAAAGCCCATAAATAAAGGTTTTGCGGGCTGTCTGGATGTTCCGGTGGAGTGCAAATGGAGTTAAAAAATCTTTTTTTTCTTTGTTTTCTTTCCGGAGTTATCTGAGATTTTCGCAAAAGTAACTATGCTCAGAAAATATAATTAGTGTGAATATGAAGAACAGTTTGTTTTGATGGAAATATTTTCCGTCAGGGCAGACTGTTTTTTTATACCCTTTTTCAATGATATTAACTCCATGGTTCAGCGATAACACATATGGAAACTGTAAAATTAAAATAATTTGCTAAATTTCGGAAAATGATGTCCGATTTTGCATTTGCCAGTACAGAGTATATGAAGAGATAAATATTCAAAACACAGGAGGTACTGATTATGCAGAACAAATTATTTTTAAAGGCAGCCGATATATGTGAACTTCTGGAGGTAAAACAGACATCGGCTTATGAGATCATTGGCAATCTGAATAAGGAGCTGGAAGAACAGGGATATTTGACGCTTAGAGGAAAAGTTCCGACAAAGTATTTTGTGAAGCGTTTCTACGGAGTGGAAGATACTTGTGAGATTCCACAGGAAGAGGGAAAGGAATGGTTTCATGCGTAAGAGAAAAATGTATTTATCAGTGGAAGACATTGCAGAACTCTTTGGATTATCAGTTTCGTTTGCTTACCGGGTGGTGGAAAGAATGAATGCCGATCTGGAAAGCAAGAACTATTATGTTATTCTCGGACGGGTGCCAACCCGCTATGTAGAGGACAAGATCTATGGTCTGGAACATGTTGAGCAATATTTGAAGGAGGATAAAGCGATATGAGTATAGTGCAGGAAAAAATGTATATGGATAGGCCGGAAATATAAAACTGTCGCTGGGGTACTGATCTATCGTGCATAGCGTGTCCAGTTCCGAAAGCGGCAGCGTTTCAAAGGATGTTTCCCAGCCACGCTGACGCTTCCTTTCCCGGAAGTAGTCAACGGCTTCATGGTACAGTACCAGCTTGCAAAAATGGTCAAACTGGCAGCGCCTCCCGTAATCATCAGGGGTAACTTTCATCTTCTCACCCCCTTTCCGTGGGGAGTGAGCAGGATGATCCTGTCCGTTGTCAGGGGCCTATGCTGGCCCTGGTCTGCTGACCGCCTCCTTTTCCATCTGATTTTTTGCCGGAAATGACAATCCGCGAAAATCGACAAAAATCGCCCGGCAGGTCGTAAACCTACCGGGCGACGATTTGAAGCGTTTTGTTGTTTTCTTACATGGTATAGTTCATACTCATAGCCGGAATATTCCCGTGGCGGGGCAAGGCTTTTTTTAAGCGGTAGAAGTGGATTAGATTATAATGATAGTAAAACAGCATGGCGGCGTCCTCCCGTGGGCCGCCATGCCTTTAACTGCTGGGAATGACAGAAAGAAAGCAGCGGCCTTGATTTCTCAAAACCGCCACCAGTGAATATAAATTAAGCGTGAAAATGGGTCTGCCCAGCAGCGTTTTTTTTCTTTTCTGCCGCTGGGCAGATGTTTTTTCTTTAGATACATGATAAGAGGAATTTTTGAAGATTCCATAAAGATTTGAAAAATGGACGGACATAAAAGACGTCCATTACACTATCGGAAAATCAGCAAGGAAGTTTCATAGTAACCTTTGCGCCGCCGGTTTCTTTTGAATTTTCTAAAATAAGCTGACCATTATGTTGTTCCATAATCGAATTTGTAATATATAGACCCATACCAAAGTGTAACTTTGAATTGCGGCTTTGATCGCCCATATAGAACCGTTCCTGTGCGTGGCATAATGCCTCTTTAGAAAACCCCGTTCCCTCGTCTGTGACTGAAATTTCCACGAAACCGTTGTTACTCTGAACATCCACATAAAGCGTTCCGCCTTGCGGGGAGTAGTCCAGCCCATTACTGATAACATTCATAATAGCACGTTCTATCAGCACCCTATCAAATTTCAGCATTTGAGGGAGTGAAACAGTATTCATTTGCAGCCGGATTTCTTTTGTCCGGCATAGTGATTCCATATAACCGAACAAGTGCTGCATGAACGCTGGCAAGTCTATACTTTCAATATGGAGCTGATAACCAACCGCCGCCCGTGATATATCAATCAGGGTTTGAATATATGACTGCATCTGGCCGGAACTTTCCACGACGTAACCAGCGTATAATCGTTGCTCATCATCAAGATTTGTTTCTGTGAGTAAATCAGCATTTCCTTGAATAACCGTCAGAGGCGTTTTCAAATCATGGGCAAGCGCGGCGATTTGCTCTTTCTGTGTCTGTTCGGTTTTCCATTGCCGTTCTAACGAAATTTTCAGATTATCTTTCATATCTGAAAAAGATGCAAGGACATCTTCAAACTCTTTGATTTTGGCGTGTCCTACTTCAAAATCAAGGTTTTGCTTTGAAACCTCCGCAGTTGCTTCAAAAAGCGGGGTCAGTTGTGTACGCAGGTTCTTAGCAAATCTGGCGGTCAGTATGATAATGACCAGCAGCGAATTTACAGCCATCAGGATAAACGCAAGCGTGTCAGGAGATGGAAAATATTCCGGTAGCCATGACACTGTAAATTGAGAACCAATATAATACCTTAAAACGCAAAATTCGTTTTCCCGGACAACAAGTGCAAACTGCCTCCCCGTAGCATATTCAATATATTCTCCCTTTGCGTACAGCAGGGCAATTTCTTTTTCATCATCGTCCATATTGCTGTAAAGCTCATTAAAGTTCTTGTCCAGAATTAAGTAGCCGCATCCCTGTGGAATCACAACCTTTGTAATATCCGGGGCAGTCGTCAGCGTTGGAATGATCTCTTTTACCTGCAATTCACTTAGATTTGCTCTTGTAGCTAATCCAGCATTTATAGCAAGTCCCTCCAAACCAAAAGGGACAATAATTGCCGCTACCAGCATGACAATGAGGGAGATAGCAAACTGGCGAAACAATATTTTCAATGTAGGTTTCTTTTTCACTCCCATTTATATCCTATCCCCCATACGGTGCTGATCGGACTTATTTTGAAATGCTCCAATTTCGCACGAATATTTTTTATATGCGTTGAGATCGTAGAGTTATCGCCTATTCCATCAAACCCGAAAACGGCTTCATAGATTTGTTCTTTTGTAAAAACCTGTCCCCGGTTTTTCGCAAGGTATTCACAGATTGAATACTCGCTTTTGGTAAGGGGAACCGGCTGTTCTGAAACATACAGTACCTTTGCGGAAAGGTCAAATCTTATATCAGGCTCAAATGAAAGTGTGCTGTGATGCTCCCTTTTTTCTCTGCGTAAATGTGCCGCGACACGGGCGCGAAGCTCCTGAATACGAAAAGGTTTCGTAATATAATCATCCGCACCGATGCCCAATCCAAACAATATATCTTCCTCTAATGTCTTTGCGGTCAGAAAGAGAATCGGGCAGTCTACCATATTCCTGATCTGTTTGCAAAACTCAAACCCGTCTGTGCCAGGCATCATCACATCCAAAAGAATGAGGTCATAGAAATGCAGCTTTTTGATGTCTACATCATCCGCATTTTGACAGACTGTTATCAAATATCCATCTTTCCCCAAACTGTTCTTAATCAATTCCAAGATAGAAACTTCATCGTCAACTACAAGTAAGTGGGTCAAAAAATCACCTCCCGCCCCATTATACCACATTGTCGAGGTTACTCATCATTATTTTTAATGTCAGCTTTCCGATATTCATTGTTGATATTTACAGCTACGGCATTGCTTATATCCACATCCACAATACTGTAAACGTAGCCGAAACTGAAATCTTCCCCCGCCACATTTTTGAAGCGTTTCGATACCTGCCCGATTTCTTCTTGCAGTTCTGACATTTCAAGACATTCATCCATTATGGTATATGTCAGGCCGTTATATGAAATTTCATCATAGTTTGCGGCGTTCAGCTCATAATACGGCAGAGATTCATTTAACGCCTTATTTTTATCGGCGGTATCGCGGAGCGCACCGTAGGCCGATAAGCATATAAGACTTACAAGCACAATTACCACGGCAAACAGGCACTTTTTATTCACTGTTTTTACCTCCCTCCCAACCATGAAACCAAACCAAACTGGCAATCAGCAGACAAACAGTGCAGCATACAGAAATAATCATACCGCTGAAAAAATCGGTTTTTACCTGTGCATACAGTTGGGGGCTATCCCATGCAAGCACAGTGTAATCCATAGCACGAACGCCCCAGGCCCAGGGAATATATTTCCATGTAGCGTCACCAAGCCCTGTTATCATAAGGGCAGCTATTAAACTCCCTGCAATTCCCAATCCCATAGATGCACCTTTTCCGAAGCTCATTCCCACAAACAAATGAATCAGGTAAATGGGAAGCATGGTAATCAACAATAGAATCCCTGCTTTCAGGTAAAGGCTTGCCGGAGCATCCCTATATAGTGCAGCGAATGTTCCTAACGCTAAAAATGTTGCGCCAAAAGCACAGATCATCAGAAAACCAAGTTTACCAATATACGTTGCCATGCGAGATGGGATTGTTCCCAACAAAAGCTGATAATGCCCGGCTTGATTTTCGATCTGAACAACCAGGCCCACAATAATGCCGATCAGAAACGGGAACGCAACGGCCAGCACTTCCAGATAGGCACTGATTTTGGTTGCCAGTTCCCATCTGGATATATGATAGTAACCCGCAAAAATCGCCGCACATATAATCGGAATCATGCTGTGCATATAGAGCAAAATGCTATGTTTACACTTCTGATATTCTGCTTTCCAGCAGCGAACCACAGATACCATAGTTACCCCACCTCCTTTTTCTCAAACCATCTTGCAGTTAAAAATGACAGCGCCGCAAACCAGGCCAGCGAAATGACCAATACAAGTATAATCATCCAAAATGCCATTGCCGTACTCTGATCTGCAACCGGCTCACCATTAGGCAAAATACCTAACACGGAAATTATAAGATGCGGCACCCAGCTATACGGGCAGATCATCCACAAAGAGGTTGTAGCCGTGAAAATCCCTAAAACGCTTCCAAGTCCGGCATTAAGAATAACCGTGACAAAGATACCAACTTTTTTTGATAACCATAAGCACAGCGGAACTTCCCATAGGCTTGCAATGACAATACAAGCTGTTCCGGCCGCAGCCTGGCAAATTCCGATTGTCAGGGGAATTTCGTTGATAACTAATATTGCAAAACCGCCCAACAGATTTAGCGCCAGGAAAATGAAATTCCCCACACAGGAGTAAATACCGGCCACTCCAATTTTGGCTTTCCAGACTTTGTTCTGCGAAACAGGCAATGAAGCAACGGCACGATATTTTAGTTTGCCATTATCCCGCTGTTCAATCAAGGCACAGGTGAGCGTAAGGAATCCAGGATAAAGCAGGTTATACCACCAATTATAAGAATTGAGCTGGAACCAAAGAGGGGCAAAAAAGTTCATAAGCGCAGTTACAAACGGGGCCAGAACGATCAGCGTTTTTGTGAAAGTTCTCTTATGCTTTAGGTTCTCTGCCTGAATATATGCCATCTCCATTTAATATCCCTCCTTACCATTTCTGCGAATAACATCCATAAAGAGTTGTTCCAAATCTTCACCGGCGCGAAGCTCTCCCTCATATCCAAGGACGCCGCCAGCAATGATACCCACATGATCTGCAATCTGCTGGACTTCTGACAGAATATGGCTGGACAAAATAACTGTAATCCCTTTGCAGGGAAAAGAGCGAATTAACTCTCGAAGTTCCTCAATCCCTAAAGGGTCAAGGCCGTTAGTCGGTTCATCCAGAATCAAAAGCTGGGGACTGTTCAGCAATGCAATAGCAATACCAAGCCGCTGCTTCATACCAAGAGAAAACTGCCCGGCCCGTTTCTTGCCGGTATTCGTGAGCTGGACAATTTGCAATACCTCGTTAATTCGTGCATCGTCCAGACCGAGCAATGTAGTTCTGACTTTGAGATTTTCGTATGCAGTCAGATTTTCGTAAAGCGGGGGCATCTCAATCAAAGCACCGATATGCTCCAGATCATTCCGCTTCCACGGGTGGCCGTCAAACTCGATGCTTCCCGATGTGGGGCGCAAAATGCCGGTGAGCATTTTTAAGATCGTGGATTTGCCAGCCCCATTCGGCCCCAGCAGACCATAAACCGAGTTGCGCCGGATGTTCAGTGACACATTGTTTACCGCCATTTGCCCCTTGAAATTTTTGCAGAGGTCAGTCGTTTTCAAAATCATATCCATATAATCAAGTCCTTTCTTTGATTTTACGGATAGCATACCGGGCAATTTTGAAGATTTCATAAAGATTCCCGAAAACAGAATATGAACAATACACCGTAACCGTGGAGCATATCGCAACAAAGCACCAACCTACGCATTTAGGGCCTTAAAAAGCCCTATATTTCAAGGTTTTTCCCGCATAGTCGGCGGGGTATGTGAGTGTTTTATCCTATCCTCGCCATAGTGCCGCTCTAAATGCGTAGAATTTACCAGCAGAAAATCGCCGGTTTCTCTGGCTCCATACTCCCAGATATGGTATCATGGAAAAAATCAATCTGACGGGGGTATCAGGATGGACGGACAAGAAAAGCTGCTGGACTATGAAACAATCAAAGCCGCCGTTGCCGGTGAGAAGTGGGCCACAGAAAAGGTGCTGGCCCACTATGCGGACTACATCGACGAGCTTTCCACGGTGGAGATCAGGCAGCCGGGCGGCAAAGTGAAAAAAGTCATTGACGAGGATATGCGGCAGCACATTTCCTTAAAGCTGCTGGAAGCGTTGCCGAGCTTCCCGCTGGAACAAGAATAACGATCAAGAGGGCTGCACCCTCTTACGCCGCTTTGCGGCTATCACCTGTACACCCCCGAAACAGATACACCCGCTGCGCGTCTGTACCTGTTTCGGGGGCTAATAATGACTGTAACCTACGCCTTTCGGGGCTGATAACCGCCAGTTTCAAGGCTTCTCCCGCACGTTTGCAGAGGTGGGCGAATACTTTATCCTATCCCCGTCCATACCCGGCATGGCTGCGGTGATCTTGCCTATCGTCCTGCGTCGGTCTGCGTTGTGGTACATACAGATCAAATTTTCTTCTTCCACGGTAAAGTGCATCATTCCTCATACCTCCAATTCATTTTTCTTGGTTCTGGCCGCCGCCTTTTTCGGGCTGGTGGCCTGTTTGCTGTCGGCAAGCTGCTTGCGGATAGATGGCCGGGGCTTGCGAATACTCACATCATGGCGCTCATCTTTGTTAATCATGGCATATACCCCGTGTCGGTCTTTTATGGTATAGTAAAATCTGAATGAGAAAAGAGGAAAAGAGGTCTTACCGATGTCACGGAAAAACCATGAAATGATAGATGGAAAATTACTGCAGACTGACAAGAAATATGCTCAGTTGAAATTAAAGCAGAAAGAGAAGATTGCAGAATGGATGTTCCAGGCAACCAGGGATTATTATATGAAAAAATACACTTTCCCAAACGACAAACATCTGGAAGAAGTGGTGGATATTGTGTATGAAAAAATTGAAGATGCAGAAATCTGGATTCCGTATGGAGAGGTATTCAAGCATTACAAATCCAAACGATCGGATATCAATAAACGTATCAGAAGATCTCTGAATGAAAAAGAAGAGAGTCGGATTGAGAAGGTTTGCTTTATGAATATGTGTATGATCCAAGATGACAAAGGAAATGTGCTGGCATTGGATAAAGTGAATGACAGCTATACAGGGACAACTTTTCCAGGTGGTCATGTGGAGCAGAACGAGATATTTCAAAAATCTATGATCCGGGAAGTTTGGGAAGAAACAGGTCTTACGATTGAAACACCGAAGCTCTGCGGTTTATATCATTGGCATAAGGGTGGAGTACATTATGTGATTACGCTGTACAGAACTGATAGATTTATCGGAGAATTGACAAGTTCGGAGGAAGGGCAGGTGTATTGGATTCCGCTGGAAGAATTAAAAACCAAAGAATTGGCTACAGGTATGGAATACGTTTTACAGATCTTGGAGTCTGAGCAGGTGAATGAGTGTTATATGCATCTGGAAGCAGATGGATATGTTGGAGATTTATATTAAACGAAGTATCTACTTGGGATAAAATAGTTGTTGTGATGAAAATGGGAGAACAATAATGAATGAAAAATTAGAAATGGCAAAAAATTCCTTATATAATGCAAATGAAATAAAGGATATTAAAGAAAATCCGGTTGTTGAATCAGTTTTATTGGCACCTATAAAGGCAATCCCTGTTTTGGGGGATTTAATTGATTCATCAACAAATAAGTTATTAAATGATTTTCAGCAAAAGAAAGAACAGGAATTGTTAGATGTTATTTTGCAAGATGATCATTCTATAACATCGGAAATGGTAAATGATGTAGAGTTTATCATCAATTTTGCACGAGCAAAAGAGGCAGTGCAAAGGTTGGCAACGACCGATAAAGTTGAGTATTTTGGAAATCTTATACGAAATGGTTATTTGCAGGGGAAACATATAGATGGTAGTATTTTTGATGAATATATTCACATATTGAATACTATGTCGTATAGAGAAATACAATATTTAGTTGAATACAAAAAATATTGTGAAGATTCATCTAAAAGAGGTAAATCAACGAAACACATAAATGGTAGAACATATAGCAACAAATACGAATCGTTTTGCAATGAATATTCAAAGCAAATAAAGGTATCTCCAGGAGAAGTTGATTACGTGTTCTTACATATTAAACAAACGGGATTCATTGAGGAAGAATTTGAAACAGAGTCTGGAGATGTAGATGAAAATGATAATACATTTGACTCATTGGATGTTGAAAGTAAGGGATATTATATAACAAAAGAGTTTCTGGATTTTTATGAAATGGTTTTGAAAAGAAATGAAAATAATGGATAAATAAAAAGCTACTTCTGTGAGGTTGACTTGCAGAAGTAGCTTTTTTTTAGATATTGGAGGGGGTAATAAATAAAGTTAATTGAATATCCAATCATCAAAAAGGGCACAAAAAACACCGTATTTCTACGGTGCGTTCTGTCAGATATATTCTGTTTTATGATAGCAGAAAACTGGAATTCACAGTTCTTCCATCCTTCCCATCTTCAGCGCCATAACAAGAGTTCCGGCTGCCATCACAAAGACACCAATTTCAATCACATAGATGGGAAGAAGCGCCGGACCTGCCACGGCAAAGAAGTCCACGATAAAATGAATCCCATATGCAAGAACCGCTGTAAAAGCCGCTGTCCTGCATTTGCCTGCCTTTACCGCCTGGTAGATCAGCAGTGACAACCCGATATGCAGAATGATGGCACTGATTCTTTCGATTCCGCTTACAAAAAAGAGTGGTGCCGGTGTTGTCCATAGGGCCGACAGCTGTGACACGGTCTGGTTTGCAGACTCAGCAGGAAGTGCCGCCAGCGTATTCTGCATGGCTCCGCTGTTGATCATCAGCATGGACACAAGATTGCTGATTCCGGAGAGTCCTCCGATCAGAATGGCCTCCACACCGCCATGCCCGATTCCATACATCAGTGCATTTGGAAAATCCAGCCATTTCTTCATCCAGAACTTCATGGCAATCAGTCTTCCGGTCTCTTCAAAAACCGCTGCAGCCAAAGCCGCGTACACATAGTAAAGCCATGGCCTGCTCTGTGCGTTCAGTCCGCAGAACTGAATGACAAGAACATGCAGCAGCTGCTCCAACAGCATGGCAAACAGCAGATAGGTTCCTGCTCCGATAAAGAACGAGGAAATCCTTGCCTTAAGCTTCACCTTTCCTGCAATGAACAAAGCAATCGGTACCCCCATCGAGAGGACAACGGAGCAGATAACTCCCGCTATCGCCAGACCTGATATTGTGTTCAATTCCATCTTTATACCTCCCTGATTCTCAAAAAATTCCTTTATTGTATTTGAACTGTCCATACAATATAAAGCCTAATCCGACAATAACTGCTGGAAGAATGATATAATCTATAATTATTTCACTCCAAAACGAAATAATAAAACCTAATACAAGAGATATTCCTATAATCAGCGTTCCTGTGCCGACTGTTTTTCCATACTTTGGTATATCTTCTTCCTTTACTTTTCGCCTGTTATAAGAGTGAATTGTGCTGATATTGCCTTTGATATTTACAATTCCCACAACAGATATGAACACTCCCAAAATCAACATTATAATATTTTCCATAATGACCTCCTAAAAATAGAATAGTTCCTCAAATTTTTTGTCCAATGCAATACAAAGAATTAGAGCCAATTTTGCAGTTGGATTAAACTGTCCTGTTTCAATAGAACTAATGGTATTTCTTGATACCCCTACCATTTCTGCAAGCTGAGCTTGAGAAAGATTTGCTTCTGTGCGAACTTCCTTTAAGTGATTTTTCAGTTGTAATTGTTCTTTCATATTCTCACCTCTAAAAGATGGCTAACAAATCCAACAAATGCCAAAATGGAAAGCACAAAAAACAGAACAGTCAAGACCAAATCGCTCTTTCTCTTCATTTTGATAAAACGAACTAACCATTGTGTTGCAATAATGCTGAAGTATATAACCCACGGACTGTAAATCATAGTATGAGCAAGAACAGAAGATAACAGCGAAAGCAAACAACACACTAAAGCACCAACTCTGCTTGCGTGACTTCCGGCTTGATATACCACTTCCATTTCAGCCAAGTCCTTATTGCGATGTTCTTTTCTGCTTGCATTTAAGATTTCGTCCTTTTTCATAAAAACACCTCCATACCAAGTTTTCTTTGCATATTTTATATCATACACATACCAAGTTTTCTTGTCAATAGAGTTCATAAAAAAGTTACAACCGATATAAGAGATAACTTTTCTACCACTTGGATTATGCGTTAGATTGGAATCTTGCTAGTGTGAAGTATTATAGAACCAAATTGAAGGAAATGAATTATCTGAAGAGGCAGGGAAGTAGCCAAAAAGGGAAATGGGTGATATTAACAAAACGAGATTAACACTTGTATCAATTCATATTAAACTATGAAATGTAAGGAGAGAAAGATGCCTAGAAAACCATCATTAGACGGCAAAGATTCTAGTCTGAGAATCAGGATGTCACCAGAGCAAAAAGAAAAGCTAGTATCTTATGCAGAGAGACATTATCAGACTATGAGTAATGTAATATTCCAGGCGTTGGACATTCTTTACGCAAGAGAAGAACAACAAAATAATAAAGAGTAAAATGGAGTTATTTTGGAGTTTATTTCTTCATTTTTTAGCACTCCTCTTTGGCACTTTTTTGATAATCCCCTTTGTAAGAATCAGAAAATCCGATCCATACGGAGCACCAGAGAAAACATCAAAAAAAGACACAGAAACATAGAGAAAAAAATTAGAAGCCTTGCATCAGGGAACGTCCTGACGCAGGGCTTTTTCAGTCCTGAAAGAAAAGGGAAGAAAAATAGTGCAGTATCCCGGAAGCGCCGGAAAAGGAAGTTTTTACAAGTGAGTTTGCTAAAAAAATGCAAAGTGGGTGTGCGAAGGGACAGGACATATAAGCTTTGTATTCTATCTGGCAAACTAGACAGACTTAAAAGTCATATTCTACCTTCGAGGGGTATGCTTTTCATCTAAAATAGAGTACGATTAATAAAAAAAGGAGGTAGATGGATGGATCTTATCAAAATTGGAAAATATATTGCAGGTAAGCGAAAGTCATTGGGGATGACACAAAAGCAACTGGCAGAAAAATTAGGTATGAGTGATAAGTCTGTTTCTAAATGGGAGCGAGGAGTTTGCCTGCCGGATGTATCTGTTTATAAAGAACTTTGTTCAATTCTTGGTATTAGCCTCAATGAGTTTTTGGCTGGAGAAGATATAGCTCAAGAGAATATGATTCAGAAGTCAGAAACAAATATTATTGAAGTGATCAGAGATAATATAGATAAACAGAAATGTCTAAAGGTTATGAAATGTATATTATTAGTTATATCTATCTGTGCGGTATCAGTAATCGGATTTACCATATACCGTCTGAAAAAACCACAGAATTATATTTCTCCTGTTGCAAAGGATAGCATAGAAATGCAGACAGCAGAACTGCTTGCTGGACCGGATGGAGCATTTGTCTATAAGTTTATCACAACGGATGAATATAAAAAACTCAGATTACATATTTATCGATACGAATCAGGAAAATTGAGTGATCAGGACAAAGTTGAAATGGGATTTGAAGATATTGGTTCGCCAAAAAGTGGTGAAATCGTAATGGTGTCTGATTTCGATAATTATGTAATTAAGTTAATTATTTCTGGAGGTGGTAGTAGGTTGTCAACAGAAATTCCTATTTTAGAAAATGTAGAAAATAGAGAATACTATGGCAGAACAGCAACTGAAATAAAAAATGTCGTAGACATTAGATACGATAAGCAGCAGCCACTTATTGCCTTTGTTTATGATAATGATGAAATGAGTGTTCCGACTTTAGACGATTTTATAAATAGCCAAACAGATTTTCTTTCAAAAAATGATTATGTGTATTATGTGGCATTTGAGTTTTGTAAGTAATAGATTTGATAATATGTTTCGGATAGAGCTGTTCCGTAATTCATTTCCGGTGACAAATGAAAAAGAAAGGAGGTAGAGTGGAGAACAGACCTTAACGATACACAGCAAAAGATTATAAAGTTGCTTTCAGAAGATCATCAATTATCAGCGGTTAAGTTAGCTGAAAAAATCGGGATTGTCAGTCGAAATATTGAGAACAATATTAAGAAGTTAAAAGAATATGGTATTCTCATAGGACATGGTTCTCCAAAGAATGGTTACTGGGAGATTATAGATAAAGATCTACAGGAGTGAGAAGTAAATTAATCCAAGATTAGTCAAATGCTGAGAGAAATAGACCTTCGCAGACGTAATGTTTGCGGAGGTTTTTTTGATAAAAAATTAATCACGATAATAATGTGATGATATCACAGAAAACAAATGAATTTCAGGTTATAATAAAGCCACAAAAGAAAAAACAAGGAGGACTGTAAAATGTCTGCTATTAATATCAATAAAAATAATTTTCAGAATGAAATAATGGATTCCGAGAAAACCGTCCTTTTGGATTTTTGGGCGCCTTGGTGCGCTCCCTGTCGTATGGTGGTTCCTGTCATAGAGGAGATTGCAGGTGAACGCCCTGATATCAAAGTTGGAAAGATCAATGTGGATGAGCAGCCAGAACTTGCAAATAAATTCAGTATTATGAGTATTCCGACTTTAGTAGTCATGAAGAATGGGAAGATTGTTCAACGGGTTTCAGGGGCGAGACCTAAGAAAGCGATTTTAGAAATGCTTTAATGAGGAAAGGTGGAAAAATAAGATGAAGGTAATAATCGTAGGCGGTGTAGCAGGAGGAGCTACAGCCGCAGCAAGAATACGCAGATTGGATGAACACGCAGAAATTATTGTGTTTGAAAGATCCGGATACATATCCTATGCGAATTGTGGGCTTCCATATTATATTGGAGACGTGATCACAGACCCGGAAGAACTTACATTACAGACACCAGAGAGCTTTTTTAAACGCTTTCGCATTAATATGAAAATTCATCATGAAGTTATCTCCATACATCCGGATCGTAAAACTGTTTCAGTGAAAAATTTGGAGAATGGTGAGATATTTGAAGAAAACTATGATAAGCTGATCCTTTCTCCAGGTGCAAAGCCAACACAGCCGAGACTTCCTGGAGTTGGTATTGATAAACTTTTTACACTTCGTACAGTAGAAGACACTTTTCATATAAAGGAATATATAAATAAGAACCATCCAAAATCGGCTATATTGGCAGGTGGTGGCTTTATTGGTCTGGAACTGGCAGAAAATTTGAGAGAGCTTGGCATGGATGTTACAATTGTTCAACGGCCTAAGCAGCTGATGAATCCTTTTGATCCGGATATGGCATCCATGATCCATAATGAAATGAGAAAGCACGGGATAAAATTGGTACTGGGTTATACGGTAGAAGGATTTAGAGAAAAGGACAATGGAGTAGAGGTTCTATTAAAAGATAATCCGTCCCTTCAGGCTGATATGGTGGTGCTGGCAATCGGCGTTACACCAGACACAGCATTAGCAAAAGAAGCCGGTCTGGAGCTTGGCATCAAGGGAAGTATCGTAGTGAATGACAGGATGGAAACTTCTGTACCGGATATTTATGCAGCAGGTGATGCAGTTCAGGTAAAACATTATGTTACGGGTGATGATGCGCTGATTTCTTTGGCTGGTCCAGCCAATAAGCAGGGAAGGATCATTGCTGATAATATTTGTGGTGGTGATAGCCATTATTTAGGAAGTCAGGGAAGCTCCGTTATCAAAGTGTTTGATATGACAGCAGCCACTACAGGTATCAATGAAACCAATGCCAAAAAGTCAGGATTAGAGGTAGATACAGTAATTCTTTCTCCTATGAGTCATGCCGGTTACTATCCTGGTGGAAAAGTGATGACCATGAAGGTGGTTTTTGAAAAAGAGACTTATCGTTTGCTTGGCGCTCAGATTATTGGATATGAAGGAGTTGATAAACGTATTGATGTGCTGGCAACAGCAATCCATGCAGGGCTGAAGGCAACCCAGCTGAAAGATCTGGATCTCGCATATGCACCTCCTTATTCCTCTGCCAAGGATCCTGTAAATATGGCCGGATTCATGATAGACAATATAGCAAAAGGTACCTTAAAACAATGGCATTTGGAAGATATGGATAAGATTTCTAAAGATAAAAATGTGGTGTTGCTGGATGTGAGGACTGTAGGTGAATTTAACAGGGGGCATATGAAGGGATTCAACAATATTCCTGTAGATGAACTAAGGGAACGAATTAGTGAAATTGAGAAAGGAAAGCCTGTGTATCTGATATGCCAAAGTGGTCTGCGCAGTTACATTGCCAGCCGTATTCTGGAAGGAAACGGTTATGAAACATACAATTTTTCCGGTGGATTCCGCTTCTATGATACAGTGGTTAATGACCGTGCGCTGATAGAAAGGGCATATGCATGTGGTATGGATTATTAAAAAATAATCACAATATTTTTATAATTTTCTCGTAGCATAAAAAGATCCCCCATTTATTAGAATGACTTTCATAATTCTGATAAATGGAGGATTCTTTAGATATTATAGAAAAACAGTTTTATGATTTTTGTAGTGTTTCCAGTCTTTTCGAATCCAGAATTGTGATTTTGCCGCGGGAGAGTTTGACGAGTCCTTCGCCTTGAAAGTATCGAAGCATTCGAGTGATAACTTCCCTGTGGGAACCAAGATGATTAGCAATCGTCTCATGAGTGATTTTCAATTCATTTGTTCCTTCGATAGAGGTCTCTTCTAAAAGAAATGAAGCAACACGCTTATCCAAACTCTTCCACATGATTTGTTCAATCAGCCACATGACATCAGAAAAACGGGTGGCTATTAACTCATTGGTATAGTTTGCGACGGGAGCAGATTCCTTCATAATGCCCTTATAGATTTCAGCAGGGATGATCCAAAGATCAGTATCTTTTTCTGCTTCAATGGTTACTTCAAATTGAATGGAGCGTATGATACATGAGGCGGATAAAAGACATATATCCATATCGAACAGACGGTAAAGTGTAATCTCCCGTCCTTCATCTGAAAGTATGTAGGTTCGAAGCTGCCCGGATTTAACCAGTAATAGTCCAGTACAATCCAGGTTTCCGTTGTGAATGATCGTTCCTTTTTTTACATCCCGTGTGATTAAATTGTCTGAAATTATTTTTTTCTGTGCTATATTTAAGTCATTCCATAGTGGAAAATAATTTTCGAAGTTCATAACAGTTATCTCCTTTACGAACATAGTATACTTGCTTTTTTTAGATGCGTCAATTACATAATTGACATATGCCCTTTATAGGACTATTATATAAGAAAAGCAAGAAAGGAGCAGTTTATGCCGAGACCAGTAAAATGCAGAAAAGTCTGCCATTTTCCGAATGTTTTAGAATTCCTTCCGGCAGATAATGCTGAGAAAAAAGTACCCATTGTTCTGACAGTGGATGAGTATGAGACAATTCGTCTTTTGGACAAGAAAGGTTATAGTCAGGAGCAGTGTGCAGTATCTATGCAGATCGCAAGAACAACGGTTCAACGAATTTATGAGATTGCCAGGAAGAAAATAGCAGATGCACTCATTGATGGACATCCACTTAGAATCGAGGGTGGGGATTTCAGAATTTGTGACGGTCAGAGCAGCAACTGTAGCTTTGGGGGCTGTTACAAACAGGAAATTTACAAAAAATATGCAGCAGAAAAAGGAGAAGGTATCATGAGAATAGCAGTAACATATGAAAATGGACAGATTTTCCAGCACTTTGGACACACAGAGACATTTAAGATTTATGATGTAGAAGAAGGGAAAGTGGTACATTCAGAGGTAGTAGATACCAATGGAAGCGGACATGGTGCATTGGCGGGAGTTCTTAATGCATTGAACGCAGATGTTTTGATCTGTGGCGGAATCGGAGGCGGCGCGCAGACAGCATTAGCGGCAGCAGGCATTAAGCTGTTTGGAGGAGTTTCCGGAGATGCAGATAAAGCGGTGGAAGCTTTTATTAATAAAACACTGGATTATAATCCGGATGTGAAGTGTTCTCATCACGAGCACAGCCACAGGGAAGGACATACATGTGGTGAGCATGGATGTGGAAGCCATAGCTGTCATTAAGAAGAATAGCAAAAAAATAATAATACGAAAGGATGTGTCAAGGCAATGGAGAAGTTACCGCAGCACATCCTTTTTGTGTTATTTTACAGAAAGACAGATTGTATTTTAAAGGAACAGATCGTGCAGTATTTCTTGATAAGAGAGAATTTACAGGACCAATCTACACACAAATCAAAGAAGCTGTAGATTTAGTATTGAGAAATATTCGACTCGGAGCAACGATTGATGGATTGGTGCGAAAAGAGAAATATGAGCTACCGCCGGAAGCAATCAGGGAAATTTTGTTTTTAGTTTGTATTCGATTGTCTGTGGTGGAAATGGGATTAAAAAGTAACACCTGGATTCTGTAAGGGGAAATGTTTGAGCGAGCATTATAAAGATATCTTTTTGGAGAATATTATGTTATAATCACTCAAGAGAGAGGGACGATAGATGAGTGGTAAGAAGAGAAATGTAATGTTGTTCGTTCTGCTGTTTACCTTGCTTCTGGGAGTAATCGTTCCGGTTCAGGCACAGTCGTACGGCGGGACAAAGACAATACGGGTGGCGTATCGTGAGGACGCAGACTTTATTAATAAAAGCAGCAGTGGAGTATACAAGGGATATGGAGTGGAATATCTGAATAAAATATCTCAGTATACCGGCTGGAGATATGAATATATCAATGAATCATGGGAAAATCAGCTGGCAGATCTGAAATCCGGAAAGGTAGACCTGATCTGCAATGCGCAGAAAACAGAGGCCAGGGAGAAGAATTATGATTTCTCCTGTATGCCTGTTGGCACAGAGCAGGCGGTGCTGTATACATCTGAGGATAATGAAGATATTTATTTTCAGGATTATGAGCATATGAATGGTAAAAAGGTAGGTCTGCTGAGAGACAGCTATCAGAATGAAGAGTTTGAACAGCGTCAGGATGAGAAAAATTTTCACTGTCCGGAGAAGTACTATGAATCTGAACAGGATCAGATAGAGGCTCTTAAGCAGAAGAAAGTGGATATGATCTTGACGGGAAGTATATCCAAACATGATTCACTTAAGATTGTGGATAAATTCGGGGCTGCACCTATGTATATCATGACAACAAAGGGAAATACAGAGGTCATGAGTGCGGTAAACAATGCTCTTGAGCAGCTTAAAGCAGAAGTGCCGGATCTTACGGAAAATCTTACAGAACAGTATGTTATGGACAAAAACAGAAATTCAAAGCCTCTTCTGACCCGGGAAGAGACAGAATATGTCAAAAGCGTCAGCGCACCCATAAAGATAGGATGCATTGGTGATCAGCCGCCACTGATATATACAGATAAAGAAACAGGAAAGCTGGACGGAATCTATATAGCGTTTCTGAAGAAATTCAGTGAGATCAGCGGGATACCTTTTGAGTTTGAAAGTCTTTCTCCGGATACCGATCCTATAGAGGCTGCGCAGAGTGGAAAGTATGATTTTGTAGCCGGAATTACCGCCTGTCAGGAAATGATCGATGAACCTGAAGTTCATCTTACAGGTGGATTTTTCACGAGAGAATTTCAGATAGTAGCAGAACGTGGAGAAGATATCAATACTCTGGAGACGTCGACCGTCTCTATGAACAGTATATTTGAGAAATATAAAAGTCTGAGACCGGAAGGGGAGTTCCCATATAAAGCGATTTACTGTGATTCACCCCGGACAGTTTTGGATGCGGTGGTAAATAAAAAGGCAGATATGGCCATTATGGACAGTTACGCGGCATCTTATTATCTGCAGGATGAAAAGTATCGTGATCTTGCATTGTCGGGAATTGTTTTTACCAAAGCAGAGACCTGTATGATATACGGGGATAACACAGATCCCGATCTTGTTTCTGTAATCAATAAGAGCATCGGAAGCCTGAGCAGTCAGGATGAGGAGAATATTATCAGGCAGTATTCCATAAATCTGCTGAAATCTTTTTCCATATGGGAATTTATGGAGAAATACAGATATCAGATCGTATGTATCCTGATTTTTCTGGTGGCATTGACTATACTTGTGATTGTTAATAACAGACACAGGACACAGATGCAGGTGGAAGCTGCGGCGCAGGAAGCATATCGCTGCAGGATGGAGACGGATGAACTGACCGGGCTTCTTAATAAAGAAGGATTTTACCAGAGAGGCAGGGAATTTCTGGAGAAGCATTCGGAGGCAGATGCCAGAATTGTCTATATCAATATTGAGAATTTTAAGCTTGTCAATGATCTGTTTGGAGAGGATGCAGGTGACGGGTTCCTGAAGTTTATCGGTCTGGAGCTGGAGAAAATTTTTGGCAGGATAGATATTGTCAGCAGCAGATATGAGGCAGACCATTTTGTGATTCTGACTTTGGATAATGAGGACAGGATACAGGCAAAGATAAATCATTTCTGTAATCGGATCAGAGATTATTATCTGAAGACTACAGTAGAGATTTCTGCCGGGATTTATGAGATACGAGACAGATCAAAGAGTCTAAGAATCATGTGTGACCGGGCTCATTTGGCGGCAGATAGCATTAAGAAGAATCATATGATTCAGGTTGCTGTATATGATGATACACACAGAAAGAAACTGATCCAGGAGCAGATGATCATTAATGAGCTGGATGATGCCCTTAAGGAAAAGCAGTTTAAGGCATTCTTTCAGCCCAAGTATGATATGTGTACTGACCGTGTCATCGGAGCGGAAGCGTTGGTTCGTTGGGAACATCCGGAAAAGGGACTGCTTCCTCCGGGAATCTTCATTCCTGTACTGGAGAAAAACGGATACATTGCAAAAGTAGATCTCTACATTTATGAAGAGACCTGTATTTTCCTGAAGAAATGTATGGATGAGGGTATTCCGCTGCATCCTGTGTCCGTAAATCTGTCCAGGGTTGGGTTCTATAATCCGAACCTGTTTCAGACCCTTTGCGAAATAGCAGAACGCTATCAGATTCCGAGAAAATATCTGGAACTGGAGATAACAGAAACTGCGTATGCCACTGACTCGGAAATGATCTTTTCGGTTGTGGAGAAGCTTCGCCAGGGAGGATTCCGTATTCTGATGGATGATTTTGGAAGTGGATATTCTTCCCTGAATATGCTGAAGGAAGCTCCTGTTGATGAAATCAAACTGGATATGCGTTTCTTAAGTGCAGCAGATCCTTATGGAAGAGCAGAAGAAATCCTGCACATGATCATTACTATGGGAAATCATATGAAGCTTTCCATCATTGCTGAAGGTGTGGAGACCGAACAGCAGAAGGTAATGCTTCAGGGGTTCGGCTGTAACAAGGCTCAGGGATATTTCTATGCCAGACCTATGAGGGAAGCAGAATATACAGAATTGCTCAGAAAAGAAAAAGCAGAAAATTAGATGTACAGAAGGTTGAATAAAGGGCTGTCCGGGAATCATCAAAACCGGCAGCTCTTTGTCATCAGAAGACCAATCATATAAAAACTAATCATATAAACAAAAAAAGGAGAAAATTAAAAGATGTATTATGTACCAGACGGCACGAAAGAGTGCGGATATTATGAATGTAAAAAATGCGGCAACCGTTTTCTGTCTATGCAGACGATGAAGAGGATTCCATGCCCGGACTGTGAGGCTGAAATCGACTATGAGATCGGTCCGGACGAGTCACTGGAGGATGTGCTGGATACAGCAGAACTGATCCAGAAGATTGAGGGTGAAGAAGAGGTAGAGAAGATGGACACACTTCTGAGCCTTGCTCTGACCGGCGGAGATTACAGCTGGATCTAGTACAGCGAATATTAAGTAACTGCTATAACCTGAGTCCATAACGAATCCTAAAAAATTTTTATAATCTTATTTATTGACAGAGGAAATTATCGGTGTTATTATGTTTATTATAAAACATACTAATTCGATAGGAATAATAGGTGTAAAGGAACTGACGATATGAAATATGATGTAGGTATCATTGGAAGCGGTCCGGCGGGTTTGAGTGCGGCAATCTATGCAAAGAGGGCTAATCTGTCAGCCGTAGTGATAGAAAAAGAATATGAAGGAACCGGACAGATCGCAGAAAGCGGACAGGTAGATAACTATCCGGGATTTCCGGGCATCAGCGGTTATGATCTGGGTGAGAACTTCCGGGAACATGCAGTGAAGCTTGGGGTATCCTTCATGGAACAGGAAGTAACAGAGATAAAGAAAGAAGCTTCATCAGATTTTGAACTTGTATTTGCAGATGGTTCGCAGGTGGAAGCGAAAACCGTAATCTATGCGGCGGGAGCCACACCGCGAAGAGCGAATATTCCGGGAGAACAGGAATATGCAGGAAAGGGTGTCTCTTACTGTGCAATCTGTGACGGATCATTTTACAGAGGTAAATCAGTCGCAGTTCTTGGTGGTGGAGATACAGCACTTGATGATGCTGTTTACCTGGCGGATGTGGCAGAGAAAGTATATGTGATCCACAGGAGAAAGGAATTCCGAGGAGCCGCTATTACAGTGGCGAAACTGAGAGAGAAGGAAAACGTTATCTTCGTACTGGAGCATCAGGTAAAAGAGATCATCGGAGAGCAGAAAGTAACCGGAGTAGTTCTGGAAGATGCAGCTGTGATAGATGTGAACGGTGTATTTGTTGCTTACGGAGCAGTACCACAGACAGATCTTCTGAAAAAATTTGCAGTACTGGATGATTCAGGTTATGTCAGAGCAGGGGAGACAGGAGAAACCGCTCTGGAAGGGCTGTATGTGGCAGGAGATGCAAGAACAAAGAAACTGCGTCAGGTGGTAACTGCGGTTTCGGATGGTGCCAATGCAGCAACCGCAGTGGCAGAATATTTGAAATAGAAGAAACTGAGAGAGTATTACGATAATTCAACCGGCTGTAAGGATACCGGACAGCCGCAGATCTGGAAAAAATATTTGAAAAAACGCTCTAAAAACACAAAGGAGAGATAAAAATGGCACAGAAAGTAGATTATGCAGCCTTAAAAAAAGGCGGATATATGAGACAGAAACAGAAAGGTTACGGTTCCCTGAGACTGGCAGTGGTCGGTGGAAACCTGACTGCAGAGAATATTAAGACAGTAGCAGAAGTAGCAGAAAAATACGGCCGCGGATATGTACATATGACTTCCCGTCAGGGCATTGAGATTCCCTTTATTAAAGTGGAAGAACTGGCAGAGGTAAAAGAAGCACTGTCAAAAGGCGGTGTGGGAACCGGTGTGTGCGGACCACGTGTACGTACAGTTACAGCCTGTCAGGGTTCAGAGGTCTGTCCAAGCGGATGTATCGACACCTACACACTGGCAAAAGAGCTTGATGAGAGATATTTCGGACGGGAACTCCCGCATAAATTCAAATTTGGTGTTACAGGATGCCAGAATAACTGCCTGAAAGCAGAAGAAAACGATGTTGGAATCAAAGGCGGCATGAACATCGAATATAAGGAAGACGACTGTATTTCCTGTGGTGTGTGTGTGAAAGCCTGCAGACAGGATGCACTGAAGATGGTGGACGGCAAAATAGAACTGGATGCGCAGAAATGTAATCATTGTGGCCGCTGTGTAAAGAGCTGTCCGGTGGATGCATGGAAAGGAACTCCGGGATATATCGTATCTTTTGGAGGAACCTTCGGAAATAATATCTATAAAGGAGAAGAACTGCTTCCTCTGATCCCGGATAAAGAAACACTGTTTCGTGTGACAGATGCGGCAATTAATTTCTTTGAAAAAAATGCAAATCCAAGTGAACGTTTCCGCAAAACATTGCAGCGTGTGGGAGAAGAAGATTTCCGCAGTCAGCTGAAAGATGCGTATGAAGGACAGTGAAAGGAGAACATAATGGCTGAATTAGATTTTGAAGTAACCGATGAGGTTGATATTACCGATAAAGTATGCCCCCTGACATTCGTGAAGGCAAAAGTAACAATCGAAGAACTGGAGGATGGAGAGATTCTGGCTGTCCGCATGAACGATGGCGAACCAGTGCAGAATGTTCCGCGCAGCATGAAAGAAGAAGGGCATAAAGTACTGAAATTAACCGATAATGAAGATGGTACTTACACCATGTATGTAAGAAAGGTGGAAGACTGATGGCAGTACGGGTAAGCAAGACGGATTTTGAAGAGAAAGTCCTGAAGGAAAAACTTCCGGTTCTGGTGGATTTTTATTCAGATTCCTGCGTGGCGTGTAAAAAGCTGGCACCGGTTCTCGGAAATGCGGAAGACGATTATGAGGATAAGATTAAAGTATATAAAGTAAATACGAACTTTGATGTGGAGCTGGCAGAGCAGTATGAAGTGCAGGCAAATCCGACGTTGATCCTTTTTAAAGACGGACAGGCGAAAGACCGGAAAACAGGAGCGTTGAAACAGGCAGAGTTAAACAGCTGGATTGAAGGATTACTCTAAAAAGAGAGCAGGCATAAAGGAGAAAAATATGTTTATCACAGTAGCAGGAGAGAAAAAAGAAGTAAAAGACGGACTGACACTTCCGGAACTGATCGCACAGGAAAATGTAGAGATGCCGGAATATGTAACCGTTTCTATTAATGAAGAATTTGTTGCATCAGAGGATAAAGAGTCTACCGTATTAAAAGAGGGAGACAATGTAGAATTTCTGTATTTCATGGGAGGTGGATGCTAAATGGCAATGACAGATGAACAGATCGAGCGTTATTCCCGTCACATCATCTTAAAAGAAGTGGGGGCAAAGGGACAGAAGAAGCTCCTGAAAGGAAAAGTACTGATCATCGGTGCAGGCGGTCTTGGTGCACCTGCGGCAATGTATCTGGCAGCAGCAGGTGTGGGAACAATCGGTATTGTGGATGCGGACGAGGTAGATCTTTCCAATCTGCAGAGACAGATCATCCACAGCACAGCAGATATCGGAAAAGCAAAGGTAAAATCAGCAAAGGAAACCATGAATGCCATGAATCCGGATGTGGAAGTAAAAACTTACCGGATGTTCGTAGACGCATCCAACATCCGCGAACTGATTCGAGAATATGATTTTATTATTGACGGAACTGATAATTTCCCGGCAAAATTTCTGATCAATGATGCATGTGTACTGGAGAAAAAACCATTTTCCCATGCAGGTATCATTCGTTTTAAAGGTCAGCTGATGACCTATGTACCCGGGGAAGGTCCATGTTACCGCTGCGTATTCAAAAATCCGCCGCCCAAGGATGCAGTTCCTACCTGTAAGCAGGCAGGGGTCATCGGAGCAATGGGAGGTGTCATCGGTTCCTTGCAGGCAATGGAAGCAATCAAGTATCTGATCGGTGTAGGCGATCTTCTGACAGGATATCTTCTGACTTTTGATGCGCTGACAATGGAATTCCATAAGGTTAAACTGCCGAAGGATACTCATGACTGTGCAGTATGCGGAGATCATCCGACAATCCTGGAACCGATCGACTACGAGCAGGAGGTCTGTGAGGAAACAGCAGGCCGATTTGCCACAAGAGATGAGCAGTAAATACAAGAAAAACCTGATGCAAAACAGGAGAAAAGTATGGCTATAATAAGAATGAGAGATCATCTCTATGATGAGATCGTTAATTATGCAAAAGAGCATCTTCCGGAGGAAGCCTGCGGGCTTTTGGCCGGAGTGGAAACCGGGGAGGGAAGGGAAATCCGAAAGGTATATTTTCTGGAGAATAAAGATCATGCAGAAGATCACTTCACCTTGGATCCCAGAGACCAGATAAATGCGATCAGGGATATGCGTGCCAATGGATTGAAACCGCTGGGAAACTGGCATTCCCATCCGTCTTCTCCATCCCGTCCGTCAGTGGAGGATATCCGTCTTGCTTTTGATTCAAAGGCAAGTTATCTGATCCTGTCACTGATGGCGGACTATCCGGTATTGAACAGCTTTCATATTGAAGGTGGGGAATGGACAAAAGAGGATCTGAGGATTTATTCAGAAGAATATTATTTTTAAATATTTACAGACAGGATAACAGAGGCAGAAATGTTTGAAGCAGGATTATTTGTGGAAACATTTCTGCCTCTGTTTATACTGTCAGCATATAAAAATTCCGTACATTGTAAAAGTATAGAGCAATCCTCGTAAATAATGCATCTTAATCCAGCCCATCAGAGTGTGAAATCCTGTGTCAGATATCTTTGCCTCAGCTCATCAGAGCATGAAATTTCCATAATAAAGTCGTGGCAAAATCATGTCAACTGCAGAATAAGGCTTGAAAGATTATGCAAAATAATGTAAACTCAAAGAGTTAAGATATGTAGACATTATGTATGCCTGTAACGTTTAAGTATAGTATATTCCCACAATGGCTGGACGGTTGCAGATAACAGATCGGTTACTATAATAATTTGAGCATCTCCGGTGCGGATATCCGGAGATGCTTTGCTTTGGAAATTGTGTGCGAGGGGTATAAAAAAAGTATGAGAAAAGATTCTGACAATGCAAAACTGTTGGAACCGGGGGAAATACCGTCCAAAAGAAAAGTCCTGGTCGTAGAAGATAATGAATTAAACAGAGATATCCTCTCTTCTTTTCTGGAAGAGAAATTTGATGTTTTTCTCGCAGAAAACGGGGAAGAAGGACTGGAACTTCTTTCCGAGCATTACAGAGAATTATCAGTAGTGCTGTTGGATATCTGTATGCCTGTGTGTGATGGATTTGAATTCCTCAGACGCAGAAACACAGATAAGTTTCTGTCAACCATACCGGTTATCGTTATGACCGGAAGTAATTCAAAAGATGCAGAACTTCAATGCCTGGATCTTGGTGCAGTTGATTTTATTCCGAAGCCCTATAACTTTAAACTTGTAATGGGCAGGATCAACAGTGTGATCAAGCTGAGGGAGTCCGTAATGGCACTGACTGCAGTAGAACATGATGAGCTTACCGGAGTTTATACCAGACAGGCGTTTTTCTATCATGCAAAATCTTTTCTGAAAACCAGACCGGGGGAGAAATTTCATCTTGTAATTGCTGACATCAGAGATTTCAAACTGATTAACAGCAGTTACGGGGAGAAAGTAGGAGATGAAATCCTCTGCTATCTGGCAGGAGCTTATACAAAGATGCTGAAGACAGGTCTGGTATCCAGATATGGGAGTGATCAGTTCGTATGTATGACGTGTGATGACTGTGATCTGTCTTTGGAAACAGTGACAAAGATAGAAGAAGAAATCGCAGAGCATGCACCTGTTCCCAATCTTATGGTCAAATATGGAGTTTATCAGGATATTGATAAATCTTTACCTGTTTCTGTAATCTGTGACAGAGGATTTATGGCAATCAGAAGTATCCGCGATAACTATGAGTGTAACATTGCCTATTATACAGAGAAAATGAAACAGAAGCAGATGCAGGACCGTTTGCTGGAGAACAGATTTGAATCTGCGATTAAAAATAAAGAATTTGTGGCATATTTCCAGCCGAAATATGATGTAAAAACAGAGAGGATCACAGGAGCGGAATCACTGGTGCGATGGATCAACCCGGATGGTTCCATGGTAATGCCCGGAGATTTCATCCCGCTATATGAAAAGGACGGACTGATCGTGAAGCTGGATGAATACATATTCCGGTATGTCTGCGAATTTCAGCGTGAACTGATGGAGAAGGGGCAGGAGCTGATTCCGATTTCTGTAAATCTGTCGCGTACAAGCATCCATCATTCCGATATTGTTGAACGTTATATGAAGATTGTAGAGGAGAATGGAATCCCGTTTTCCTGTGTGCCTGTTGAACTGACGGAAACAGCTACTCTGAATAATGTTATGATCAGAGATTTTACAGAGAAACTGGTAAATGCAGGATTTGCACTGCACATGGATGATTTTGGTTCAGGATATTCTTCACTGATCACATTGAGTGAATTACCGTTTAATACACTGAAGATTGATAAGAGTCTGATTGACTGTATTCACCAGCAGAAGGGAAGAATGGTCGTGCAGCAGGTGATCATCCTGGCACATGGACTTGGCATGAAGGTGGTTGCAGAAGGTGTGGAGACTGCAGATCAGGTTGAACTTCTGAAGGAGATGGAATGTGACAATATTCAGGGATTCTATTATTCCAGACCATTGCCGAAAGCAGAGTTTGTTAAGAAGTCAGAAGAGAATTAGAAAAGAAAACAGAAAAATCATCATAAGGAACTTCCTGATAATATTTATCGGAGTTCTGTATGATGATTTTGTTATGTTACAGGAAATTACTCCGTAATGTTCCTATAACATAACAAAGCCCTTCGGGCAGGATTCTTTCTTGTAGCACTCCTCCTGAATGTATTATTGAAGAGGAGTGCTATAGTTTGAAACCGCTTTTTGCGGTTGAATCTTGGCTTGTGTATTTTTTGTTTTCTGATGAAATCAGATGTTTAACAGGTCACTGTATACTTTCAGTGCTCCGTCAGTGTCATGTGCAAGAACACGTTTTGCAAGGACTTTACCAAGCTGAACACCTTCCTGGTCGAAGCTGTTTAAGTTCCATACGAATCCCTGGAACATGATCTTGTTCTCGAAGTGAGCAAGTAATGCACCCAGAGATGCTGGTGTAAGTTCTTCACCTGTGATGATGCTGGAAGGACGTCCGCCCTTGAAGTTCTTGTTCAGGTTCTCATCCTTTTTACCGCATGCAAATGCTACGATCTGAGCAGCAACGTTCGCGCAGAGTTTCTGCTGGCTTGTGCTGTTCTCGATATCTACGTCTACACCAAGCTGGCTCTTCTTGAAGCCGATGAACTGAAGCGGAACAATGTCAGTTCCCTGATGTAATAACTGATAGAAGGAATGCTGTCCGTTAGTACCTGGCTCACCGAAGATAACCGGTCCTGTTACATAATCTACAGGTTCACCGAAGCGGTTTACAGATTTACCGTTGGATTCCATGTCACACTGCTGTAAGTGTGCAGGGAAACGGCTCAATGCCTGAGAGTATGGGAGAACTGCTGTTGCAGGATATCCCTGTACGTTTCTCTCATAAACACCGATCAGTGCATCCAGCATATCCGGATTCTCAAGGATGTTCTTATTAGTAGCAAGCTTGTCCTCAGCAGCAGCTCCGTCAAGGATCTGTGCAAATACTTCAGGACCGAATGCAAGGGAAAGGATCGCACCGCCTACACCGGAAACAGAAGAGTAACGTCCGCCAATATAGTCATCCATGAAGATTGCTGTCAGATAATCCTCGCTCTTAGCCAGAGGAGATGTCTCACTTGTTACAGCAAGCATATGTTTGGATGGATTTAATCCTGCTTTTACCAGAGCGTTCTTGACGAAGGCTTCATTTGTCAGAGTTTCAAGAGTTGTACCGGATTTGGATACAACGATGAACAGAGAATGAGCAAGGTCTACTGAAGCAAGGACAGCAGCTGCATCATCAGGATCTACGTTGCTGATGAATTTTGCTTCCATTTTAAATGTGTTGTTTGCTTTTGCCCAGTTCTCAAGAGCGATATATAATGCACGAGGACCTAAGTCACTTCCGCCGATACCAATCTGTACGACTGTTGTGAACTTCTCGCCGTTTTCATTAGTGATCTCACCTGTGTGAACTTTATTTGCGAAGTCAGCGGCTTTCTTCTGCTGTGCTACGTAGAATTCACGTTTGTCAACACCGTCTACAACTACAGCGTCACCGAGCTGAGTTCGTGCAAGGTGATGAAGAACCATACGTTTCTCTCCTGTATTGATCACAGCGCCGTTGTATAATTCCTGAAATTTGTCGATAAGCTGGGCTTCGTCTGCCAGATCTGCAAGTGCGTTCAGGACTGTTTCGTCAACCTGTTTTGCGGCATAGTTATAAGCCAGGCCGGCTGCCATTGGTGCGCTGTACTTCTTTACACGTTCAGCACCATTTTCGCCTGTCATGGCCTCTGCGATATTTACATGACCCTTCAGACCGGCAAGCTTACTGTAGGAAGCAAGAGTGTCCAGATTTTTCCATGTTGCCATAATAATATTCCTCCTTTAAATGACTGTAGCTGTATGGCTGCAGTTGCTAATATTGATTATACTGAATAAATGTTTTAATTTCAATGCAAGGATGCAGGGATTTTAAATATATTTTCCAGTTTACCGGAATGTTATTTCTGAAAAATTTAGATTTTTTATAAATATTTAACAAATTAAAGCGTAAGCATTTTCCAGTAGTATTAGCTTGAAATGGTATGAGAAAGTATGGTATAATTTCCTTTATATCTGCACAGCTAGAATACATACGAATAATAGCAGAAAAACAGTTACTGTTCCAATGTTGCTGAGAACAGTAACGAAAATATCTCCACAAAGCGAAAAGCAATATATAAGGAAGAAAGGAAAAACATATGGCTAACGCTAAATACTTCTTAAAGAGATTTGCAATGGCATTGCTTACGATCTTTCTGGTAGCATGCCTTACATTTCTTCTGATGAACGCTGTGCCTGGAAGCCCGTGGCTCAGCGAGAAAACGCCATCTGCCGCAACCCTGGCAGCGCTGAATGCAAAATATGGCCTGGATAAGCCTGTTCATGTTCAGCTTTTCATGTATCTTAAAAATATTCTGCATGGTGACTTTGGCGTGTCCCTGAAGATGCAGAAAAACCGCGCAGTTCTGGATATCATCGTTGAGATGTTCCCGGTATCTGCCAAAGTAGGTGCCCTCGCTCTGTTATGGGCGATCATCGTAGGTGTACCACTTGGATGTCTCGCAGCATTTAAGAGAGGTAAGCTCACAGACAGTATCCTCAGAGTTATCTGCACTCTGGGTATCTCCATGCCGAGTTTCGTAGTTGCATCTGTTCTTCTTGTAACACTCACAGGTGACGGAGCACTGAATCTGTTCCCGTCCATTTTTGATGCGTCACAGGGGATCAGAGCCTACATACTTCCGTGCTTTGCATTGGGATTTTACCCGATGTGCTATACTGCACGTCAGACCCGTTCTGCTATGCTGGATTCCTTAAGCCAGGAATATATCAAGACAGCCAGGGCAAAAGGTCTTAAGAATAAGAAGATCATCTTCAAACATGCATTAAGAAATGCCCTGATCCCGGTTATTACTTACCTGGGACCGCAGGTTGCTTTTACTTTATGCGGTGGTTTCGTAGTAGAGAGTGTATTCTCTATCCCGGGACTGGGACGTTATTTCGTACAGTCTATTCAGAACCGTGACTATCCGGTTATCATGGGAACTACTATTTTCCTTGCAACATTTATTATTCTGATGAATCTGGTCGTAGACCTCCTCTATAAGGTAGCTGACCCGAGAATCAGCCTGACAAAGGGAGGAGACTGATCATGGCAGAGAATAAGAAGATCAAGAAATGTCCGGTAAGTCTTCAGCCGGATATTGAGAACCTTCTTCAGGACTTGACACCGGATGATTTTGCTTCGGCTTCCAGTCAGGAGAAAGAAGATTTCATCCAGGACCGCCAGAGTGTATCTTACTGGAAAGATGCCTGGAGAAGATTAAAGAAGAATGTTGTGGCGATGGTCGCACTTGGAGTTATTATATTCCTGTTTCTGTTTGCGTTCGTCGGACCACTTCTGATCCCATATGGATATGATGAATTTAACGATGGCGCTGAGAACCTGTTTCCATATCATTACACACTGGAAGACCAGCAGCGTGTAGATGAAGAGATTGCATCCAGAACTCAGAGTGAGGTTGTTGATGTTGATTCAATGATCGAGCAGGCTAAGGCAGAGGCGGAAGCCAAAGGTGAGAAGTTTACAAAAAAAGATGAAGCAATCCTTCGCGCAAAAGCAAAAACAGCAGCAAAGAATGATACAGCGAGTGAGTCTGAAGAGAGCACAGACCCAGATACAGTCCGCAAGGAACTGGGAATTAAGAAACATATCTTCGGATATTCAAAGAAAGAACTTGAGCGTAAAGCAGCCGGCGAGAAAGTTTTCCCACATGTCTTTGGAACAGATATGTACGGACGTGATATTCTTGTCCGTGTTATGTATGGTGCACGAGTTTCTATGTCAGTTGGTGTATTTGCCGCACTTCTCGTACTGATCATTGGTGCTTTATATGGTGCGATCTCCGGTTACTGTGGCGGTAAGGTCGATGCAGTGATGCAGCGTATCGTAGAGCTGATCTATGCAGTTCCTGAAATGCTGGTCGTACTTCTGATCGCAACTGCACTGAAACCAATCCTGACAGAATATATCAACTCCCCGGGCGGCGGTCCGCTGAAGTCCTTTGCCAATGTACTTGGTCCGAACCTTATCTCCATGTTCATTGCCTTCGGTCTTCTGTACTGGGTAACTATGAGCCGTATCATCCGTGGACAGGTACTTCAGCTGAAACAGCAGGAATATGTAACAGCAGCCAGAGCACTCGGTGCTTCAGGCGGACGTATCATCCGTCGTCATCTGCTTCCGAACTGTATCGGACAGATCGTTGTAACAACCTGCCTGCAGATCCCGTCTGCGATCTTCCTGGAGTCATTCCTTTCCTATCTTGGTGTTGGTGTATCTGCACCGCTTCCAAGCCTTGGATCTATGGCAACAGACGCATTAAGCGGTATGTATACATACACTTACAGACTGATCGTTCCGTCTGTAGTCCTCAGTGTAATGATTCTTGCATTTAACCTGTTCGGTGATGGTCTGCGCGATGCACTTGACCCGAAACTTAAGAAATAAGAGAGGAGGAGAATCATGTCTGAACAGAAACATAAATTATTGGAAGTTAAGGACTTAAAAGTCTCCTTCTTTACACCGGCCGGTGAAGTTAAGGCTGTAGGAGGAATCTCCTACGACCTGGACTACGGCGAAGTTATGGGAGTAGTAGGAGAGTCCGGTTCCGGTAAGAGCCAGGAAGCCTACTCTATTATGGGACTTCTTCAGTCTCCTGGTAAGGTTGTCGGAGGTTCCATTACTTTTGAAGGACAGGATGTCCTGTCTTTTACCAAAGATCAGATGACAGAATTCCGCGGCAGTAAAGTAGCGATGATCTTCCAGAACCCGATGACCTGTTTAAACCCGGTTTACACCATTGGAAATCAGTTAGTAGAAGCACTTCGCGCTCATGATAAAAAGATCAGCAAGGAAGAAGCTGAGAAGCGTGCCATGGAAATGATGGAAATGGTTGGTATCAACAATGTACAGAAGCGTATGAAACAGTATCCTCATGAGTTCTCCGGTGGTATGCGCCAGCGAGTTATGATCGCCATGGGTCTGATCTGTCATCCGCAGCTTCTGATCGCGGATGAGCCGACTACAGCTCTGGATGTTACGATCCAGGCACAGATCCTTGACCTGATGAAAGACCTGCAGAAGAAAACAAAAATGGGAATCATTTTTATCACTCATAACCTTGGTGTTGTTGCGGATATCTGCGATAAGGTTTCCGTTATGTATGCAGGCCGTATCGTTGAACAGGGCCCTGTTGATGATATTTTCTATGAACCTGCGCATCCGTATACAAAAGGACTTCTGCGTTCTATGCCTCGTGTAGATGCAGAGAGTTACGAACGACTGATCCCGATAGAGGGTACTCCGGTCGATATGCTGAATCCGCCGGAAGGCTGTCCTTTTGCACCACGCTGTGAGCATTGTATGAAGATCTGTCTGAAGAAGATGCCTCCTTATGTAGAAGTAGGCGAGAAACACCGTTCAGCCTGCTGGCTGTGTGTTCAGGAACTGATGGGCAAGGAGGAGAACTGATATGGCAAATGAAGAAAAGAAACTTGTCGAGATAGAGAATTTACGTAAATACTTCCCGATCAAGGGAACAAACGGTCCAGGTGTTCAGGCAGTTCAGGATGTTTCCCTCTATATTAAGAAAGGTGAGACATTAGGACTGGTAGGAGAGTCCGGATGCGGTAAAACAACTCTGGGAAGAACCATTCTCAGATTGTATGAGCCGACCGGTGGTAAGATTATCTATGACGGTCAGACAATTTTTGACAATCCGTTGGACAAAGACGGCAAACCACTTGGCAAAGCGAAATCTGTAAACATGCTTCCTTACCGTAAGAAAATGCAGATTATTTTCCAGGATCCATCCGCATCTCTTGATCCTCGTATGACAGTCGGAGAGATTATCGGAGAGGCTATCGACATTCATAAACTGGCTGCAAATAAAAAAGACCGTGCGGATATGATCAAAGGTCTACTTGCAAGAGTAGGATTAAATACCGAGCATGCAAACCGTTATCCTCATGAGTTCTCCGGCGGACAGCAGCAGCGTGTCGGCATTGCCCGTGCACTTGCCGTTAAACCGGAATTTATCGTATGTGATGAGCCGATTTCCGCATTGGACGTTTCTATCCAGTCACAGGTTGTAAACATGCTGGAGGATATGCAGGCAGAAATGGGACTGACTTACCTGTTTATCGCTCATGACTTGTCTGTTGTGCGTCATATTTCAAACAGGATCGGTGTTATGTATCTGGGATCTCTGGTAGAACTTGGTGAGAGCTATGAGCTGAACCGTCATCCGATCCATCCATATACACAGACGCTTCTTTCTGCAGTTCCGGTACCGGATCCTAAGCTGAGCCGTACCAGAAAGCGTATCATCCTTGAGGGAGATGTGCCAAGCCCGATGAACCCGCCGAGTGGATGCCGTTTCCATACCAGATGTCCATATGCGACACAGAAGTGCCGTGAGGAGATGCCACAGTTCAAAGAGCATGAACCTGGACACTGGGCAGCATGTCATCTGCTGGATAAATAATACAGTCAAGCGGATATTCGCCTGACTATTTATCAGAGTACTTACAGAATACGAAAAAATATAATGTAAATTGGTGGGTAATACTGAAATAAATAGAAAGAATAAAAATAGGAAATAATTAACAAAATTATTGTTGCAATTATAGTAAAAAATCCGAAAGAAAAAGCTTAACATAGGTATTGGGTTCCTGTATAATGGAATTTATAATACAAATCGCTGACTTCTCATACAGCGAAAACCATAATAAAGGAGGACAAGTAATGAGAAAGGCAAAAACAATTATGTCTCTGGCTCTGTCAGTAGCTATGGTTACAAGCATGGCAGCTACAGCACCTGTAATGGCAGCAGAGAGCGAATCAACAGACGGATTTAATCTGAATCTCTGTATCGCATCTGAACCACAGAGTATCGACCCTGCACTGAATACAGCAATGGATGGTTCTGTCATGTGCCACCATATGTTCGAAGGTCTGGTCAAATGGGCAGACGACGGTGAAGGAAATGCTGTTACAGTTCCAGGACAGGCTGAATCCTGGGATAAAGAGACAAACGATGACGGAACAGTAACTTATACTGTACATCTTCGTGATGGTATCAAATGGTCTGACGGACAGGCCGTAACAGCAGGAGATTTCGAATATTCCTGGAAACGTCTGGCAAACCCGGAAACAGCAGCAGACTACTGTTACATGATCGACATGGTAAAAGGATATGCAGAGGTAGCTGACGGAAGTGCGGATCCTGACACACTTGGAATCAAAGCTACAGATGATACAACACTGCAGATCGATTTAACTTATGACTGCCCGTATTTCGAAGAGATCATGGCATTCCCGGCAACCTTCCCTGTTCGTAAAGATATGGTAGAGGGAAGCGAGAACTGGACATTTGATCCTGCAACTTATATCAGCAACGGACCTTACAAGATGAAAGAATGGTCTCATAACTCCTACATTCTTATGGAAAAGAATGAGAACTACTATGATTATGAGAACCTTGGACCGGACACAATTAAATTTGCACTTCTGGACGACAACAACGCGATCCTTAAAGGATACAACAACGGAGAACTTGATTTCATCGAGAACCTTCCTGTAGACGAAGTTGCTACTTACCTTGCATCCGGAGAACTTAACATCGCTGACTATATCGGAACATACTATGTATGCTTCAATACAGAAAATGAAGTATTCTCTGATCCTGCAATCCGTAAAGCATTCTCACTTGTAATCGATCGTAACTACATCGTAGATAACGTAACTCAGTCCGGTGAAGTTCCTGCAACAGGATATGTTCCATCCGGTATCTATGATGCAGACGGAGCAAGCGGAGATGACTTCCGTACAGTAGGCGGTGAATATTACAGCGTTTCTGAAGATGATTATGAGAAGAACTGTGAAGAAGCACGTCAGATCCTTGCAGATGCAGGATATCCAGACGGCGAAGGTTTCCCGACAGTTGAATATCTGTACAACACAGATGACAAACACAAAAAGATCGCTGAAGCACTCCAGAACATGTGGCAGAAAGAACTTGGCGTAACTGTTAACCTGGACAACCAGGACTGGAACGTATTCCTTCAGAACAGAAAGAATGGTGACTTCCAGATCGCACGTAACGGATGGATCGGTGACTACAATGATCCTTGTACATTCCTTGATATGTGGTATACAGGCGGCGGAAACAACGATGCTCAGTATTCTAACCCGGATTACGATGCACAGATCGATGCAGCAAAAGCTACTTCTGATCAGGCAGAGCGTATGAAAGCATTCCATGCAGCAGAAGATATCCTTATCGGTGAAGACAATGTACTGGCTCCTCTGTACTTCTATACACAGCCATACATGCTGAAAGATAATATCAAAGGTATGTATTACACACCACTTGGATACTTCTTCTTCGGATACACAACCCAGGAATAAGATCTGAGACAGGAATGAGTCTGGAAACGGACAGAGAAAGTAGTTTCGCATTCCTGCATAAAAATGCATAATTTTGAAAGTAAAAACAGCTCTGTGCGGAAGAGTTTAAGACTCTCCGCAGGGGCTGTTTTTGTTTTAGAACAGGAGATGGTAAAGTTTTCAGGCTGCCACTTTTTTATGATAAAAAGGTAAAATAAAAAACTAAATTTTACAGTATATGTTTGCATAAAAATCTATAAGATGATATGATTATAAATAAACGTTACAATAGCAATCTTACAGGGAGATAACTGGAAATGGAATTTTGGGATATTTATGATGAGAATAAGAAACCTACAGGACGTACCATGAAGAGAAATGACTGGTGTCTGAAGGACGGAGAGTATCATCTGACTGTGCTTGGCGTAGTAGCCAGACCGGATGGTACTTTTCTAATCACTAAACGTGTCATGACGAAAGCGTGGGCACCTGGATGGTGGGAAGTATCCGGCGGCGCTGCACAGGCAGGAGAGGAATCTTATGAAGCTGTTCTGCGTGAGGTGAAAGAGGAAACAGGACTGGATGCCCGAAACGCAGAAGGTGGTTATCTTTTTACGTATAAGAGAGAGAACCCGGGTGAAGGAGACAACTATTTTGTAGATGTGTACCGTTTTATCATGGACATTGATGAGAATGACTTACATTTACAGACTGAAGAGACAGACGGATATATGTTTGCCAGTCCTGACCAGATCAGAGAATTTGCAGCAGATGGAAAATTTCTGCATTATGACAGTATAAAAAAGGCATTTGAGATGTAAATATATGCAGAGATCCGTGGGAAAACCTTTCGGATGCTGCTTATGATATAAAGAGAAATGCAGCATCCGGAAGGTGATTCCTGAGAGGAAAGATAATGAAAAATATAATAAAGAACAGTCAGAAAAGGTTCGGGAGAATAATCCTGGTGATTATTAATATTCTTCTGATCCTGGCGGCGGTTCTGTCTTCTCTGGTTTATTCCGACCATATCAGGAATGAAAAAACGCAGATGCAGATAGATGCGTTTTGTTCCACTATGGAAGGAATGAAGCAGGTTTCCGGAAACTATCTGAAGATGGAGAAGGGATATGCAGAGAACTGGGCAAATTACATAGAACGCCAGAATATGACGATGGATGAAGCCCTGGATTATATCAAAAACAGCAATTCTCAGAAAGACAGGCATGCACATATTGTAGATATGGATAGAGGATTTCGCAGCAGTAAGTGATGTGAATGTGATCAGAAATGAGAGAATGGGAACTGCTTACGGAGATCAGATCATCCGTGGAGTAGCGGAGTGTATTCGTGCAAGTCTCAGAACAGGGGAGCAGGTTTACCGTATTCTAGGAGATGAATATCTCCTTGTTAATGAGATTGGCGGAACAGTAGGCTTCTGAAGAGTGCTCTGGTAGAGGATTTTCATACAATCCTTGAGAAGCATAATCTCTCTACAGACAGTATTATCCTGGAACTGACAGAGAGTGGATATCTGGAGACATCGCAGAATGTAATGAATATGAACATAAACTGCTGGAGCATATTATGTAAGATGGAATGCCGCCGGAAGTGAAGAACACTGAGGGCGCTTTCTTTCTGCCGTGATATAATCAAATCAAACTGCGAAGCAGTTATTCGGTTATGAGCAAATAGCGGAGCGGATGATTTTATCCGCTTAATCAAGTATGAAATGATGAGAGGAAAAAAATATGGAAAAAAATCTTGAGTTTATCGGGGAACAGTTAAAGAAATTAACTGCAATCCCAAGCCCGTCCAGCTATACGGAAAAGGCGGCAGAGTATCTGATGGAAACACTGAAAGAAATGGGATATGAGCCGGAGCTTTCCAATAAGGGAAATGTGCTCGTGACGATCGGAGGAGAGGGAAATCCGCTGGTCCTGGCATCTCATATTGATACTCTTGGTGCAATGGTACGCTCCATAAAAGATAACGGACGCCTCCGTCCTACAACTCTGGGCGGACATCAGTGGAGAACTGCTGATGGTGAGAACTGTACTGTTCATACGAGAGACGGCAGGGTTTATACAGGGGTTGTGCTGAATACAGAACCATCTGCGCACGTGGCAGATGAGAAAGTGGAACAGACAGAAGAGAATATGGAGATCCTGCTGGATGAGAATGTAGAAAACAAAGAGGATATTGATGCACTGGGAATCCAGGTAGGAGATATCATTGCTATGGATCCGCGGACTGTGATCACAGAGAGTGGATATATCAAGAGCCGTTTTCTAGATGATAAGCTTTCTGCAGCAATCCTGCTGGGACTGGCGAAGGCAGTGAAAGACGAAGGGATTACACTGCATCGTAAGGTATCATTGCTTTTCACAGTATATGAAGAAGTTGGACATGGCGGAAGCTATGTACCGGCAGATACAGCGGAAATGATTTCTGTAGATATGGGATGTGTGGGTGCTGATCTTGGATGTACAGAGCGTATGGTATCCATCTGCGCCAAAGATTCCGGCGGTCCGTACAATTATAATCTGATCACTGCACTGGTCAATACAGCGAAAGCACATGGTCTGGATTTCGCGATCGATGTTTATCCGCATTATGGATCTGATGTGGAGGCAACTCTCCGCGCAGGATATGACATCAGACATGGCCTGATCGGACCTGGGGTTTATGCTTCACATAATTATGAGAGATCTCATATGGATGGAGTGAAGAATACGTATGAGCTTGTGAAGGCGTATGTGACGGAATAAAAAATAAAGCAGCTGTTCTTTTATATGTTTTTTGGTAATTGGAATATTGGACAGGAACTGCTTTATGAGGTTAAATTACAAAAAATCTGCAGGAGATATCATATAATGGATATCTTATCTGCAGATTTTATTATTTGTGGATATTTATATTAATGAAATTTCCCATTCCAGATGTGAAATATAAATAGCAATAATATTTTGATATAAAGCTGATTTATTTCATTGCATTCTTAATAGCAGCCAGCAGTTCATCATATTCTTCATATGCCGGGATCTCCGGATAATCTGCTTTGATCTTATCTGTACTGCGGAACAGGAATCCAGCCTTGCTTGCCTGGATCATACCCAGGTCATTGTAGGAATCACCGCTTGCAATGGTATCGAATCCGATAGACTGTAAAGCCTTTACAGTAGTTAACTTGGATTGTTCCACTCTCATCTTAAAGCCTGTGATCTCACCGTTGTCTGCAACTTCAAGAGTGTTGCAGAATAAGGTAGGTCTGCCAAGCTTCTCCATGAGCGGTGCTGCAAACTGTGTGAAAGTATCGCTGATCAGAATTACCTGAGAGAAAGAACGAAGTTCATCCAGGAATTCCTTTGCACCCGGAAGCGGATCGATCTTTGCGATCACATCCTGAATTTCTTTCAGTCCGAGACCATGTTCCTTCAGAATACCAAGCCTCCAGTTCATCAGCTTATCATAGTCCGGCTCATCACGTGTGGTTTTCTTCAGCTCCGGGATTCCGCTTGCTTCAGCAAATGCGATCCAGATCTCAGGTACCAGTACGCCCTCTACGTCAAGACATGTAATATACATAATAGAAATCCTCCTTTGTGTGAAACCTCTTTATTTTTGAAAATCCTTTAATGCTTTATTTAGTGAAATCATTCTAACATATTCTGAGAGTCCTTGCAAATTTAATTTTTGAGTTGCTTAAAAGGAGAATATTGATTTCCTAAAATGCATATGATATAATGCCAATAGGCAGAAGAAAGAATAATTAATCTGACAAGAATAACAAGAATGAAAGCCCTGGGAGTGGCAGCTCCCAGGGCTTTCTTCTTGTTTTAACAAAGTGGACAAGCAACCACTAGGCTAGTGTTGTCCTATTTATCTCCGTCTAGCCATTTGCAGATATAGTGGCAGATTATACCTGCTGCACAGGAGATAAGAAAAGAAAGAATAATTTCTGACAAGAATATCACCTCCTCCCGTTGCCGGGTATTGGTTGGACAACGTTAATACTATATCATATATAGAACAAAAATAGAAACATAAAATAAGTATTGACATAAAAAAACCAAAGCCATATAATAGTTAGGCAACTAATGGATAGCAACCTAACTATTTATATGGCTTTGCAATAGTATGGGTACTGATTTTAGGAGGTGCGGCGAGATAGACGAGGAAATGAAACAGAAGCTGAATGAGATGCATGTAGGCAGGCTGATACATATTTTATCCCATACAATGAAACGGCATAATCCGGCAGAGGTGATGGAGAATGACGATCTGACGACCATGCAGAAGCATGTGCTGAAATTTATCCTTCTGGAAACCATGCACAGAGATCTCTATCAGAAAGATATTGAAGAGGAATTCCAGATCAGGAAACCTACAGTGACAGGAATCCTGAAGCTGATGGAGAAGAACGGTTACATTTACAGAGAGAGTGCGAAACAGGATGCACGCCTGAAACAGATCATTCCCACAGAGAAAGCAGAGAAGATTCGTCCTGCAATCTTAAAGAGTATTGAAGAAGGCGAAGCCAAAATGCTCCGGGGAATTCCGAAGGAGGATGTGGAACTGTGCAAACAGGTTCTCTGGCAGATGTATGAAAACCGGAAAAAATCTTGCGATAGCAGGAATGATTTTTAACAGAAATAACGAGACATAAGGAGGACATTGACGAAGATGAATAAGAAACTTTTACGTTCAGTCCGGGAATACAAGAAGCAGTCTGTACTGGCTCCGGTCCTTGTAATCCTGGAAGTACTGATGGAAGTTCTGATTCCTCTGGAGATGGCGAAGATTATCGACGTAGGTATTGCAAACGGAGATATGAGCTATATCATCCAGCGTGGAGTCATCCTTGTTGCAATGGCAATGCTTTCCCTGTTCTTCGGCGTACAGGCCGGAAATATGGCGGCAGTTGCAGCAGCAGGATATGCGAAGAATTTACGACACGATATTTTTTATAAGGTGCAGGATTTTTCCTTTAAAAATATCGACCACTTTTCAACATCAGGTCTGGTCACACGACTGACCACTGATATCACAAATGTACAGCAGGCATACATGATGAGTATCCGCCTTCTTGCCAGGGCACCGTTTATGATCATCCTGTCATGGATTATGACACTGACGATCAACAAACCGATCGCAATGCTTTTCCTGATAGTTGTTCCTGTCCTTGGCGGTACACTGATCTTTATTGCGAAAAAGGCACATCCGCATTTCATCAAGGTCTTTGATGAATATGACAACCTGAACAATTCCGTTCAGGAGAATGTAAATGCCTCACGTGTAGTTAAGGCTTTCGTAAGAGAGGACTATGAGATTGAGAAATTCCATGGAATTTCCAGATATGTTTATAATCTGTTTACTAAAGCAGAGAAAATCGTTGCATGGAACTCACCGGTTATGATGTTTGCCATGTATACTGTAATCATTATCATTGTTGCAATTGGCGGAAGAGGAATTGTTCTCGGTGGCATGGAAACCGGTGAGCTGACAAGTATCATTGTCTACGCACTTCAGATTCTCATGTCCCTGAACATGGTAACTTTCGTGTTTGTTATGATCATGATAGCAGAAGCATCCACAGACCGTATTGTAGAGGTTCTGGATGAAGTTCCTGAGATGCAGGATAAAGCTGATGCAGTAAAGAATGTGGCAGATGGTTCCATTGACTTTAATCATGTAGATTTCAGCTATGCAGGAGAGGGAGGAAATCTTTCCCTGAAGGATGTAAATCTTCATATTAAATCCGGTCAGACAGTAGGTATCATCGGCGGAACCGGAAGTGCAAAGTCTACCCTGGTGCAGCTGATCCCCAGACTCTATGATGTCACAAAGGGTAATGTCCAGGTGGGAGGCGTGGATGTACGCAACTACAATCTGGAAGTACTTCGTGACCAGGTTTCCATGGTACTTCAAAAAAATGTGCTGTTCTCAGGAAGCATCTATGACAATATTCGCTGGGGTGATGAACATGCCAGTGAGGAAGAAGTTCGGAGGGTCTGTAAGCTGGCCCAGGCAGATGGATTCGTCAGTGAGTTCCCGGATGGCTACGATACAATGATCGTTCAGGGTGGTAACAACGTATCCGGCGGTCAGAAGCAGCGTCTGTGTATTGCAAGGGCTCTTCTCAAGAAACCGAAGATCCTGATCCTGGATGACTCTACCAGTGCTGTAGATACAAGAACAGATGCCCTGATACGTAAGGCTTTCCGCGAGGAGATCCCGAACACAACAAAGATTATTATCGCACAGCGAGTTTCTTCTATTGAAGATGCAGATCAGATCATCGTACTGGATGACGGTAAGATCGCAGGTGTGGGTACTTCAGAAGAACTGCTGAAGACAAATGATATTTACAGAGAAGTATATGAATCACAGGTCAAAGGAGGCGGAGACGATGAATAAGAAGAAAAAATTAGATCAGAACACCATCCAAACTGCCAAAAGACTTCTGAAATATATGACAGGAACCCATAAGATACAGTTTATCATCGTATTTATCTGCATCTTTATCAGTTCCGCAGCAAGTATTGCAGTATCCCTGTCCCTGAAATTTCTGCTGGATGACTTTATCATCCCGCTGATCGGACAGACAGATCCGAATTTCGCAGAACTCTATAAAGCACTTGCAGTTCTTGGCTGTATTTTTGCACTTGGTGTGATTGCCACATTTATTTATACCCGAATGATGGTTTATATCGGTCAGGGTGTTCTTAAGAGTGTCCGTGATGATATGTTCGAGCATATGCAGACTCTTCCGATCCGTTACTTCGACCAGAATACAAACGGATCTGTCATGAGCCTTTATACTAACGATACAGATACCCTGCGACAGATGATCAGCCAGGCGATCCCGCAGGCACTGATGGCACTGTTTACGATCGTGGTTACCTTTATTTCCATGTTATTGTTAAGTCCGCTGCTTACGATTCTGGCAGTTGTGATCATTTTTATTATGCTGAAGGTTACCAGTAAGATTGGTTCCAACAGTGGCAAATATTTCATCCGTCAGCAGGTATCTCTGGCAGATGTGACCGGTTTCGTGGAAGAACGAATGAATGGTCAGCGTGTGGTAAAAGTTTTCAACCACGAAGATAAATCAAAAGAAGAATTCGACAAACTCAATGAAGCACTTTTCAAGAGCTCCGCAAATGCCAATAAATACGGAAATATGATGGGACCGGTGATCGGTAACATCGGTAACCTGCAGTTCGTACTGACAGCAGTACTTGGGGGACTTCTCTCTGTAACAGGTGTGGGCGGCATCACCCTCGGTGTTATGGCTTCCTATTTACAGTTCACCAAGAGCTTTACCCAGCCATTCATGCAGGTGGCACAGCAGTTTAATGCCATTGTTATGGCACTTGCAGGTGCAGAACGTATCTTCAGGCTCATTGACGAGAAGCCGGAAGAGGATGAAGGTTACGTAGAACTTGTTAATGCAAGAAAGGATGCCAACGGCAATATCACAGAATGCAAAGAGAGAACAGGCATGTGGGCATGGAAACATCCACATTCTGCAGATGGCTCCGTTACTTATACAGAACTGACAGGAGATGTCCGATTCGAAGATGTTACATTCGGATATAACCCGGACAAAGTTATTTTGAAAGACATCAGTCTCTTCGCCAAGCCGGGACAGAAACTTGCTTTCGTAGGTTCCACAGGTGCAGGAAAGACAACAATCACAAACCTGATCAACCGTTTCTACGATATTCAGGAAGGTAAGATCCGTTACGATGGAATCAACATTACCAAGATTAAGAAGGACGACCTGAGACGTTCTCTGGGAATCGTACTTCAGGATACTCACCTGTTTACAGGAACTATTAAAGAAAACATCCGCTATGGTAAACTGGATGCTACAGATGAGGAAGTATACGAGGCAGCAAGACTGGCTCATGCAGACCAGTTTATCAAAATGCTTCCAAAAGGTTACGATACCATGTTAAGCGGAGACGGTGAGGAACTGTCCCAGGGACAGCGCCAGCTTCTCTCCATTGCAAGAGCAGCAGTAGCCAATCCGCCTGTACTGATCCTGGATGAAGCAACTTCAAGTATTGATACCCGTACAGAGAGTATCGTACAGAAAGGTATGGATAACCTGATGAAAGGCCGTACTGTATTTGTGATCGCCCATCGACTTTCAACCATCAGAAACAGCGATGCCATCATCGTACTGGATCATGGAAAGATCATTGAAAGAGGCGACCATGAAGATCTCATTAAGTTAAAAGGAACTTATTATCAGCTTTATACCGGTAAGCTGGAATTGTCATAAGGAACTATCAGAAAGACTGCAATTATTTCAGAACATGAATAATTGTGGTCTTTCTTTGCGGGCGTTGCGTTTTCTGCGTTATAATGCTATGATCGTACAGGTATGTGGATCACAGATGATGAAGTTCCGGTTTACGGATAAAAAAGAAAAATTATGCAGCAGCAAGGGAGAGATATACGATGGTAAAGATAGATCTGATCACTGGTTTTCTTGGTTCAGGGAAGACGACGTTTATCAGGAAGTATGCGCAGTATCTGATGGATGCTGGTAATAATATTGGAATTCTGGAGAATGATTACGGGGCTGTGAATGTGGATATGATGTTGCTTCAGGATCTGATGGGAGAGAACTGTGAGCTGGAGATGATCTCAGGAGGGTGTGATAAGGACTGCCACAGGAGGAGATTTAAGACGAAACTGATTGCTATGGGTATGTGCGGTTATGACCGTGTGATCGTGGAGCCGTCTGGGATTTTTGATGTGGATGAGTTCTTTGATATTCTTCATGAGGAGCCGTTAAATCGTTGGTATCAGATTGGGAATGTGATTGCAATTGTGGATTCTAAGCTGGAGCGTGATCTGTCAGAGGAGGCGGATTTCATTCTGGCTTCTGAGGTGGCAGATGCCGGATGCATTGTGATGAGCAAGAGCCAGGACGCATCACCCGAGGAAATCCAGGGTACGATTGAGCATGTGAATCAGGCATTGGAGAAGGTTCATTGCAGCAGGAGATTTCATTGTGAAATGAATGGTGTGGATACTGCTAATGTTATCCACAAGAATTGGGATGAGATGTCGAAAGAGGACTTTGACCGGATTGCATCCTGTGGATATGTGATGGCAAGCTACAGGAAACCGGAGTTTGAGGCAGAGGGTGCCTTTACTTCTCTGTACTTTATGAATGTGAAGATGACTGAGAAGGAGCTGCGGGAAGCAGCTGAGAAGATTCTGTCTGATTCTGAATGCGGGCGTGTGTTCCGGATGAAGGGATTTATGAGAGTAGACAGTGACAGCGAAGACGGCTCTGGAAAGTCTGCTCAGACAGATAGTGAAGAACAGCAGTGGATTGAATTAAATGCTACCAAGAATGAAATTACAATCCGTCCGCTTCATGTAGGGCAGGAGGTTCTGATCGTGATCGGGGAAGAACTGCAGGAGGAGAAAATCAAGTCTTACCTGAAGATCTGAGATTTGAACGCAGGTCGCGAAGTGACTGCGTTCATGAGCAAGTAGCGAAGCGGATTGCGAATGTCCATTTTACTTTATAAAAAAGGGCACTTGAAAAATCAGGTGCCCCATTGTATAATCTACTTAGAAGATGACCGGAAGCGTGTTCCGGTTGCCCTCTGTGATTAATTATAATGTTAAAAAGAAAGTAAGCATCTCACTTTGAGCGGGGGGATGCTTATTTCTTTTTATGTTGATCTATGTAAGTCAATGCCGTAAAAATTACTAACAGTAAAGTAAGAACTTCCATTGTATTCATCGGGCATCACCCTCCTTTCGTGAAACTGGAGGGCAGGGGGCGAAACTTTGCATCCGGGTCTGTTCAATTATACTTGTTCAGTATAACGTGAAAAATAGAAGATATCAAGTACTTTACGTTCTATATTATTAAAAACAAAACAGGGTATGAAGTTCATCGTAATCTGATGAAACTTCATACCCTGTTCATTTATTTTTATGGAGTTTTGTAACCGTAAGGATTATTTGGTAAACAGATCAACCAGATCCTGGCCGTCTTCGTAGCCCTGGCTCTTCAGCTCATTTACGAACCATTCGTCTACGCCGTCTACAGCTTCTTTAAAGGAATCGATATCCATATCTGCTTTCTCTGTGAAGGTTACGCCGTTTTTGGATTCCCAGCGTTCTTTGATCTCATTGTCGCTGGAACGGTTGATGTAACGTTCATACTCAACTGCCTTCTGGCCACATTCGTCAACAACTGCCTGCTGTTCTGGTGTGAGGCCGTCATAGATATCCTGATTGATGCAGAAGAACAGACAGTCATAAATTGCATCCCACATGGAGCAGTAAGGCTGAACCTCCTGAACGCTTGCTGCGTCGATAGCAGGAAGTGGATTTTCCTCACCTTCAACCGTGTTCTGCTGAAGTGCTGTGTAAGTCTCTGACCAGTTCATGTTGGTGGCATCAGCACCCCATCTCTTGTAGCATTCCATCAGAAGGTTGGAACCTGCTACACGAACCTTCAGGTTCTTCATATCATCTACAGATTTGATTTCATGTTTGCTATTTGTGATCTCGCGGAAACCGTTTTCTGCGATACCCATGCAGTGGAGTCCGTATTCGCCAAGGATTTCTTTCAGTTTTTCACCAGCTTCGCCATCGAATTTCGCATCTGCATCGTCGTAAGAATCATAGACGAATGGAAGAGAAACAACGTTGAAACGTGGATCAAATGCAGAGTAGATCAGGTTGGAGTGCATGGAGATCTGAACCGGGTCCCCATTCATCAGAGCCTGAATACCTTCGGACTGGTTGCCGTTTGTAAGCTGGTCAGCTGCATAAATATTGACTTTAACCTTTCCGCCTGTAGCTTTTTCCATCAGTTCACCGAACTTACGTCCGCCGTCAGCCCATGTACTTGTCTCAGTAGTGGAGCAAGCGAAGTTCCAGGTTGTTTCCGGCCAGTCCAGATCACTGTAATCTTCCACTGTATTGAAGGAATCCTTTGTGAAAAGATCAACCAGATCCTGGGCATCGTCATAGCCCTGGCTCTTCAGTTCGTTTACAAACCAGTCATCGATACCGTCAACTGCTTTTTTGAAGGAGTCGATGTCCATGTCTTCTTTTTCTGTGATTGTTACACCGTTCTGGCTTGCCCAGCGTTCTTTGATCTCGTCATCTCCGGAGCGGTTGATGTAACGTTCATATTCAACTGCTTTCTGTCCTGCCTCGTCAACAACTTCCTGCTGTTGTGGTGTGAGACTGTTGTAGATGTTTTCGTTGATACAGAAGAACAGGCAGTCATAAATTGCATCCCACATAGAGCAGTAAGGTTGAACCTCCTGAACACTTGCAGCGTCGATAGCGGGAAGCGGATTCTCCTGACCTTCTACTGTGTTCTGCTGAAGTGCTGTGTAAGTTTCAGACCAGTTCATGTTTGTGGCATCAGCGCCCCATCTCTTGTAGCATTCCATCAGAAGGTTGGAGCCTGCTACACGAACCTTCAGGTTCTTCATATCGTCTACAGATTTAATCTCATGTTTGCTGTTTGTGATTTCGCGGAAACCGTTCTCTGCAATACCCATGCAGTGGAGTCCGTACTCACTGAGGATTTCTTTCAGCTTTGCACCTGCTTCGCCATCGAATTTTGCATCTGCATCGTCGTAAGAATCATAGACGAATGGAAGAGAAACAACGTTGAAACGTGGATCAAATGCAGAGTAGATCAGGTTGGAGTGCATGGAGATCTGAACCGGGTCCCCATTCATCAGAGCCTGAATACCTTCGGACTGGTTGCCGTTTGTAAGCTGGTCAGCAGCGTAAATGTTGACTTTGACTTTGCCGCCTGTGGCTTTTTCCATCAGTTCACCGAACTTACGTCCGCCATCAGCCCATGTACTTGTCTCAGTAGTGGAGCATGCGAAGTTCCAGGTCATTTCCGGCCAGTCAAGGTCGCTGTAATCTGCGATTGTGTCAAAGGAGTTATTGCCGTCTCCTGCCTCCTTGGAAGCTGTGTCAGAGGAAGCGGAGGACTGATCACCTGTGTAGGAGCCTTCTTTTGCAAGAGCTTTCGGAAGGAAAGTGGAGGTGATCGGGATGTATGTAACGATCAGAAGAACTGCAACGCAGGCTGCGATCATTGGCACAACTGCCCTTGAGATCTCCTGCAGAGTAACTTCCAGACCTTTTTTGATCTTGATGCTGATTGCTACGAAGAGGTTTACGCCTACAGGAGGAGTTACCTGTCCGATTGCAAGGTTTACAGTTGCCATAACACCGAATGCTACTATATCGTATCCAAGAGCCTTACATACAGGAAGCATGATCGGAATGAAGATGTACATAGCAGAGTTTGCATCGATGAAGCATCCTGCGATCAGGAAGATGATATTTACAATCAGCAGGAAGGTAAACTGATTGTGTGCGATGCTTCCAAGTAAATTGGAGGCTGCATCTGCAATACCGAATTTGGTACATACAAACGAGAACAGGGAGGCACTTGCTACGATGAGCATGATACCACCGGTTGTCTTTGCTGAGTCTACCAGGATGTCAAACATATCGCGGATGGAAACTTCGCGGTAGATGACCATACCTACGAAGAGTCCGTATACAACGGATACGGCTGCTGCTTCTGTTGGTGTGAAGATACCGCCGTAGATACCGCCCAGAATGATGACCGGCATCAGGAATCCCCAGAAAGCATCTTTGAAAGCGTCCCAGCGTTCTTTGCCTGAGGCTTTTTCTCTGGATGGTTTGATATTGTGTTTCTTTGCTTCCAGCATTACTACGATTATCAGTGCCACGCCCATAAGAAGACCTGGTACGATACCTGCCATGAACATGTCTGCGATGGATGTGCCTGTGATGGAGGCATATACAACGAAGGCGATACTTGGCGGGATGACAATGGCGATGGAGCTTGAGGTTGCCATCAGTGCTGTGGAGAATGGTGCGGAGAAACCGCCCTGTTCTACCATTGCAGGGATCAGTACGGCGCCAAGAGCTGCAACAGTTGCAGGGCCGGAACCGGAGATGGCGCCGAAGAAGCAGGCTACGATAACACATACGATGGCGATACCGCCTTTTTTGTGTCCTACGCAGGTATCAACGAATTTGATCAGTCGTTTGGAGATACCGGCTTTTGCCATGATGTTTCCTGACAGTACGAAGAATGGGATTGCCAGGAGCAGGAATTTGCTGATTCCTGAGTACATGTTGGTTGCTACGATCGTCAGGGATGTACCGGAGTAGAGGATTGCGCATACGGAGGAAAGTCCGAGGCAGATTCCGATGGGTACACCCAGGATCAGGAATATGAAGAAGGAGATAAATAAGATTGCACTGATCATTTATTTGCCCTCCTTTTTGTCTGTTGTGATTGTGTTCATGTTACTTTTTGTGCTGTTGTCGGTATTTTTGGCGCTGTCGGTTTTGCAGCAGAAGTCCAGACAGAATTCAATGAAGTGAAGGATCATGCATCCTGCACCGATGGGTACGAAGGACCAGAAGATCCATTCAGGCCAGTTTAATACGAAGGTTCTTTTTCCATTCTGAAGCTGAGTGATTACCTTGTCCATTCCGTATTTGAAAAGGATGACGCTGAAGATGATGCTCAGGACTGTGATCAGGATCACAGATGGTTTCTTCAGCTTCTTTGGAAGACGGTCTGTGACCAGTGTCAGGCTGACCAGTTCTCCTTCGCGGCAGGCCAGTGCGGCTGCCAGCAGGGTGATGAGTACGAATACCGCTACTACAAGTTCTTCTGTGAAGGACCAGGAACGGTGGATGACTTTACGGGAAAATACGTTTCCCACAGTCAGCACCAGGATCAGCAGTGTGGAGATTACAAGGACGATCTTTTCTACTGCAGCCAGTGCGTTCATGATTTTTTTGTAGATTTTCATGCTCTCTACTCCTCTCAAAAAATTTGCTGCTGTTTTTCGGAATTTGGAGCAGATTCAAGGCAGATGGAATGTAATGGTTATAATATGTAATTAGTTACATTTTTCATCTGTGGTGAATTCTGTTGTCTGCGAAAAACAGAAGTGGTGTTTCGGTTTCAGATCGACAGCCTGGAAAAGAAAGTATGTCTCGTGTGTCAGGGCTTTTTTATGTTATAGGAATATTATGGAGTAATTTCCTATAACATAAAAAAAGTCCGCCCCACGCAGGGACGGACATATGATATTCCGTAACCACCCTGTTTCACCTTTGAAACAAGTACGATTCTGCAACGTACCGATATACGCGGCTCCTGTAACGGGGGGCGGCCGGGGAAGCTTACTGTGAATACGGCAATATCTGTGATGGCTGTATTCAAGGGTTCGGCTTTCCTTCTCGGGGATGATATTCGAAACAGGTCTGTCACTGCATTTCACCGGACTGCAGTTCTCTGAGGACAGGGGGACTGTTTTTACTGGTTCCCTTCGTTGAATTTATGCGTTATAGGTTTAGCTGTTTAAAAAGCTAAAGCAATTTTAACGCTGTTTGTTTTGAAAGTCAAGAGGTTTTTGTAAGTAATTGGGGGAAGTTTGTTGGTGTGGGGCGTACACAGCGCAAGAGGGGACGCGCGAAGCAGCATCTCTCTGCAGGTTCAGTTCCGGGGGATAAGTAACTCTAAGGTGGGGGAAATCCGCTAAAAGCATGAAGAAAAATGCAAAACTCGCTCCGTCGCAGACTCCGCTCAGACAGGTTGCTATTTTTCTTCATAACGCGGATTTCCCCCACCTAAGAGTTACTTAGCCCCCTCCAAATTCACCTGCGGAGAGATGCTGCTTCGCGCTGATTATTGGATGTGCTAGAAGAATGAGTTTGTTGGAAGAAATTGGGTGGAGCCAATTTCTTCTTGGGGTGGTTGCGGAAGGGTAGGGGATGATATATACTTATGACATGAGTACATACAGTGATTATAAAATTAGGAAGGGGAGGTCATAATTTAGATGGTGTTGTTTCATGGAAGTAGAGAAATCGTTAGATTTCCTGAGGTGAGAAGAGCGGTTTTTAATAAAGATTTTTATTTCGGTTTTTATTGTACTGTTTATAAGGAACAGGCAGAACGGTGGGCGACCAGATATGGGAAAAAGGGATATGTGAATAGTTATGATTATATTCCGAATCCTGCATTGAAGTATTTGAAGTTTGAAAAAATGACGGATGAATGGCTTGATTTTATTGCAGCATGCAGAACGGGAAAATCGCATACTTATGATATTGTAGAGGGACCTATGGTTGAAGATACAATCTTCAATTATGTACAGGCTTTTGTGGATGGGAAAATAACAAGGGCTGCATTCTGGGAGCTTGCAAAGTTTAATCATCCAACGCATCAGATTAGTTGTCATACAATTTCTGCATTAGATACATTAACATTTATGGGAAGTGAGGAAGTTTATGGGAACAAGAAATAACAGCAATTTATTTTATACGTGTAGTTTGATTGAATATGTAGGGCGTATTCGGAAACAGAAACGTTGTATGGTTCTGGATTTGATGGGGAGAGAAACACTGGAGCGGATTTATGACTATGCGGATGTTTTTCATTGTGAACCAATTGAGAAGGTTGCATCAGAATTTGTAGAAGAATGTCAGATTTCAGAGGGTGAGTTTGATAATGTTGGAGAGTGCAGGTATCGTGTTCCGGATTATTGGACGATCGGTGAAGTTTATGAACGGGTGATTGAAGATTGTTATCAGGATCAGGAGATTATGAAAGGGGTATGGGAAGTATATCATTCCTGGATAGATGAAAGTATATCGGACTATAATACGGATTTTTATTATCAGTCACGTGATTATATTGCAGAATGTTATAAAGCTGGAGAGATACTGGAATAAATGATGGTATAAACAAGTAAGTTTTCTGTTTTAACTGTAAAAAACAATAAGCAGAGAACTTACTTGTTTTGTTTATATGTTATTTTGCTTAAATACACTTTCAAAATACAAAGCATCGTCAAGGGTAGTTTTCCACGGATATTTTTTGAGGTCGGTTTTCCATCCCTTGTCTGTGCGGATGACAGTTACTCCTTCACTTTCGAGAAGGATTTTTTGCTGGTCGTAGGTTTCGAAAGAGGTGGCGCCGCTTAGAATGCCGGAGGCGTTCAGGATTCGGTGGGCGGGGATGTTTGGGCCGAGTTTGCCGGTGCGGAGGGCGTAGCCTACCTGACGGGAGTTTTTGGGTTTCTGGCAGAGGAGGGCAATCTGACCGTAGGTGACGACGGTGCCGTAAGGGATGTTTTGGCAGACGATGGAGGCGCGTTTGTAGAAGTCCATGAATATAAAAATCCTTTCGTTTGAAGTGAGTTTTTGCTTGTAAAATTAGATGAAAATATAAGAAGAATATATCATGGATTTTAAGAAAACACAAAATGATTTTTTGTCTTAATGTTTGACGAAAATTGCGCAGAAAAAATGTTGCTGATAATTATCTTTATGAGTATAATATAATAGAAATTTGAAATTTCAAAAATTAGTGAATCTTTTTCATAAAGAGAGAACTAAAAAGCTGGTGAGTCTCCACCATAAAGGGAGAACTTAAAAAAGCGGTGAGTCTCCACCACAAAGGGAGAACCTAAAAAAGCTGGTGAGTCTCCACCATAAAGAGAGAACCTGAAAAGTCAGAGGGCGAGGAATCGCCCTCTCTTTGTTGAAGAGAAGAAAGAAGATGATGTAATGTTTTCTGATTATGGATCAGCTATGAATACATTATTTCACGGAGTGCTGATGCTTGCAACTTGCGCGGGATGTTACCTGCTGTGGTGGGGTGTGGCTTTTTATCCGGAGAGGCATGCTCCGTTGTGGTTGTCGGGGATTTTGCTGGTTGCGACGGCGGTTTGTGGGATTATGGCGGTGAACTGGATGTCGCAGGGGATTTTTCAGACGGAAGGGATTCGGAAGGGAGTTTCTGGTGGATGGATTATGGCTGGCGGTGTAATCTGTTACGTTGTTTTGCTGGTGATCAGTAATCTTGTTTTTCATCGTATGGTCACAACGGAACTGTTTTTGATTGTTGGATGGGCTGTGTTGAATCTGGTTACGGTTAATACGCTGTATGCCAGCGGGCTATTTTCTGCCGGAATTTCTGTGGTGTTTTGTGTTTTGACGTTGGCAGTGGTTGTTGGAAGTTTGTATTGTTATATGATTTACTATAATCTGGAAAAATGGAAAGGTTATATAGATGGTTTTCTGCCGTTAGTGATGGTGGGAATTGCGATGTTGGTTATGGCTGGAGTTATGTTTTATAAAAAATAAAAATGGAATAACTCAATCACAATTTGTCGAAAATTGCGATGAAAAAATGTTGATGGTAATGATTTTTATGAGTATAATATAAATGAAAGAATAAAGAAATTTGAACTTTTAAAAGCTGGTGAGTCTCCACCACAAAGAGAGAACTAAAAAAAGCGGTGAGTCTCCACCATAAAGGGAGAACCTAAAAAAGCTGGTGAGTTTCCACCATAAAGGGAGAACCTGAAAAGTCAGAGGGCGAGAAATCACCCTCTCTTTATTATTATATGGACTTATTCCGCAAATCCTTGCTGTTCCATTTCATGTTCTATTTTACCTTCATTTTCCTGACTTGCTGATACGAACAGGTGACGGAATACGAATCTGCAGAATGGTCCGACAACCAGGATCTGCAGTGGGTAGGCTATGATGAAGTTCAGGCAGATGGTCTGGAGCCAGATGAAGATGAGATTTGAAGTGATTCCTGAAGATTCGATGGTTCCAAGCAGGCTCATCAGCGGTACCATTGTGCAGACGGTGAAGGTCTGGATGCAGAGGATGATGAAGATCGGGCGGTCAGTTGGTTTGGCTACGCGGAACGCGAAATATTTGGATGTTTTGCTGGCGATGAAGAATGCGCAGAGGAATCCGATGAACCATTCCAGCGGAAAAGAATGCAGTGCGTGACTGAATGTAGCCGCCTGAAGTCCACCGGTGTGGATAGCGACGTTATAAACGCCCATGATAAAGATTATACAGCCGGATGTGATAAGGGTGAAAATAAATTCCTGAAATTTTGTTTTTGGCATAGTTAAGCCCTCCTCATAAAATAATAAAAAACTCCATATAAATGCAAAAATGCCGCCTACCCGTCTGACAATGGATAAGCGACATTTTTTGTCGTATTTATTCTATCAGTTATTGGGATTCTATGTCATGGGAATTTTGCACAAAATATAATCGTGAAATAATAGCTTTAGAGTCTTTTTGACAAAGGGATAGGAACGTTTATTCATGGATGAGGATAAAATAAAGTATAAATAGAAGTTACAAATTCACTTGACAACCGAATAATTTTTTGCGTATATTGTAAAAAAATGAGATATTAAGTGACTGAGAAGTCTGATTATGGTTACTGGTTATTGCGTTCTCAGTAACGGATTATGAAAAGCAGTCTGACATAACGAGCGACAAAAAGTCACAAGGATCAGCAGAAAGGGGCAAAAACTATGGATTTAAAGAACTACTCAACAGGGGTACAGCACATTGGAATTCCGACAAATGACATTGGTAAAACAGTAGAATTTTATCACAAATTAGGTTTTGAAACAGCATTTGAGACAGTAAATGAGGAAGCAAACGAGAAGGTTGTTTTCCTGAAACTGGGAACTCTGGTAGTGGAGACTTATGAGAACCATGCAGCGAAAATGGAGCATGGCGCGATCGATCATGTTGCACTTGACGTAAAAGATATTGAAGAGATTTTCCAGTATATCAATGAAGCTGGTTTAAATTCTACACAAGATACCATTCATTTCCTGCCATTCTGGGAAAATGGAGTGAAGTTCTTTACAATTGAAGGACCAAATAAGGAGAAGGTGGAATTTAGTCAGTATCTGTAAATAAAAAGGAAATAATCATTAAGGGTCGATACATTGACGGAAACAGTGTATCGGCTTTTTGAGTAATGTTGGATTAATAAGTGGGGGTGGTGCGAATGCGTAAAAAATATCATGAGCTGTCTTTGGCGAAAAAATTTTCTCTTACAAGTATTGGCTTCTTTTTTCTCACAATCCTTGTATTAACTGTATTGATTCAGTTTTTATACGAAAAACTTACTAAATTTCTGATTATCTTTTCATAAGTTGGTAAATGCCGATATATCCCGTATTTTAGGGCTTTATCGGTATTTTCTTTTTGGAAGATACCTTGCATAAGCTGGCATTTACCAGCATGAAAATGCAACCAAAAGTAGTAAATGAGTAGTAAATATAAGCTCCGATATTAACAAGCCAGTCTTTCCAGTTCCGCTTTTGCAGATTGAAATGTACCGTGTGCATAATAGCCAAGTGTCATGGTTATGTTAGCGTGTCCCATGAGATATTGCAGAGTGTTTGGGTTCATTCCTCTGTTTGCCATATTCGTACAATAAGTATGTCTGAATGAATGTGGTGTGATGTTCGGTAACTTGTCCGTGTGATACTTGTTATACTTCTTAATCACCCCTCGCACCATGCCCTCATAGTTTCCTGCAACTTTAGGCAAGCCCTCACGGTTTAAGAATAGGAAATTGCTGTAACCACCTACAATCAGCGGTTGTGCTTTTCCTCTGTTCTTTAGTATTCTTTGGATTGCTTGATAAGCCCGTTCTGTCAATGGAAGTTCCCGTTTTCCGTTTTTGGTCTTTGGCGTTTCAATATAGTAGCCCATTTCGCTATCTTTCAATAACTGGTGGTCTATATTGAGTATTCTGTTCTGCATATCAATATGCGTCGTCAGTCCGCAAAATTCAGAAATACGAAGTCCCGTTTCCAGCAGAAGCACAACCTCATCATAATACTTACTATAAATCTTGTCCTTTTCCATAAAGGCAAGCAGGCGTTCTTCCTGCTCTGGTGTAAGGATAACTTTCTGCTCCGTATCATCTTCCAGAACATCACTTAGCTTAAATTCAAACGGGTTCTTTCTGATACAGTCGTCTTGTATTGCCATGTAAAATGACGCTTTCAAGGAACGCTTGTAGTTATCAATCGTTTTATAGGCATATCCTTTTTCGCTCATTCTGATAGCCCATTCTTTAGCGTCCGACTGCTTAACAGTATCAATCGCCCTCATACCCAATGGGTCATTTTTCAGAGCGTTCATAAGATACTGTCGTCCCTTTTCAGTAGCCCTCTTGATGTTCTTTCTTTGGCTGTTCTTCTTCTCGTAAAGCTGGCAGACTGTTATTTTACCGCCGACTGTGTCGATACCGTCGTTAAGGTCTTTTTTTATCTGTGCTTCTTTTTCCCTCAACGATATATCATCACGCTTTCCAGCAGGTGTCTTGTCTGTCGGTACAAGTTTCCAAGAATAGATAAATTGTGGCTTTCCGTATATATCGGTATATTTATAAACGTATCTTCCGTCTTTTCGCTGGCTCTCTCCATTACGCAAATTGCGATTTTTACTGTCTTTTCGTTTCACATTAGACATAGTGTAAAGCTCCTTTCCGTCATGGAATGAGCCGTGATACGCTATACCTTATTATACCATATCTACGGCTCAATGACATTAGATTTCGTCCAATGTATCTATGATTTTTTCAAATTGTTTTCGCTTAATCTGAATACGATTACCGTTCACGATAACCCAGCCAGCGTCAATATTTTCTTCGGCTAATTTACGCAATTTCTTTTCGCCAATGCGGAAGTATTTGGACGCTTCTTCAATCGTCAGCGTATATTTTTCCCAGATAGGCACATCAGTATTGTTCATAATCTATGCACCCCCTTTACTGTGTGTCATTTTTTACAAGCAGGCAGACGGCTTTGGAAAGCTCCGTTAGTATCTCAACTATTCCCATTCTTGTGGGCAGAACCGCACCATGCGGACGTATCATTATTCTGTGAGGATAGGTCGTGGCAAAACGACTTTTCCAACAGTCGCTCTCGGATCACTGCGTGGGTCGCTCGCTTTCTTTTGAAAAGGTCGTGGCGTACAGTCCCCGTGGCTCGCTATCTCACAAACGTATCTGTCTGCTTTATTCAGTTGTCAAAGAGCTGTGGCGAAAGCGTGTTGCTTTCATGTGTAAAAACAGTAGCGGAGCAGGAAAGAGGGGGGGACATTAAATCATGCTCCGCTAAAAACTGCTTATTCTTCTGGTTCTAAGTTCATATCTTCAATATCAAAACCTAAAATCATTTTGATAAGTGCTTCTCTAATACGTCCTTTTAATTCCATATCTACAACGATATAAACATTGCCGTATTCATCATAAAGGGAACGTAAACAGCACTTTGATATGTATGGGTCATAAAATACCAGTATCTTTTCAATCGCTTTTTCGTCCCCGTCCATTGCTTGTGAAAGCAAATAGTAGGACGGCTTTTTAAATAACTGTTTCATTTTCTAATGTTCCTCCTTGAGTATTTTTTTCATAGTTTCCAAAGCGTGATGTCGGTTTCTAAATACACCGCTTTGCGTGATTTTCTGCAAGTTGGCAATTTCACTTTCTGTCATTTCCAAGAAGTAATACATCAACAGAGTATTGCGTTTTCTTTCTGGAAGTTTCTTCAAGGCTTCTGCCAATTCATCATCAAGGACACGAATATCAATGCCACATACTGAAAAGATTGTATAATCTGTTTCGTAGTCGTCCCAAACAGCCATTTTATCAACAAGGACATCTGGCAATTCGCTGAAAGATATTTCTTTATTCTTACGACGGTTTAATTCCTTGTAATAATCTTTCACGACACTACGGACAACTTTCTTTAAACAACTTTCAAAACGACATTGAACTGTTTTCTGGAAGTCAGACGGTTTCATCAATCTCACCCCCTTTCCTTTATGATTTGAAAAGTGTTTATCCCTCTTTCCGCACCATATAAGGACAGCTAGGTGTGATTTAATGACCTCTTTTAAAAAATTTTTGGATTTTTTTCTGGTATGAAAAAAGCCCGCACAAAACAAGTAGTTTGTACGAGCTAAAAAGTAAATATTTGATAGTTGTTTATCACTGTACTTTTTTTGGATATTTTGTATATTGTTTGAAATTTTCCATACCATAACCCTCTTTACATTTTATTGATAATATCAATATTATTTATCGTTCTTCTTTTGATTTTCTATTCTTTGAAGTGTACCTCGTTTTAATTGTAAAATAACGTCAGCACGTTTTGCGATTTCATTTGAGTGCGTAACAATAATTGCACATTTATTCATTTGGCGAACATTGTTTTCCAGTATTTGCATAATCGACATTGCAGTATCTTCGTCAAGATTTCCCGTAGGTTCATCTGCCAGTATGACAGGGGCTTCACTGGCTAAGGCTCTTGCTATCGCCACACGTTGCTGTTGTCCACCAGAAAGCTGTAACACATTTCGCTTCATTTCTTCCTTTGTTAAACCCATTTTTTCTAAAATCGGTTCTGGTGGCAGTTTACTTGTCAATTTCACGTTTTCCAATGGGGTCATATAATCTATCAGATTATATGCTTGAAAAACAAAGGAAACATGATTACGACGATGATTTGCTAACCCTTTTTCCATAATATCTTCTCCGTCAAACAATATCTTGCCCTTTGTAGCACTATCTAGTCCACCTAGCAATGAAAGCAATGTTGTTTTACCACAACCAGACTGTCCTAAAATTGCATATAGTTTGCCTAATTCCATTTCTGCACTGATATTAGTAAATACATTCTTTTTCTTGTCATAGCTATAACTCAAGTTTGAAAATGATAATATACTCATAAAAATCCTCCTAGTCCATTTTGGATAAAATATCTTTCGGGTTTAATCGAATAACTGTGTAAGAAGCGATAAGCACGGAAAAACATACTAAGGCAAGTCCTATACTATAAACCATTACCATATCTGATGTCGCAATAGAAATCGTTAAATCAGTTGCACTTTCTCCTGCTTTTTGAATGATATAAGCCCCAATCTTATCTGCAAAAGTTATTGATAACCCAGCCGATACAATGATAGATAAGAATGTAATCAATATATTTTCTGTTAAAAATTGTCCGACAATTTCTACTTTACTACGTCCTACCGCAAGTAAAATACCAATTTCTTTTTTTCGTCCCCTTGTCCATAACAAAAGTAATAAAACGACGATAAGTACACCAATGATTGTAAGTACGAATACAGTTGTATCTACCATACTTCCAAAAGAGGATAATGGTGTTGATACTAAGTCAAAATCTTCTGAATTGAGATTAAAAGTAAATGTTTTCCCTTTTACTTCTGGAAGATTTTTGATTGTTTCCATAAGCTCTTTCGCTTCTTCTGGTGTATGTGTATAAACATCAAGGAAATCATAACCCTCGGAATCGTAAAGCTCACTTAAACTGTTCATATCTATATATCCTAAATTTGCTGGAATGTCGCTCGGTGTAATTGCTGATTTTGACATTCCCTCTGTACCACTAAAAATTCCTATAATCTTAAATGTAGTATCTGTAATATCAATATCTGTTTCTGTTATAAATTCAATAGTATCGCCAACAGAAAGATTATTTTTATCAGCTAATTCTTTTGAGATTAAAGCAACATAAGAATCATCAGCTTTAATATGACGACCTTCTTCTAATTTATAAGTTCCATTTAAAAATCTCGTGTCTAAAGAAGAATTTAAGACTGCTTGATAGGGTGTTGCTAATCCCTCTGTAACCATTGCTGGAAAGGGAGAAAAACTTTTCGGTACTCCCCAATATCCTTCTGAACTTTTCGCATTATATCCTATCACATTTTCAAGTTTGGAAATTTTATCAACAATTTTTTCTGTAATGAAATCGCCATTATAAGTATATCCAGAAGCACCATTTCCAAAGTCCTCTGCTGAACCATAATTTGCTTGATTGTTTGTATCAAGTTCAATCCGAACAGAAGCACCTACCGTTTCTTTGATTTGTTTTGTTCCTTGCTCCACAGCCTTTTCACTGGAAATTGCAATCAAAACAGTTGTTGACAGTAATGTGAAAGTCAATAGGAGTAATAAGCTACGAAGCCTTTGCCTCCAGCAGTATTTTAAAGCTCGATTAAAAAAATTCATAAAATCCTCCTAACTCATTTTTGTTAATATCTCTTTGGGTTTTAATGAAAGTACCGTTGCACTTGAAACAATAACTGTTAATGTTGTTGTACATATTTCAATCAGCAACAACATTACCGCTTTCAAACATTCTAATTGTAAATAATTATGTTGATTTACAGATTCCATATTTGACGCTGTGTGAATCATGGAATCAAACAAGAAATCATTTAGTACAGCAGATACAGACATAAAAAGAATTACCGATAATATAAATCCTATCAATAATAAAATAAGTGTTTCCAAAACAAATTGACCGATAATTCCTTTTCTATCATTTCCTATGGAAAGTAAAATACCGGCTTCTCTTGTCCGTCCTCTTATCCGCAAGGTCATAATCAGTGTCAATATCACGATACCTAAAACAGAAACAATTCCAATAAGAGCAGACACTATTTTTTGTATAGTTTCAAGTTGCTCTGCTATCTTAGAAAACTTAAAATCATTTTTTTCTATAATATGGTTTTCCCAGTTAATAGAAGATATTTTTTCTGTTTTTTTGGTTATTTCATCAAGTAATAACGGCTCTGAAATAAAGAAAGACACTTCGCCGTTATATATTTGGGGCTTACCAGAATCAAAAAGTAACTGACTATCAGCAAACATTATATTCTCTGCTTTCTTTGCCGTTGGATTTAAACCATTATCTGTATTATCTTTAATTTCATAAATACCTTTTATTTCTACGGTTGCAAAAGGAGAATTTTCTTTTAATAAATCCAGATATTTGCCATTCTCATTTCCAAATTCCGCATGATTTAACAAAATTGTATCTCCAATAGATAATTGATTTGCTTGTGCCAATTCCTTGCTGATTAAAACTTTGTTTTTATCCTCTGGTGTAATATGGTTACCCTCTATCAATCGGTATTCTTCATTGAAAAAAGCCTTGCTCAAACTCGAATCACGAACGGCTTTGATTTGTCCCATATTACTATCTTCACTATGTCCCACTCCTGCAATAAATGAAATATCCCGTCCTTTTACATACCCACTTTGTTCGGTATTATATGATTTTAATTCATTCCCAATAATATTTAATATCTTTTGGATAGAAGCTTCATTGATCGTCGGAGTTCCTTTACTGAAAACTTGTCCGTTTTCTGCTGTGAACTGTTCGTATGGTCTGACATCAAAAGAAGCTCCTATTGTAGAACGCAAGTCTTTTGATATTTGAGAAATTCCTTGAAGAACGGAACTTCCCGACAGTAAAGAAAATGAGATAAGGAAAAATACAATACATAAGATACAGTTTTTTCCTTTTTTGCGAGTTAAATATAAGAAAACTCGCTTACCTATGTGCATAAAAACACCGTCCTTTCTTTTTGATTAGTTACATCATAAAGCAGGACGGTTTAGATTTGATTTAATTTCTATTTAGATTTGATTTAATTTTTGAGAATTTATTGTGATTTTAAAGCAAACACTATTTTCTTCATTTTTAATCTGATATGGTAAATGATGTTGCTCTAAAATATTTTTCACAAGGTAAAGTCCCAATCCACTGCCACCAGTTAATTTATTATGGGATTTTTCTACCCGATAGAATGGAGTAAATATTTTATCCAAATCATTATCGGGAATGGTAATGCCCTCATTTTTAATTACCAATTCTTTTGTTGAAAGTGTAACATATACATTTGATTTTATAGGAGAATGACGAACAGCATTACTTACAATATTATGCAATGCTTTTTCAAAAAGAGTGTAATTTCCCATAATTTGAATTTGTTCTGCTATCTGCTGATGTATGGTTATCTTTTTTTCCTCTGCAAGAGGATATAAACGTTCACAGGTATGCTTCAAAATATCTGTGACAGAGATAGGCTTCATATCGTCAATCATTTTTAATTCCAGTTTTGAAACGGATAAAATTTCTTTCACAAGGCTTTCCATATTTTCAATTTCATTTAATGTTTCTGGTAAAATCTTTTTCGTATCTTTATAACGCCCGATTTCCATAATCATACTTTCAACCTGCCCCTTAATAATCGTTATAGGAGTTTTTAATTCGTGGGAAGCAGTAGCAAAAAAATATTGCTGTTGTTTGTTTAAATTTTCGATATGCTTCATATCTTCCTTTAACTGTTTATTTGCAGATTCAAGTTCATTCATAGTATTCGATAATTCTTTTGACATAGTATTTAAACTATTTGCAAGTATTCCGATTTCATCAGTACGCTTCACATTACATTCCCATGTCATATCCAATTTTGCCATACGTTTTGAAACCTCACTGATTTCAACAACAGGCTTCGCAATTAAGCGACTGCAAATCCAAGCTCCCAAAAAAGAAACAAAGAAAATAATGATTATAAGAAAGGGCAATAACTTTAATAGAGCATTTATCAACTCATAACTTGAAGAAATAGGAGCAATAACATTAAGTATATAGGTTTCCACTTTATCAGAAAATTGAATTTCTTGAGCAAAAGATAACATTTCTGTTTTGTTTGATGAAGTTTCGGAAGAATTTCCATATTGATATTTTTGCCCGTCAGCTTGAAATACAATCGTTGCTTGATTATCTAAACAGAATGTTTCTAATACATCTTTTGAATTTTCAAATTTTGTTTTAGAAAGTGTATCTGTCAATTCTTCGATTTCTGCATTTATACTTTGTGATGATACAGCTACATAACTTTTAGGCAGGCAAAACAGAATACTTCCATAAATAAGAAAGCTACATAAAATCAAAGAACCTGCAATCCACAAGAAAACTTTTACACTTAAACTATTTTTAATTTTCACTTTCAAATTTATATCCCACCCCTCGTATTGTATGAATACAGTCTGTATCTAATTTACGACGTAAATTCATAATATGTATATTTATCGTCTTTTCGTCGCCCATAAAATCATATCCCCACACCTGCTGTATGAGAATATCTCTCGTAAGAACTTGATTCTTATGGTTTAAAAAAGTTTGCAAAAGCTCAAACTCAAGCTGTGTCAGATTTACGGGAACATTATCTTTATACACCTCATGACTATCTATATGAAGCTCTATCCCTTGAGCTGATAGTATCTTTTGTTTTTCTGATTTTTCTTTGAATCGTCTAAGCACAGCTTCAATTCTCATTAAAACAAGTTTGAGGGAAAACGGCTTGGTAATATAATCATCAACTTGCAATTCAAACGCCCGTATCTGTGCTTCTTCTTCGTCCATAGCAGTAAGCATAATAATCGGAATTTTAGACTCTTTACGAACTAACTCACATACGGCATACCCGTCTATCTTAGGCATCATAATATCTAACAAAATAAGAGAAAAGGACTGTGTATGAAAAAGGGAAAGTCCCTCTAATCCGTCGCCTGCTAATGAAACTTCATACCCTGCTTCAATTAGCAGTTCATATAAAACTGATTGTATTGCCTTTTCATCTTCAATAATCAATATATGTTCTTTCATTCAAACACCACCTATGAATTTTATGATTAAAGCAATTCTACCATAGAATTATTTAGATTTGATTTAAAAGCAAAAAAATCTATTAAATAAAAGCGTACAATTCCTATAAAATGCACGCTTTACTTGATATTGAAATAACAGATACAAAATTTATGCTTGTTTTTAATAACTGTTATTTTCTTCAATTAGTTGTTTAAAATGCTCTTTTTTCTTCTCTGGAAGTTGATTTAAAAATTCTTCCAGCCATTTTTCTTCTTCTTCTAAAATTCCCTCGTCCTCATAATACTCTGGATATTCCAAATATATTTCATGTTCTCTTTCTTCTCGTTCTTCGTCAGCGTGTGCTAAGTCCATATATTTTCCAATAAGGAATTGAAGATATTGACTATACCCAAGAGAACTAACTAAATAAGTAATTCGTTCATAGTCTTTCAATGTCATTTCTTTTTTTCCAGTTAAAAGGTCATGGTCGTAAGAAGAACAAACTTCTAAAAATTCTTGTTCCTGCGTTTCTGCTTTTTTCATTGTTCATGCTCCGTATTTACTAAAATTTTAAATTCTTGCTAACTACACAAATAAATTCTTCTGGACTGGGTATCTTATTTCCAAATAAGCGTTGAAATTCCGCTTGCTTGTTTGGGTCATCACTATTTCTGGCTTCATCAATAGCATACTGCATTTCTCTGCGAATTTCAGATACCGAACAGCCATTTGTTTTAGCCATTCTTTTTATAAGCTCTTTGCTATCCTTTTTACGAAATCTTAACATATAGACATACCCCCTTTGCATTTATATTCTTCCATATTTTAAACTTTTTAGCCTGAATATATACTGAAAGAATTGTTCATTTACACAGAGTATTATATTACACTCTGCGAATGGTTACAATATAAAAAAGCAGGAAAGGAGAGGAAACTGTGGAAGTTGATTACAAAGCAATCGGACAGCGTATTAAAATTGCAAGAATTAAAAAGGGCGTAACACAAGAAACCGTTGCCGACCTTATAGACATTACACCAGCTCACATGAGTAATGTAGAAACAGGAAAAACAAAAGTCAGTTTACCAACCTTGATTGCGATTGCCAATGCACTTTCTGTATCAGTCGATACTCTTTTATGCGATAATGTGATTGCTTCTAAAATCATTTTTGAAAAAGAAGCAAAAGATATTTTTTCAGACTGTGATGAATACGAAGTACGTTTCTTAGTAGATTTAATGAAGTCCGCTAAAATAGCGTTTCGTAAAGACAAGGATATACGCAATCAATTTCAAAAATAACCGTAGCTGTAAGGCACATAAATGTGTATTACAGGCTACGGTCTTTTTATATCATTTATCCTACAATCTTCCAGTTACTATCTTTTTGTAACACAAGCTCATACTGCGATACCTGCGTTGCCTTTGTCTGATTATCAAGGAATTTCACAGCAACCTTGACTTTCACATTGTCCCCGTCCTTTGTAAAGGTAGGGTTTACCAATTCAGAATAAAGGTAGTCCCTGCCGATAGGTTCAATCACATTTCCAGCTACATAGTAGGCAAGCTCTTTTTCTGTGGCTGTTGGGTACAGCTTAAAGAATGTTTCCAGAAATGCGGTAGCGTCATTGACAGTATCAGCGTCTACACTTGTGTCTGCTTCTGGTGTCTTTGGCTCATAGTCTGATTTCTCGATTGCTGGTGCAAGGGTAGGGTTCTGAACGATTACCATATCCCCGTCAGCGT
>OBYQ01000345.1_pt1 | contig 56254 bp, 47 predicted proteins | sample 1538221 | NCBI WGS metagenome assembly OBYQ01 (sample SAMEA2580200, study PRJEB22360) | human gut metagenome | biome: human gut; feature: human-associated habitat; material: faeces | place: Denmark | collected 2008/2010
GCTACGCGTACCCGAATGGCGGTGTTTCGATGTCGAATGCGAGCTACGATTCCTCGAGTACGAGCACGTACATCGGTTCTCGTCTGGCCTTCCGCGGTCGGCTCGTCAGGGCGTCGAGCGCCGTGGCGTTTAAAGCGATAAGCGAGGTTGCATGATCGGTCGCGTAAAGCGTCAAAGCGGGAGCGAAGCGACAAAACGTCCGGTGTTCCCCGAGCAGGGGAACACCGTTCATTACGGGCGTCAGCCCGTCGAAAAATATTTTTTTGACGTCAGGTTTTGTATCTGTTTGTTAAATAATAATTTGAAAATAGTACTTTTGCATTTGAAAGGTGGCGCCTCCCCATAGGCCGTGTGGTCTATCGTGGCAACAACAACGCGAACCCGAATGGCGGTGTTTCGATGTCGAATGCGAACAACGATTCCTCGAATACGAACACGAACATCGGTTCTCGTCTGAACAACAATCGAAAGGAAATTTTAATCGGCGTACAACACCGGGGACTTGTCCCCACCGTGGTGCCGAGGGGGGCAAGCCGCAGTAACAGCGGTCCGTAAGGGCCGGAAAACTGAAAAACAGAGTGTCGGGTAGGGTTTGGTAGGCCGGAAACGGTTCGAAGAAGCCGGGCCCGGGGGATTGAAGGCCCCAAGAAAAACAGTTATGCGCAGAGAAGGTTATATTATCGAGGAGATAGCGGATTACTCCAACATGTCGGAGTCGTTCAATCAGGTCCTTCGCGGAACGTCACGTAAACGAAGCCGCCAGGGACGCTACCTGCTTGCGCATAGGGAGGAAGTTATAAAGGAACTTGCAGAACGTATATCAGACGGCTCTTTCCGTGTCAGCGGTTATCGTGAACGGACTATCTGGGAATATGGAAAGGCAAGGAATTTGCAGATTCTTACGATGTATGACCGTATCGGAGTACATGCCATCATGACCGTAGTGGACAAACACCTGCGCAGGCGCTTTATACGTACAACGTCGGCATCTATCCAGGGACGCGGCACCCATGACCTGATGAAGTTCATCTGTCGTGACATGGAAACGGATCCGGAAGGGACAGGGTATGGTTATAAGTTTGACATTCACCATTTTTATGACAATGTACGTCAGGATTTTGCTATGTGGTGCTTTGCCCGTGTTTTCAAGGACAAGAAACTGCTTGGAATTCTCAATTCCTTTATAATGATGCTTGACAGCGGTATCAGTTTCGGGCTTAGAAGCTCGCAGGCTACCGGTAATTTACTCCTGTCTATTTTTTTAGACCATTATTTGAAGGATAAGTACAGTGTCCGTCATTTCTATCGTTATTGTGATGACGGTCTTGTACTTGGTAAAACGAAAGCGGAACTGTGGATGATTCGTGATGCTGTCCACTCACAAATGGAACGGATAGGGCTTCAGATAAAATCTGACGAGCGCGTGTTCCCGGTGGAAGAGGGCATCGATTTTCTCGGTTATGTGATTTATGGTCCGGAGCATGTCCGTATCCGTAAACGCATCAAGCAGAAATTCGCCCGAAAAATGCACGAGGTAAAATCGAGAAGAAGAAGGCGTGAACTGGTAGCGTCATTCTATGGAATGGCCAAACACGCCGACTGTCATACGTTGTTTAAAAAATTAACAGGCAAAGACATGAGATCATTTAAAGACTTGAACGTTTCCTACAAGCCGGAGGACGGCAAGAAACGTTTTCCCGGGGTGGTGGTAAGCATCCGGGAGCTGGTAAACTTACCGATTGTGGTGAAGGACTTTGAGACGGGCATCAAGACCGAACAGGGCGAGGACCGCTGTATCGTGGCTATTGAGATGAACGGCGAACCGAAAAAGTTCTTCACCAACAGCGAGGAGATGAAGAACATCCTCTTGCAAGTGAAGGATATGCCCGACGGCTTTCCGTTCGAGACCACCATCAAGACGGAAACTTTCGGCAAGGGTCGAACTAAATACATATTTACATGAAACGGGTAGAAGGAACATCCGGGATAAGACTGATCGAGTGCGTGAGCCCGGCACGTAACAGATGGCGCATCCGCTGGGATGTGCAGGAAAGGGAGGACGGCTCCGCCTCCTACATGGAGGAGGGTTTCATCGGGAAACCCGGTCCGGACACTATAAAGTCCGTCATCACGGGCTGGTACAACGACCAGACCGACCGGGAGATACTTTCCGGGTTTGTCTATGAGGACATGCCGGTATGGCTGTCAAGTGAGAACCAGTTCAATTATAAGGCAGCGTATGATTTGGCCGTACAGACCGGCGGCGCTATGCTCCCGGTGACGTTCAAGTTCGGGACGGATGAGGAGCCCCAGTACCGGACGTTTGAGAATCTGGAGGAACTGACGGACTTCTACACGAAGGCCATGAAGCACATCCAGGATACACTGGCTGACGGCTGGAGAAAGAAAGACGCTTTTGATCCGGAAGATTACCGGGTGGAATGAACCCTTCGGGGGAGGGAAGAAAAAAGCCCCCGGCCTGTTAAATAGTAACGCCAATCACTTTTTTAACACACGACGAGAGAACTCGCGCGACCGGGGGCAAATACCCTCTGTCACGAGTTCTCTCTTTTTATGTGTTTAAAAAATGATTGGCGATGCAAAGATATAATTTTTTTGTTGTATGAAAGTGATTGAGATATTAAACTTTAACCGGGAACTGTTGAAAAGGCTTCAAGCATCCGGAATCCGTCTGGAGGATGCCCGGTATATTGATTTGTATTCAGACTATACCCGCCTACTGGATCAGGGTGAGAAAGTTTCGTATGTCGTGGCCGTATTGTCCGAAAAGTATTCGGTGAGCGAGCGCAAGGTGTACGCGCTGGTGAAACGGTTCCAGAGCGACTGCAAGACGCTTGCAGTGTGAACAGGCAGTCTTATGCCACAAGGAGTGCCGTTTCCCCTTATCTTTAGGGAGTTTCAAATTTAGAAGGAGGAAATGGCTATGAATAAGTATTACCGCATCCTGGACAAGATCCTTGCCACGGGAAAGACACAGACCAACAAGAAGGGAAACATACAGTACCTTCTGAACGAGCAGCTCTCGCTGACACCGGCAGACCTGCTCGATATATTCGAAGGGCATCATATCGCCCGCAAGAAGCTCCGCAGCGAGTTGCAGTTATTTATGCAGGGTGAGCGCAACGTGGAGAAGTACCGGGAGGCCGGCATCAACTGGTGGGACTATTGCGGCTCCATCCTGGTGAACAGTTACCCGACCTATTTCGAGAAGCTGCCTCCGTTGATAGCGAAAATCAACCGGGAGAGGCGCAACAGCAAGAACTACGTGCTTTTCCTGGGCGAAACCGGTGCCGAGAGCAACCAGGCACCCTGTTTGAGTCTGGTACAGTTCCAGTTAGATGGCGGTGAACTGGTTCTATCCGCCTACCAGCGTAGCAGTGACGCGAACCTCGGGCTACCTTCCGATATTTACCACTTGTACCTGATGGCGCGGCAGATAGAACTTCCCTTGAAGTCGATCACCCTCTACTTGGGAAATGTGCATATCTACGAGAACAATATCCAGGGAACCCGCGCACTGCTTGCCGGTGACGAGGCGGTCCGCTTCGGGCTGAACGTGTAGTTTGCTGTATATGTCTTGCAGCGGGAACCGTTCATGTTTCCCGCTGTTTTTCGTTTATTCTGGGGACCTTTGCGGCCGTTTTAAAGCAGAATGAAATGAAAAAGATGTATTTGTCCGCCCCGCTTCCTTTCGTGGGGCAGAAACGCATGTTTGCGAAGGATTTTATCAGGGTGCTGGGACAGTTCCCGGGCAGCACCGTGTTTGTGGACCTATTTGGCGGCTCGGGCCTGCTGTCACATATTACCAAATGTGTCAGGCTTGATGCCGCCGTTGTGTATAACGACTTCGACAACTACCGCCGGAGGCTTGCGAATATCCCAGCCACCAATGTGCTGTTATCCGATTTGCGCCGGATAGCTGAAGGGGAACCCAGAAATAAACGTATAACCGGGGAGGTTCGCGATAAAATGTTTGCCCGTATTGAGAGGGAAGAAAAAGAGCACGGCTACGTGGATTATATCACGGTTTCCGCATCCTTGTTGTTCGCCATGAAATATGTGACCAGTTTGGAAGGAATGAAGAAAGAAGCCATCTACAATAGGATTCGGCAAACAGATTATCCCGAAGCAAAGGATTATCTGGAAGGACTGACTATAACCAGCGAAGACTACAAGGAAGTATTCAAACGTTACAAGGATGTTCCGGGTGTGGTGTTCCTGGTTGATCCGCCGTACCTTTCCACCGAGGTGGGTACTTACGAGATGTCCTGGCGTCTGGCTGACTACCTGGACGTGCTGACCGTTCTGAAAGGGCATTCGTTTGTGTACTTCACTTCGAACAAGTCCTCCATTTTAGAACTGTGCGACTGGATGGACCGAAACCCATTTGTCGGCAGCCCATTCAAGGAATGCAGGAAAGCGGAGTTTAGTGCAAGCGTAAACTATCAAGCTAAATATACAGACATGATGCTGTACACGAAGCCGGATGAAGTGTCAGGTATAGCAGCCTAACATTGCATAAAGATAGGGAATTATTTTGAATCTGCAATGGCTTTTAAATGATATTTTAAAGCCATTTAAAGAGGGTTCAAGTGAAAGAAAAACGGTGGGCTTTGATCATGCTGAATAGGACCGCGCTCACCTTTTTTCTTGTACGCGTCGTTTTTGTACTTTTTGAAACGCATCGTTTTTGTTAAGCGGCACGTCTGGTTTTTCCGGATTTACATACCTGCTCGGACTCATCTTATAGTATTTTTTGAATACTTCCCGGAAATATTTAGTTTCAGAAAATCCAACCATGTCTGAAATCTCATTAATAGCATATCCACCCTCTTTCAGTAACTCGGTAGCACGTTTCAAACGCATCACCCGAATAAACTCTGTCGGAGACTGTCCCGTCAATGCTTTCAATTTACAATAGAAACTGGTACGGCTCATGCCACTTGATTCACAGAGCACATCAACGGAAAATTCAGGGTTGTTTATATTCTCATCCACGATTTTCTTAGCATTTGATATAAACTTCCAATCAAGGCTGTTAGTGCCGTTTGCAGACGGAACCATCGTTTTTTCTATATCCAGATTGGCATATCTCATGCGCAACAGTTCCCGGTTTGCCAGTAAGTTAGCAATATTTGCCCGCAGAATTTTCACGCTGAAAGGTTTGATGAGGTATTCGTCCGCACCAATGGACAAACCGTCAAGAATATTATTTTCATCTCCTAAAGCTGTGAGCAACAATACAGGAATATGTGAAGTCTCAATATCACTTTTGATAGCGACACACAATTCGTCTCCTCCCATCTCCGGCATCATAATATCAGAAAGTACCAGTTCCGGCCAAAACTCTTTTATAATAATCAATGCTTCCTTTCCATTGGCACAAGCTTGTACATTATATATAGAAGATAATGAACTGACCAGATAAGAACGTAACTCATCATTGTCTTCTACAACCAGAATCCGTTGTGAATTTGGATTATCTATGGTAGCAGTTGCTTTTGCAGGTACATTGGGGGTAGGTAGGACAGGAGCCAACGCTTCAAATTTAGAGGGTGCTTCCTCACCGGTATTTTGAAAGTTCTTATTGCTTTTCGGAAAGACTATTTTGATTGTCGTGCCTTGATGTTCAACACTCTCTACACTAATCTTACCACCATGAAGGCTGACCAGTTTTCCCACCAGCATTAATCCTATACCACTACCTGTCACTTTGGAGTTAATGGCATTGCTCGCACGAAAATGTAGCTTGAACAACTTACTTTGTTCACTGGCAGGAATACCGATACCTGTATCCTTGATAATCACTTTCCATGAATCGTTCGTATCAGATACAGAAATGCTGACCTTTCCACTTTCCGGAGTATATTTTAGCGAGTTCGATATTATATTCTTCAAAATAGAATCCATCTTCTCCTTATCAAACGATACATTCATATAGCTGAAAGTACTCTCGTATGTATATTCAATGCGCTTAATGGCTGCATAAGAAGAGAATGTATCATATATTTCATTCATATAAGTATTCAGCTCATACTCAGAAACACTCATTTTAGAGGAATATACATCAGTTCGTTCAAAATTAATCAGATTGCTGACCAGTCGCAGAAGAACTTCCACATTCCTCAATGCAATGTTCGTACGGGTTATCCCGTTGTCGGTAAGATTCTCTTCTTCCAGCAATTCCTCCAAAGGTGCTTTTATCAAAGTTAACGGAGTACGTATATCATGAGCTGTATTAATGAAAAACTGTGTTTTTTCATCAGATATATTTTTTTGTTTTCTTAGATTTATCACACGTAGAATGAAATAAAATCCTCCGATCACAAACAAGATATAGCATAAAATAGCCCACCAACTCGACCAGAAAGGTTGTGTGATGATGATTTTCATACTACGTTCCTGAAAGACAACATCATGTTCTTCTCTGGATACTGCACGTACATGAAGGGTATATTTACCTGGAGGTAAATTGGTGAAACGAATCAAATTATTAGTTCCCGGTTGTGTCCATTTCTCATAAAATCCTTCCAGTCTCCAAGAGTATAATGCATTCTCTGGAGAATCATAGTTGATTGTAGAGACTTCGAATGAAAACGTATTCTCATCATATTTGAGTTCCAATACATCCGTTTCATCAATACTTTTCTGTAAAGGAGAGTACTCAACACCCGGATAAACAGGTTGATATGAAAGATAAAAGTTACTGAATATCAGTCTGGAAAACTCATACTTTGGAAACTTTACATCCTCCGGAAATTCAATCGCTCCATCCGCACTTCCAAATACAAAGCCTTTATTTTTACGCACTGCTCCTGCAGATGCATTAAAATAGGCAGGTAACAATCCTTCTCCTCTGGTCCAGTTAGTGAATATCTTCTCTTTAGTATGAAAACAGGTAATTCCATTCTCTGTACTCATCATTATACGCCCGTTCACTTCCGGCAGTATTGTAAATATCCTGTTTGAAACCAGGGCGGAATTATCAGAAAAATAGTGCTCGAATGTTTTATTTTGATGATTGTACACAAATACTCCCACACCATTTGTTCCGATATATAGCAAGCCATCATCTGCCTGATAAAGTGTATTGATATAAGCAGCTCCTATTTCCATTTCAATAAACTGATATTCGCCGGTATTTCGATTTAATAAATACAATCCTCCAACGGTTCCGATCCACATATTGTCTTTGTCTTTTTCAACAATCGATGTGATAGAATTCAACCCCGGATATAAACGAACACTGTTAGTCGCCAGATTAAAACATTTTAGATTATAGTACCCTCCCGACCAGATATATCCTCTCGAATCCTTAACTATATCACGAATATACTTATCCGGGCGCATATTGACGTGAGAAAGCAGGTAAGGAGAGAAGTATTCAACCGACAATGTATTCTTGTTTATTTTATAAATGCCAGAAGTAAATCCCCCTGCCCATATAATACCGGGAGATACTTCACATAAAGTAATAAAGATATGGTTTTTATCTTTTATCTGTTGGTCAAAAGAACTTAGGAACGAGTGCCATTTACCAGTTTTTGACTGATAAAGACTAATACCATTACTGGTTCCAAACCATAAATCGCCATCCTCGTCTTCAATAACCGCATGTACCTGATCGTTGATTAGCGATTGGTGATTACCCATGGAATGTTTCATCCAATGATAATTTTCATAGCGGTTATCCATTATTGTGATCCCGGTAGGATAATTGGCGAGCCATATTCGCTTTTCTTCATCTACAAAGACATCATTGATGTTATTTCCGTTCATTTCATTATAACTCTGATAGTTGGCTACAATGTAATGTTCCAGTTTACACGTGTTTACATCAACTTTATATACTCCCATCCCTTCGGTTGCAATCAACAGTTCCGTTTCATTCAAAGGGCTGATACGAGCTATGTTTACGTCACTAAGGTCAGCGTCCGGCCGTATAATTTCCTGCGTATTCGTATCATACACAAAAAGTCCTCTTTCAAATGAACCGATAAACAGTCTTTTTAATTGCTGGTGAAAATACAGTTCACTCACCTGAGCATGGAAATAGTCTAATGTTTCAACAGGTATAATCTCTAAAACATTATTTTCCTGTTTGACATATCGTACGCCTGCCTCCGTTGCTATAAAGAAATGGTGCTCATCTACTTGCTCTATTGCCGTGATACTACTGTGAAGCACATTAGGGAATTGGAAGATACGAGCATCTTTAATATTATAAAGCAATACAGTATCCTTGCGACATAACCAAATATTATTATTCCGGTCCAAATAACCACAGCTAATTGTTTCAGAAGTATCCGGTAATCTATATACCATTCTGAAATCATCTTTATTAGCGTCATATTGAAAGATTCTCCCTTGCTTGCCAATCACCCAGATGCCTATATGCGGTTCTGTATACAGCCATCCCAGACGTATGGGAGCGTCTAAAGTATTACCTTCTTTATTTAATTTATAGTGTTTTATATCTTTACCGTTGTATCGGTCCATCCCTTCATTTGTAAGGAACCACATATAGCCCTGAGCATCTTTCTGAATATTGAATATCCGGCGATTGCTCAAGCCATCTTCTATTCCTATATATTTGTATGTTTGTGCTGTAACCCAAACAGGAAAAAAGAGAAGAATATATACAATGTATTTCATATAAACAGTTGTTTTTTAAACTACTTCTAACGATCATATAAACATAACAGTTAACGAAACTAGACAAAAGCAATGACAAATGCAAAGAAATAGGAGAGATTCTACAAGAAAACATCTATTTAGAAACATTTTTATTTCCAAAGTTGATTATTTACTTTGCGAAGTTGATTTATCTGAAAGTGTTCTTTTGCTATATGTTATAATTAGCGCATGTTTTGTTTTTGTTAATTTAACTAATCAGATTTGATTCCAGTTTCTTCTTATAGACCCATATACTTATTGTAAAATAAATAAGTGCCTGTATCCAGAGAGTTATATATTCCGGTCTGATATCAGCCATACTGGCTCCCATAGAATTCAGTTTCACAAAAGCGAGTGTGCCTGGTGCAGCAGGGAAAATGTAATGGGCCACTTTCCAATACCAAGGCATTAGTTCCATTGGATAGGAAACGCCGGAAAGAAAGATTAATCCTACGGAGAAGAAGGCGATCATGAGTAGGGGAGCCTCAGAATCCGTAAAATACCTGGACGCAGCTAATCCCAGGAAAGAAGTTGCCATCAAATATGGAATCAATAATAGTACGATGTACAATCCGTTTCCAATATTGGGGATACTGAAAAAGTGAGGGAGTAAGCCTAATAGAAAAAAGGCAAAGATGGCATAAAGAGCACAGTACACGGACGTTTTTCCTGCCACTATACGAATGGCAACTCCCCAGCCATACCCAAAAGGAGTATATGCGCGGATTCCTTTACTACTGTATTCTTCTCCGGTCACCATGCCAATAACCATCAGTAAGGTCTGGAAAATTATAATCATCATGACTGCCGGAATAAGATAGGAACCATATCCTTCGGTATAATTGTAGAGTGCAGTGCCTTCCACATTAATCGGTTTCGCCATAGCTACGGCAAGCAATCCTTGTGGTGGAAGAAACACCGCTTCATCTGGCCGGTATTTATCATTAATAGCCAGCATGACACGTGAAGAAGCACCTTGCAAAGCTTCGAAATACAAGAAGGCATCAGTAGTTGCATAAAGGGAAAATACGGCTTCATCTCCCCGGAACACCCGTTCCTCAAAATCATGAGGCAGGTAGAGTATTCCCTGTACTTTGCCTTCTTTCATCCATTCTTTTGCTTCGTGATAGTCCATAGCCTGACTAAAAATCTCTGCTTGGGGAGTAGCATCCAGCCAACGGATAAAATCACGGCTCAATTCACTGTGCGAATTGTCGACTACGGCAACAGGTACATCGGTTACAATATTCGGTGCATACATATAATTGTAGAGCAACCCGTAAACGAAGATTCCTCCCATCAACACCAGTAAAACCGCATAACTGGTACTGATAGCTAGAAATTCACGACGAATGATGAATGACAACTGTTGTAACTTACTTAATGTTTTCATACTTATGACTTTCTATAGCTCGTTTTAAATGAGGAAGCAGCGACAGGGCCAGCAACGGGAAGATACAGAGTATCACAGCCGACGGCCAAAGATGGATAAACCCACCGCCTCCATAGAGCATGGTTTGCATCATTTCCGTAAAATGACGGACAGGGAACAAATTGGAAGCATCCCTCACCAACGGATACATATTGGGAACCGGAAAGGTTACTCCGGACAAAGTAGCCCCCAGAGAACCTACCATAGAAACTACACTTATAACCAACGATATTGCCGGAAACAGCGAGAATAAAAACAGCCCTAAAGCCTGTGTTGCAATGATGAAAAGCACAGTCATGATATTCATTAACCACCAACTCCCCTGAAAAGGAATATGCAAAATACCAAACATGACGTAATTAGCCAACCATCCTATCAGTATATATATAATGGTATAAGGTAATAATTTACCTAAAACAGCTGTCACTATATTGCCTTTTGCAGTCGCCAGCCAATCATCTGCTGTGCGGAACTTGATTTCAATGCCAACCGCATACACGGTAATCAACAGAATCAAAACCTGAAACAGCACAAAGAAAAAGGGCTGACTTAAATATACCGAATAATCCAGACTAGGGTTATATATCGGATGGTTATTAGCCTGTACGGGTAATAAAAAGGTGGTAATCTGATCCTGTTCTACTCCGAGTGCCATCGCTTGCATCACCACAGGAGAAAGAGCCACCGGAGCTAAGGAAGTTTCGAATGCCGCCATCAACTCACCACCTACCGACATTAATGCATAATGATAATAGTAGGAGAGTGTTGCATTCTTTCCGGTAATCGCATTCTGTTCAAATTGGGGAGGTATGGAAAGATATCCATAAATCTCTTTCTTTTGCACAGATTCACGGGCAGCTGCTTCATTTACAAAATGCTTTGTCACTTTAAAAGTTGGTACGGCAGAAATATTCCTGACTATCGTCCGGGAAGTAGCAGTATTATCCTGATCGACAATACCAATAGGAATGTTTTCCATCTGTCCGTTACCAAAGATCGTAGCCATAAAGAAAAGGGTGAACAATGGCAAGACAATGCAGACACCAAAATAAAGGCGCCGTGAAGTCATTCGCCGCCACTCTCTGAGCAGTACGGAACGAAAAGGGGAATATGTTTGTGATTCATCCATTCTCTGGTTTATTTGATGTCGATTAATCTAAAGTCAATAACACGGACATGCCGGGACGCAAGTCATCCACCTTTTGGGTTGGACGGGCATGAATCTCAAAGGTACGTAAGTCATAACTTCCGGTTTGCTTGGTTGATTTCCAGGTAGCAAAACTGCCTAGCGGACTAATATAATAGATTTTGAATTCAATATTTTTTTTACCGATAGCGGGCACATCCGCAACAAATGTTTCGTCCATTTTAAATTGCGGCATCAGATCTTCCCGCACGTTAAGAACAACATGTATATCATCCATCACCACCAAATTCATAATGGGAGTTCCCGGTGCAACCAACTCTCCACGTTTAGGGAAGATTGTTGCTATCTGACCGTTTTCCGGAGCGGTCAACCGAGCATCGACCAGCAAAGCCGAGACTTCATCCACTGTGCTTCGAGCAGCATCCACCATGCTGGCAGCAGACGCTTTATCTTCTTTTTGTGCACCATCTACAGCCATCTGATACTGTTCATAGGCAGCACGTTCGGCTGCTACAGCCGCTTTATACATAGCTTCTACTTCATCCTTTCTTTGAGAAGTAATGACACTGTCCTTATATAAAGTAAGAATACGGTTGTAAGTTGTCTGGGCGAGAGTAAGATCGCTCTTCGTTTTATTCCATAATTGCAGTGCAGTAGCCACGATCTGACGACGGGTTCCGGCATCTATTTTCTTGTTCTGTTGTACTGCCACCTGTTCCAAGGCATTCACTTGTTGATACTTGGCATGTACTTCAGGGCTATTAATGACGACAAGAGTATCTCCCCGGTGTACCCAGTCTCCCTCCTGAACGAAGAAAGTGTCGATACGGCCGGGAAGTTTCCCACTGATACGGATTTCTGTTGCTTCAGCTTGTCCTTGCAAGACCAGCGGCTGTTTATGCATTAATATAACTCCCAAGCCGGTGAAAATACCGACAGCCAGAAGAATGATGACAAAAGCCCATGATAGGGTTTTACTAGTTGGTTTCATTGTTTGTTACGGTTTAGGTTGATAGTTTGCAAATTGTTCCGGTGTGCCACAAAGCGAGAGTAGATTCATTAGTGCCACATCATATTCATAATATGCTGCCAGGCGAGCCACTTTTACACTGGCAAGCATGGTTTCAGCATCAATAACTTCGGTAGAAGTTGCCATCCCTTCTGTAAATGATTTCTTTCGGATGCGTACCAATTCTTCACTTAAGGCAATCGTTGCATTTAAAGCTTTTACATTATCCTGTGCCTTTTCCAGCTGCGTATAAAGCTTATCTACCCCAACAGCCAGATCATCACGGGCTTTCATCTGCCCTAAAGCCAGAGTTTGTTCCGTTAATTTCGATTGCCGCACTCTTTTTTCACGATCCAGTCCGTCAAAGAGGTTCCATGTAAAACCAATGCCTACCATGGTACGCGGTAATAAATTACTCTGAATACCATGCGAATACAAGGTCTGTTTTCCAAAAAGGGCTATATTCGGCAAATAGCCGCTTTGAGCAATCCGCACTTCTTGTTTGGCAATATGCTGCTGCAGCTGTAATTGGTTGAGTGTATAGTTCCCACTGTTTACTGAAAGATCAAATAGCATTTTAGGTGGCAATGAATCATTCATAAAAAGGGGAGAGGTAGGAATGATATTGGCATCTGCATCCTTTTTATTCAGCAAAACCTTTAAGGCACTTTGCACTACTGTTTCTTCTTTTCGCGCAGCTTCCAATGCACGTTTGGCTTCATCCATATTTACCTGGGCAAAAAGCCTTCCTGCTTTGTCAATCATTCCTGCTGCCTCTAACTTCAAGGCATTTTCATAATGTTTCTTCAATCCGTTGTAGGTTTCTTCACGAACCGTCACAATTTGTTGTGCCAGTCGAAGCCCGTAATAGCTTTCAACCAATAAACTTTGCTGATTGGCCGATACCTGTGCCCGACTTTCCCGTGCCAGATCAACCATCGTTCTTCCGATGTTGGTGGCATGAAAACGCTTACCACCGGAAAAGAGTACCCACTCGGCTGATAAATCAACAGTTGTCAAATTTCTTGGAGTCAAAGGAAATATAAGGGTATTTGCCCCAATTTGATCCAGTATAGACGAAATGATCTGGTCATCCGGAATAATGGAATGTACAAAGTCTTTAGCCGGATCGGTAAACTGCGATAAAGGCTGTTTAACTTCGATCTTCTCCGACATGTGTACAAACGCACCTGTAGACTGAAGACTGGGATACCAAAAAGCATTCAACTTATCACGTTCAGCCTTCGCAATCTCAATACTCTTATCCGCTATTTTCAGACTCTGATTTCCTTGATTCAACAGATGCAGTGATTCTTCGAAACTTAATGGTATCTGTGCATCTATCTGACCGATGGAAAAATACAAAGTCAATAGTATACAAAGTCGCTTATTTTTTTTCATACTGGTTAGGTTATATCTGAATTTGAGATATTCTAACAGATGAAAAGAGAGGTTTGTTCATCAGAAAGAATATAGCAATACAACAAAAGAAGGTTTCAACGCTTTTTTATAAGATGTTCTATTTTTCATCTTCTCTTTGAATCACGTTTGTATCATTTCTATCAGATAGAAAAAATGATGCATAAAATAATGCAAGTATATGCAATAAGCGTGTTATTAATGGATATAAACTACTTGATTATACAAAATATAAATGCATATTGGAGTTGTTTCTTTAAAGGAAAAGCTCTGTTCCTTTAAATGGAACCAACCGTTGGTCGGTGAGAAGCGTGTTCTCCCTTTAAAAGAAAGCTACCAAACAGCCCATAAAGTACCAGTTTGTCTCTAAATCTTATTTATTTTGCTAGAAACTAAATCTGTCAATTTGAAATAATATAAGCAACTTTGTTCTCACATATTCAATATTCATTCTCTATTTAGAACCTAGTGATAGATTATTCACTAAAATAGTTTATATCTGAATCTTATTAACCGGAAATCCTGGAATTTTTTCTATAGCGACTATCGCCAATCTGTATATTTTTAATTATACGGGCTACTAATATGCGTTTTTTCATATCCGGTTGTTTTTCATCAAAACAAAAGAATTGAAGAGGCTTTAATTTCTCTTTTTTCTTGCATTAAAATTTCTGCGATTTTATTTGAGATATAAAAATTATGTTTACCTTTGCATCACCATTTCATAAGGCTTTTGAGTCGAGAAATGCAGTAAATATGCGGTAATAGCTCAGTTGGTAGAGCACTAGCTTCCCAAGCTGGGGGTCGCGAGTTCGAGCCTCGTTTACCGCTCTTTTGAAAATCAGGTGGTTATCTTAAAAAAAACTGCCTGATTTTTTATTTTTCAAGCCCCCTTTTCTATGGTTTTATCTATTATCGGACGAAACCTAAACTGAACATATTGTAGAATAACCCTAATTGAATAACCAATATGGCTAAGAAAATAGAGAAATATCTCCCCGTAGATTACAGTGACAGTTTTTCCATAGAAGTTACAGAAAATCGTTTGTCTCCTAAAGATATTATTTTAAAAGTCTTTGCTCATAACCCCGCTTGGCTCCGAATGTTGTATGCAATAAGGGCCTGTTTAGTCAAACCTTTCGGTATAGAAACTAAAGCTATTGAAAGTGAAGAACTTATTATAGAGGAAGACAAGCAAGAAGCAATTATGAGAAAAGACGATAAACATTTATTGTTTTATGTCGATATTTTCATTACGCCATTGGAAACAGGAAAACAAATGATTGAGGTTACCACATTAGTAAAATACCATAATTGGGTAGGAAAGGCTTATTTCTTTTGTGTAAAACATTTTCATCGGATCATAGTGCCTTTAGTTCTCAAAAAAGCGCTATGCTGAACAAGCACAGTCGCGGATGCAACTATATAACGAATATGAAAAATGAAATATGTAATATAGAAGTACATGACTTTAGAAAATTAATGCATGAAGAATAGGGCAGTTCATGCATTTTTCGTATTTTTGCACCCTGTTTTAACACTCAAGAAAACTTTAAATAGAAAAATATAATGGCAAAAGAACTGAAAGACCTTACCAAACGTAGTGAAAACTACTCACAGTGGTATAACGATTTGGTGGTAAAAGCTGATTTGGCAGAACAGTCTGCTGTGCGCGGATGTATGGTGATTAAGCCTTACGGATACGCTATCTGGGAGAAAATGCAACGTCAATTGGACGACATGTTCAAGGAAACAGGACACGTAAATGCATACTTCCCGCTATTAATCCCGAAATCATTCTTAAGCCGCGAAGCAGAACACGTAGAAGGGTTTGCGAAAGAGTGTGCCGTAGTAACACATTATCGTTTGAAGAATGCGGAAGACGGTTCAGGAGTTGTAGTAGATCCTGCAGCTAAATTGGAAGAGGAATTGATTATCCGTCCGACATCAGAAACAATCATCTGGAATACTTATAAGAACTGGATTCAGTCATACCGTGACCTGCCTATTCTCTGCAACCAATGGGCGAATGTTTTCCGTTGGGAAATGCGTACCCGTCTTTTCCTGCGTACTGCCGAATTCCTGTGGCAAGAGGGACATACCGCTCATGCTACCCGTGAAGAAGCAGAGGAAGAAGCAATCAGAATGTTGAATGTATATGGTGAATTTGCAGAAAAATATATGGCTGTTCCCGTTGTAAAGGGAGTGAAATCAGCCAATGAACGTTTTGCAGGTGCACTTGACACTTACACAATAGAAGCCATGATGCAGGACGGAAAAGCATTGCAAAGTGGTACTTCCCACTTCCTGGGACAAAACTTTGCAAAGGCATTCGATGTTCAGTTCGTTAACAAGGAAAACAAGTTGGAGTATGTTTGGGCTACTTCATGGGGTGTTTCTACTCGTTTGATGGGTGCATTGATTATGACTCACTCGGATGACAACGGATTGGTATTACCTCCACATTTGGCTCCGATTCAGGTAGTAATCGTTCCTATCTATAAGAATGACGAACAACTGAAACAAATTGACGCTAAAGTAGAAGGCATTGTAGCTAAGTTGAAAGCATTGGGTATCTCTGTGAAATATGATAATGCAGATAACAAACGCCCGGGCTTCAAATTCGCTGATTATGAATTGAAGGGTGTACCTGTTCGTTTGGTTATGGGTGGTCGCGATCTTGAAAACAACACTATGGAAGTGATGCGCCGTGATACACTGGAAAAAGAAACGGTTACTTGTGAAGGCATTGAAACATACGTTCAGAATTTGCTTGAAGAAATGCAAGCTAATATCTACAAGAAAGCATTGGACTACCGTAACTCCAAGATTACAACAGTAGACACCTATGACGAATTTAAAGAAAAAATCGAAGAAGGCGGATTTATTCTGGCTCATTGGGACGGAACTACCGAAACAGAAGAAAAGATTAAGGAAGAAACCAAAGCAACTATTCGTTGTATTCCGTTCGATTCATTTGTTCCGGGCGACAAAGAACCGGGTAAATGTATGGTTACAGGTAAACCATCTGCTTGCCGTGTCATATTTGCACGTTCTTATTAAATAGAAATTGTATATCATTATAAAAAGGATGAAAGCGATTGAATCGTTTTCATCCTTTTCTTTTTTTCCTTCCATATTATATTATTTATGGCCTATCCTAACAGTTCATTAGACATTCAATAGTTATTTCAAGCTCTTTTTTCAATCCATTTCAGTTTTATTTCAGAAATATCCCTTTTCTTTGTAGTATGTAAAAAAGAAAGGAGACAAAATTATGAAGATATTGATTGTAGAAGACGAACCCTCTTTGAGAGAACTGATTCAATGTTCACTTGAAAAAGAACGTTACGTTGTAGAAACAGCCAGTGACTTCAATTCTGCTCTACGCAAAATTGAAGATTACGACTATGATTGTATCTTATTGGACATCATGCTACCGGACGGAAGCGGACTTGATCTTCTTGAACGACTGAAAGCTCTCCATAAGCGGGAGAACGTGATTATTATTTCCGCGAAAGACTCTCTGGAAGACAAAGTTTTGGGATTAGAACTGGGAGCGGACGATTATTTGCCAAAGCCATTTCATTTGGTTGAACTAAATGCACGAATTAAAAGCGTGATTCGTCGCCATCAGCATGATGGAGAGATTGATATCCGCCAAGGCAACGTACGGATAGAACCGGATAAATATCGTGTATTTGTCAACGAGCAGGAAGTGGAACTAAATAGAAAAGAATATGATATCCTGTTATATTTTATCAATCGCCCTGGGAGATTAATCAATAAAAACACTTTGGCCGAATCAGTGTGGGGAGACCATATCGATCAGGTCGATAATTTTGACTTCATATATGCACAAATCAAGAATCTTCGCAAAAAGCTCAAAGATTCCGGTGCAACTATTGAAATTAAAGCAGTCTATGGATTTGGGTATAAAATGATAGTAGAATAAAAAAGAAAGAAATTATTGTCCATGAAATTAATATATTACATCATTCTTCGTATTACTCTTGCTCTGACCCTTATACTGACGGTCTGGGCTATCTTCTTTTATGTTACGATGATCGATGAAGTCAACGATGAAGTGGATGATGCTTTGGAAGATTATTCGGAAACCATCATTATCCGGGCATTGGCAGGAGAGGAGCTACCTTCTAAAACCAATGGCTCCAACAATCAATATTATATGATGGAAGTAAGCAAAGAGTATGCGGAAAGCCGGGAGGATATTCAGTATAAAGACTCTATGGTATACATTGAAGAAAAAGGAGAGACCGAGCCGGCACGTATTCTTACTACTATCTTTAAAGATGATGAAGGACGATACCACGAGCTGACAGTATCAACTCCCAGCATTGAAAAAGACGATTTGAGAGATGCCATCCAGGTGTGGATTATATTTTTATATGTAGCTTTATTATTCTGCATTATTATCATTTCCGTATGGGTATTTTACCGGAATATGCGACCGCTCTATGTACTTCTACACTGGCTGGACGGTTATCAAACAGGAAAAAGAAATAAACCTTTGAGTAACGATACTCAAATCACGGAATTCCGGAAATTAAATGAGGCTGCCATTCGTTATGTGGAACGTACGGAGCAGATGTTCGAACAACAAAAACAGTTTATCGGAAATGCTTCACACGAGATACAAACTCCACTTGCTATCTGCCGTAATCGATTGGAAATGTTGATGGAAGATGATTCGCTATCAGAAAAACAACTGGAAGAACTGATGAAAACGCATCAGACTTTAGAATACATTACTAAATTAAACAAATCCCTATTATTGCTTTCCAAGATTGATAATGGTCAGTTTACGGATACCAAAGAATTGGAACTCAATGTACTTCTCAAACAATATCTGCAAGATTACGAAGAAGTTTATGATTATCGCAACATAGAAGTCACGATAGATGAACAAGGCGTTTTCAAGGTGACAATGAACGAATCCCTGGCTGTTGCTTTGCTCACTAACCTCCTGAAAAATGCATTTGTACATAATATTGATGGAGGACATATCCGAATCACCGTTACTAAGAACGGTATTACTTTCCGAAATTCGGGAGTGGAACATCCGCTGAACAAGGAACATATCTTCGAACGTTTCTATCAGGGTAGCAAAAAAGAAGGATCTACAGGGCTGGGATTAGCTATAGCCGATTCCATCTGTCGTTTGCAACATCTGAATATAAAATATTACTTCGAGCAGAATGAACATTGCTTCGAGATTTCCTAATCATAAGATTCATCTGAAAAACACAGAGGACACGGATTTTAAGTGAACGACCTGTCGGTTATCATAAAACCAATTTGTCAGGTATATCCATCCACCTGTTTCTCCGTGTCCTCTGCGTCTTTTATAGTGAGCAGGTTATCGGGATCGTATTTCTCTCCTCATAAACATGATATAAGAAATAGCGAAGCAAATAACCGTTGCCGCAATCAATCCGGTCAACTGTGGCCATACAACTAAAAGACTTTGTCCCAATGGGAGCGGACTAGGGATAGCTCCCTGTACCTGTTCCATAGTCAATGGCCCCAAACTTCTGACAGAAGGCATCAATAGTGTGGTGGTAGCTTCATTAAACAGTTCACTCGGTGCCAAACGCATCAACCCTAGAATAAACTTCTGATAACTGATAATCTGATAAGGTGATGCCATCTGTGACGGACTCAACCCTTTTGCCACCAAATTAACAATCATGGTATAGAATACACTAAAAAACAGCCAAACAGCCACAGATGCTAAGGCAGAAGTCGCTGCCTGACGGAAACGAAGTGAGAACAGAATAGCCAGATTCAACCAGAATGCTACATAAAAGATACTGGTAATGATGAAGAAAACAATTCTCCAAAACTCTTCTGCCGTAGGAGGAATACCAATAGCAATCAGCCCACATCCCATCACCAGAAAGCCCAATACAAACAACATGATACCTATCACAATCAAAGCAGCCACAAACTTCGCATTGATAATGCAATCGCGATGAATAGGCTGGGACAGCATACGGCTCAATGTTCCTTTATTTTGTTCGGAATTGACTGCATCAAATCCCAAAGCGATTCCCAATAGGGGACCTAAGAAGTTAATAAACAGCACAAAAGAGGGGAGAGTCCCATCTGAAACCGTAAACAACTTCAAGAAAAGAAACGAACCGTCCGGATCATTAGGTTTGATGGCTTCACTAATATTGGTGAGTGCTGTATATAGCGACCCCATACAGGTAAGTGCTATAATACCTATTAGTATAATAAAACGCCAACTTTTGACATGATCGGAAATTTCCTTGTTGACGATAACCCAAAAAGGATGATTGACTTTATTCATGTCTTTCTCCTCCTTCCTCAAAATAATGGTTATAAATATCAGACAATTCCTGCTTCTTATCTTTCAATTCTGCCATATCGATCAAAGCAAGTAATTGGCCATTACTGAACAAACCTACCCGGTCGCACACTTTCTGTACCTGATCCAGATGATGGGAAGAGAAAAGCACTGTCAGTCCTTCTTCTTTACTCAACCAGCGAATCAGTTCGATAAATTCCTGAACACCTGCAGGGTCAATCCCTGAAGTCGGCTCATCGAGAATAATAATCTCCGGATTTTTAATAAGTACATCAGCCAATCCCAACCGCTGTCTCATACCACGAGAGTATTTCCCTGTCTTTTTGGCTAACTGATCTTCAAGGCCTACCCGCTTCATCAGTTCCATAGCCTTGGTTTTTGCCTCTTTATCAGAAATACCATTTAATCGCGCTGTATAGATCAAATTCTCCGGTCCTGTCATATCATCATAGAATCCTACATCTTCTGGCAAATACCCAATTTTCCTTTTTACTTCAATGGGGTGTGTAGTAGAATTGATTCCACAAATTTCAACTGTTCCCGAAGTAGGCTCTGTCAATCCCAACATCATTAAGATAGTAGTTGATTTTCCAGCACCATTCGGTCCCAGTAATCCGAAGATTTCTCCTTTCCGGATATTCAGGCGAATATGATCTACAGCAGTGAAATTACCGTATTGTTTGGTCAAATCGGTAAGTACGATCACTTGTTCGCCCATAATTTACCTCCTTCCATATTTACGGAACAGATAGTAAACCACGCCGATGGTGGCAATAATGATAAGAACGCCTACCCATCCCCATATCATCGGAGTTTTTACTGCAACTCTGAACTGCGCATCTGCATTTACTTCAGGAGTTTTTGCCATGATGGTAGTCACATAGTCGCCTGGCAATGCTTTTTTAGAAGCTTTCAAAGTAGCCATAACCGTTGATGTCTCTCCGGCTTTTAGCGCATCGATTTTTGAAGGTTCGAAAGTTACTTCCCAGTCAGCTGGTTTATTAGCAGACAGCTGAATATCTTTCAGTAATGAAGAACCTGTATTTCTGACTTCCAGTTCTATTTTCTTTATATCACCTGCTGTGACATCTGTACTCAATAACCCACGGGGAGTAGTCAGTTCCATTTGATAAGAGCCGGTAACAACCACTTCCAGTTCCAATTCGGCAGAAGTGGTACCTGTAGCGGCGCGTACCGGAATTTTGTAACTGCCGGCTTCTACATTGGCAGGAGGAGTAATATCTATACTTACATTTTGAGTGCTGTTGGCTTCCACTTGTGCAGAAGTGGCTTGCTTATAGTTAGGTTTAAAAACTACATTCCAACCTCTGGGTGCATTAGCCATCAAAGCATATAGCTGCTGGTCGGCAGTCTGATTCTTTAAAGTGGCACTGAAAGTGAAGGTTGATTTGGAATTTCCCTGCATGTTGGGTTGGTCGGTAGTAAATTCAGTCTGGTATGTTCCTTTTTGAGCAACCACTACATCCAATGGAAGTTTGGCGTTTCCGGCATATACCACAAAGTGATAATTACCTTTATTCACTTTTAATGGGACTTCGACTTTTAAATTGAAAGTCTTTTTCTCTTTGGGAAGTACCGATAGTTGGCTAAGGCTCCAGCCACCGGATTTCATCTCGTGTTTCCAACTGGAGGACAATCCGCTGACAGAAAGATTCGCATTCGTCAACTGGTCTGTGTTGTTGATAAGATCAATACTGTAGTCAATTGACGCTCCGGGAGATACGGAGATTTTTGTGTAAGGTGTGTACAGAATCACGCTCTTAGGTATTGAATCATTGGCGTGCGTGTAACTCATAGGGATCATCCCCAATAGAATAGCTAATAATAAAAAATAATTTGTTCTCATAGTCATACAAAAGTTCTTATGGTTGTTTAATATGAATATTGTCAAATTTGTGTGTGCAAAAATAAACGATGTATCTATTAGTAGTTTTAAAAGAATCCTAAAGAATCTAATTTCAAGAAGAAATTATAGTGACACTATCCCTATAGGATGGTGACGGTATCCTTTATGTATAGTGACGCTATGTTAACCGGATAGCGTCACTATATTTTTTCGATTTTTTTTCGGAAATTCTCAAAATTCCCAAATCTTTTCAGATTCTCCTCTCATCTTTGCATTATCAAATTAATAATAATAGTAAAAACCAATAGTAAAAAACAACGATTATGAAAAAGTTAGTATTCTTATTAGTGTGTCTTTTCACTTTGCAAACAGTAGCTCGTGCAGATGACGACAAACCAATCCAGGTAACTCAAATGCCACAACCGGCACAGCAGTTTATCAAACAGCATTTTGCCGACAGCAAAGTAGCATTAGCCAAAATGGAGAGTGATTTCTTTTATAAAAGTTATGAAGTGATTTTCACGAATGGCGATAAAGTGGAGTTTGACAACAAAGGCAACTGGGAAGAAGTGAACTGCAAATATAGTTCTGTACCTACAGCAATTATTCCGGCAGCTATTCAGAAATACGTAACGACCAATTACCCTGATGCTAAAATTCTAAAAATTGAGAGAGATAAGAAAGATTATGAAGTAAAACTGTCCAACCGTACGGAACTGAAGTTTGACCTGAAATTTAATTTGATTGATATTGATTTCTAAACCTATTTAAATTGAACAAAGATGAAACTAAAGATTTATACACTTTTACTGGCACTAAGCGTCACATGGAGTCTGCAAAGTTGTGACAACGATGACGATGGTTCAATAGCTGTTCCTGCCGAACTTCAAAGTGCATTTTCATCCAAATTCCCTAATGCTGCAAATGTGAAGTGGGAAACTAAGTCTGGATATTATGTAGCAGATTTCTATGACGGATATGAAGCATCTGCATGGTTCACCCAAGATGGTAAATGGCAAATGACAGAAACGGACATTCCTTACAATGCATTACCACAAGCAGTAAAAATGTCTTTTGAGAACAGCGAATATGCCTCATGGAAGCGGGATGATATAGACAAACTGGAACGGACAGGCGTTGAAACTGTTTTCGTAATTGAAGTCGAAAAGCAGAATCAGGAGGTCGATTTGTATTATTCTGCTGATGGAACTCTGATTAAAAGCATTGTAGACACTGATGATGATAACAGCGAACATCTTCCTGTACAATTGACTGAAGCTATGAAAAACTTCATCAATGAAAAGTATCCGAATGCAAGAATCATGGAAGTAGACGTTGAAGATGATAGAAATGATTGGGATTTTGGATTTACAGAGGTAGATATCATTCATAATGGAATCTCAAAAGATGTATTGTTCAACCAGACTGGAAATTGGTATTCTACTTCATGGGAAATACGTCAGAATGAATTGCCTGAAGCAGTAAACAATACTCTCAATAATCAATATGGAGAATATCGTTTTGACGAAGCGGAGTATATTGAAAAAGCAGATGGTAGCATATATTATCGAATTGAACTTGAGAAGGGGGATGTAGATAAAGTAGTAAACATAGGCGAGAACGGTACTGTCCTTTCATAGGTCAAAGTGCATAATTCTGAAACATAATTCTCACAAACAACAAACGATGACATAATTCCTGGGGGATATGTCATCGTTTATTATTTTTTACTGCTCCTGTACACGTTTTCTTTTCACTGCCGATTTAGCAGTTTTATCAGTGATGCTGTCCGTTTGTTGCGGTTTCACCTTTTCAGCTTCTTCCCGTTTCCGCTTATTGCGTAACCGCCATTTATTCCAGAAATATAGATCACTCCATTTATTGAAATCCTTTTTATACATGATACCTACACCTTGTGTAGTCAAGTTTGTTTTTGTGTAATAACGGTCATTTGTCTCATTATAAGCCTTCAAACGAATATCTCCCGAACGGGTAATCAGCCATTCTGCTTCAAAGTCTCCTACAAAGTTAGTATTAGCCATCGGATTATCCCGATAACCGAAGTTTCCGTTTATCAATAAACGGTTATTCAATAATTGTCCCGACAAAATACCTTCTACTTCCATGTCTGTCCAACCCTTATCACCCGTACTCAAATTCGTACCGATATTCCAGTTATTCGTTTCAAAGACCTGTGAAAGTGCATTGTTCAACTGGCCGGAGAGAGTAGATGAGAGCACCGATGACATCACATTCGAATTCTGATTATTATTACGGGCATCTTCCGTATAGAACTTGCCAATACCCAGCAAATAAAGAATCTGCATATTCATTTGCTCTTCCGTACTGATATAATTACGTACCAATGTTTGTATTTCATCTCTTTCATTCGGAAGCTCAATACCCAGTTTGATAGTCGGTCGTACCAGCATACCACTTAGATTCATGATACAATTTACACGCACATTGGGTTGTTGTATAATAGCCGAAGCATCCGGTATCAAATCATTCAAAGAGGCAGAGTTCACTGTATATGAAGCTTGTATGTCCATGTTAGCATCCAAAGGTGCACCATTGAACGTTATTGTACTTCCATCTTTGATAATAAAGTCTTTACGAATCACTTCCTGCAAACTAAATTTATATACTCCTTGATTGATCCGGTAATTACCAAACATTTTCACATCGCCCTTATTATAAAATTCCGTCCGGATATTTCCCGTACCTTTTCCGCTGATATAATCTCCGGCAATAGGGTCCATAATGATTCGCATGGTGGCATCGGGAGTTGCATCCACGAGAATATTCAAACGGATATCTGTTTTCTGCTCTTCCTCCTCCTGACGTTTTTGCTGTATTTGTTCGTAATATGAGATTACTTGAACAGAATCCTGGATAGTACGACGAGGTGTTTTATCCACGAATTTGATAAACTGATTGCTAGTAGCCGATGCTACACTACCATTAATATAGGTAAAGGTAGTATTTCGATTTGTAGTCATGGCCACATTTACATCGAGCCCCTGTATGGCGTTTCCAGAGAGCAATACATTCCCGGTACCATATACCGTACCATAGAAAGGCATATCTGTCGATTCTTTTGTGTTCATCACAAGCATATTATTTGCCTGTATCTCGAAACGATAGTTTAGGTTCTTAAAATGCTGGAAATGCAAATATCCATTCATTCTCCCCGAATGCCCTTCCATATCAGAGATATGTATATTATTGAATGTCAATCCGGTAGGAGCCAAATGAATAGTATCTTTTACCGCAAAATGTGTGTTTAAAATATCAAAATTCATGGATGCATCTGTCATAACCGCACCATCCAGGTTCAATCCTTTAAATTTTCCATAGAAATGTACTTTTCCTGTTCCTCGCCCTTTAATATCATTGGCAATAGACTTCATATAATGTTCGAGGAATTTCAGATTCAATTCATTTGCTTCAATATTTAAATCAAGTCCGCTCTCGGGTTTTAATGGATAAATAATACCCGTGACACGCGACGGAGAAGGAGATATATCCTGAATGGATGCATCCAACCGGATACCTCTGTTTTCATTATCCCACTCACCATATATATCCACTTCACCCAAACGACCGTGATTGAGTGAGAAATTCTTTATAAATAAACGGGTATTCATGATAGGCTTTTTAAACACTCCGCTTGCATAAGCCGTTCCTGTTGCATCGCCCTCAAAATTTACATCGTCGGATATACTTGCAATATCAAATACATATCCCATATTTATATCCTTTAGATCAACCTTTACAGTATCTTTAGGATTCTCGGAAAGCCGGCCGTTAATACGTACATACCTATCCTGATGACTAAAATAGAAATTATTCACATCCACTCGTCCGGAATCGACCACCACCTGCGAAGGATGTATCTTCCAGAGAGTATCATTTAAAATAACATCAGTAGGCTTCACATCCACCATCGCTTTCAACAATGACTTTTCTCCGCTTGTACGTAGAAATTTGGCAACAGCTGCTAATTTCCCGCTATATGTTGCTGCAGCATTATTTCCCCAATCCAAAGTCGTACTGACATTGTCATCTTTAGCTTGTGCATCCAGAGATAGATTGACTGCTCCTTTCTTTTTCAAATTAGTCAGACGAACCCGTGCACGAATATGATCTGCCGGATTCTCGCACAGAATCATACCTGACTCAATATAGTTGTTCTTATATTGCAGACGGGGAAAATATCCCTCTACACGCAAGCGTTGTAAAGCATCATTAAAATATCCCTTCAACGTAGAATGAGTATATACCGTTAACGGTATATCAAATATCGTAGATAAAATGTCCGTATTATATATATGTATATCAAACAAAAAGTTATTATGGGTTTCAATCGGCTTCTTGGGAGGTAATATCAAAGACGGCACATATTTCCGCATAATATTCAGAATACTGGCAGGCAATGTGTGATATTGGAATTTTCCCTCTATGCTTGCTTTCAGGAATTCGGAAGTCAATCTAAGCTGATTTTCTCCATTTTGTTTGGTTGCCCGGATATTCATATTCTGCATGAAATATGCTTTATCCGGAGCTGTAAATTCCAAGCTATCCACATTGATTTCTCCAATCATCTCATCCACTGATCCACCTGTAAAATTGGCTTTCAGTTTTAAAGAGAACTCTGCATCAGGATATTTGGTCGTAAGATTCAAATCATGTGGGCGTACTTTATTGACTACTGCAAGAAAATTAAAAGTAGGAACTTTGGATGCAACATTTACGTCTCCATTCAGATAAATAGAGCCATTAGGATCATCCAACGCAATCTTTCCATTAAATCCGCCTTGTTTGTATTCTCCGTCCAGTGTGATATTTTCATATCTATATCTGCTATAATCTATCGAAGCAATCAGTCCTTTCAATTCTACGGCAGGCAAGTGGTCAGCAATATGTCGGCCATGTACATCCAGATTGAAAGTAATTTCTCCCAATTCCTCATTATCCAATAATTTACCTAGTTGAAAATCCTCTGTTTTGACAGCTCCGGAATACGCAAACAATCCTTTTGTCTTATCAGAACTCAATTTTAAGTCGGTCTTTACATTTCCAAGACTCGTTTGTAATTGTCCATAAGTAACTAAGTCCGTGAAGTATCCCGAAATTTCTCCCTGGAAACTCACGTTGCCCAAACGTTCGAGAAGAGGAGGAACTCCATTATAATTAGGACTCAAATTACGCACTAAAAAACCGACTCCGCGGGTATTGGCCGAAAGTTCGGAAAGAGTTCCATATACATACGCATCTTGTGGACGCGATAAGTCCTGAAGCGATACATCTCCTCGCAGACGGAACTGACGGTCATCGGCTGTAATCTCCAGATGCGAACAAGTCAACTGATCCACAGTTCCCTTCACCTCCATATCCAACGTCACCGGTTCCTTGAAATGCGAGAGGATAGGGACAAAAGGAGAAATATCTTTTAAAGTAACTTGCGATGGCAAAGTACGGAAAGAGAAATGCACCTGTTCTGTAAAACGGTCAAAAGCTTTCAAACTATCATACTCCAAATGAATGGTATCAAGCTTGAGAGAGGTTTCGGGCAATTCTATTGTAAAATTATCAATGTTTGTCTGCTTGTTATTGGCAACCAGTTTCAAACTCATTTTTTTCAAAGAGAAGCCGGATGCTTTTTCATCAAGGCTCAATCGCTTGATCCCTAAATTCAAAGAGTCCTTACTTAATGCCTTCAGCGATATATTAGCGATGATATTTTGAAGCTGAATATGCTTAGCGTTAAATTTCCCCGGTGTTTCTTCTTCCGACAACACATGATAAGACATCCTTCCACGACGAATCAGGATGGAATTAATACGCAAATCAAGGGAGTTTTCTTTCTTCACGGTATCTTTGGAAGCAAAAGCATCCAAAACAAACTTAAAATTAGGAGGGGAATCCGGAGTCTCTTTCCGGAGATTGATATTAAATCCGAAAAGCTGGACACTGCTAATGGATATCTTTCCTTTAAAAAAGGGCATAATATCGAACTTGGCAGACAAACGTGTGACTTTGAGCATTTCCTGACCACTCTGATCGTCAAGCAATACATCATCAATAATAATACGGTTCAATAGACCCATATTAATTCTACCAATCACTACCTTTGTATTTAAAACTTCAGAAAGTTCTTCAGCTACAAATACACTCATTGCTTGCTGAATGTTTGGTATATTCAGCAAAACAATAGTCCCGATATATACTCCCAGTACAATACCTACTACCCAGCGTACAGTCTTTTTCAGCGTTCTGATATGCGATAACTTTTATTTTGCGAACAAAAATATAAAATAGTTCGTTACGAATCGTAGTTTTATGATTACTTTTGCACCGTTTAATAGTTTAAATACTTATGAGTGCAATAATTTTAGGAATTGAATCCTCCTGTGACGATACGTCGGCAGCCGTAATCAAGGATGGTTATTTGCTGTCAAATGTGGTATCAAGTCAAGCCGTACATGAAGCATACGGTGGAGTAGTACCCGAGTTGGCTTCACGGGCACACCAACAAAACATCGTACCGGTAGTACATGAAGCATTAAAACGTGCCGGCGTCACCAAAGAAGAGTTGAGCGCGGTAGCTTTCACTCGCGGACCGGGATTGATGGGGTCTTTGCTTGTTGGAGTCTCCTTTGCAAAAGGATTCGCTCGTTCTTTAAACATCCCAATGATTGATGTTAATCATTTGACCGGACATGTTTTAGCTCATTTTATTAAAGCGGAAGGAGAAGAAGAGAGACAACCTGTTTACCCATTTCTCTGTTTGCTGGTATCTGGAGGAAATTCACAAATCATACTGGTCAAAGCCTATAATGATATGGAGATTCTTGGACAGACTATTGACGATGCCGCAGGTGAAGCTATTGATAAATGCTCTAAAGTGATGGGACTTGGTTATCCCGGCGGACCGATCATTGATAAACTGGCTCGTCAGGGAAATCCGAAAGCTTTTACATTCAGCAAACCGCATATTCCTGGTTTAGATTACAGCTTCAGCGGATTGAAAACTTCCTTTTTATATTCATTACGCGACTGGTTAAAGGAAGATCCTGATTTCATAGAACACCATAAAGTAGATCTTGCAGCATCATTGGAGGCTACTGTAGTGGATATTCTGATGGATAAATTACGAAAAGCCGCCAAAGAATATAAGATTAATGAAATAGCTGTGGCCGGAGGAGTTTCTGCAAATAATGGATTGCGTAATGCTTTCCGGGAACATGCCGAGAAATATGGCTGGAACATTTTTATCCCTAAATTCAGTTATACGACTGATAATGCAGCCATGATCGCCATTACCGGATATTTCAAATATCTGGATAAGGACTTTTGTTCTATTGATCTTCCGGCTTATTCTCGTGTGACGTTATAATTGGGTATACCTTATTATATATAATAGGATAAAAACTAAGAAGTATGTTTGCCGAAATAATAACCATTGGCGACGAACTGTTGATAGGACAGGTTGTCGACACTAATTCAGCCTGGATGGGGCAGGAATTAAATAAAATAGGCATTGAGGTTCTTCGTATTGTTTCAATCCGTGACCGGGAAAAGGAAATCTTGGAAGCGATTGATAATGCGATGGAAAGGGTGAATATTGTTTTAGTAACCGGAGGACTCGGACCTACCAAAGACGATATCACCAAACAAACTTTATGCAAATACTTTCATACAGAACTGGTTTTCAGCGAAGAAGTATTCGAAAATGTAAAACGGGTACTGGCAGGGAAAATACCAATGAATGCACTCAACAAAAGCCAGGCAATGGTTCCGAAAGATTGTACAGTGATAAATAATCCTGTAGGAAGTGCTTCTGTCAGCTGGTTCGAAAGAGATGGAAAGGTACTTGTTTCCATGCCGGGCGTTCCGCAAGAGATGACTGCCGTAATGACAGAAAGTGTATTACCTAAGCTGCACGAGAGGTTTCAAACGGATGTGATTATGCATCAAACATTTCTTGTACAACACTATCCGGAATCCGTATTGGCAGAAAAACTGGAACCGTGGGAGAGTGCTCTGCCAGAATGTATCAAATTGGCATATTTGCCTAAGCTGGGGATTATTCGTCTTAGACTGACAGGACGCGGACAAAACAGGGAAGAAGTAAAAGTTCTTCTTGAACGTGAAAAGGTAAAATTAGAGAAAATACTTGGTGAAGACATTTTCGGTGAAGAAGATACGCCATTGGAAGTTATAGTCGGTGAACTTTTAAAAAAGAAGAAATTGACCGTTTCCACCGCAGAAAGTTGTACCGGAGGCAGTATTGCCGCACGTTTGACCTCCATTGCCGGTAGTTCTGAATATTTTAACGGAAGCGTAGTAGCCTATTCTAATGAAGTAAAAATGGGACTTTTACACGTTTCCTCCGAAACATTGGAGCAACATGGGGCTGTCAGCGAAGAAACTGTGATTGAAATGGTAAAAGGTGCGATGAAAACACTAAAAACCGATTGCGCCGTTGCTACTTCAGGGATAGCAGGTCCTGGAGGGGGTACTCCCGAGAAGCCGGTGGGAACTGTTTGGATAGCCGCTGGTTATAAAAACGAAATTCGTACTTACAAACAGGAAACGAACCGCGGAAGAAGCATGAATATCGAAAGAGCAGGCAATAATGCACTATTAATGCTTCGTGATTTACTCAAATAAAGAAAAATAGGTGCCTGGAAGTGAATTATTTTAGGAAATTCTTGTTTTATACGGATAAAAGTGCTTACTTTGCGTCCTGTTTGAAAGAAGTATAGATATAAAACTATAAAAATAAGATAGAAATGTCGAAGATTTGTCAAATTACCGGAAAGAAAGCCATGATTGGCAACAATGTTTCACACTCAAAGAGAAGAACTAAAAGAACCTTTGATTTGAACTTGTTTAACAAAAAGTTCTATTATGTAGAACAAGATTGTTGGATCAGCCTTAGCATTTGTGCTAACGGGTTGCGTATTATCAACAAAAAAGGACTGGATGCTGCGCTGACTGAAGCAGTGGCTAAAGGTTATTGTGATTGGAAAAGCATTAAAGTAATCGGCTAAACGTAGAGGAGAAAACTTACAATGGCAAAGAAAGCAAAAGGTAACAGAGTACAAGTGATTCTGGAATGTACAGAACACAAAGACAGTGGAATGCCGGGAACATCTCGTTATATCACAACTAAGAACAGAAAGAATACTACAGAAAGACTTGAGTTGAAAAAATACAACCCGATTCTGAAGAGAGTAACAGTACACAAGGAAATTAAATAATAAAGTAGTATAACCCATGGCAAAGAAAACAGTAGCAAGTTTGCACGAAGGTTCTAAAGAAGGTCGTGCTTATACCAAGGTTATCAAAATGGTAAAATCTCCGAAAACTGGAGCATACGTTTTTGATGAACAAATGGTTCCTAATGAAAAAGTACAAGACTTTTTCAAAAAATAATCGAAATAGCATATACGCTATAACTGCAAAATCCTCTCATTGGCGAACAATGAGGGGATTTTTTATTGCTTCTTTTTTTACTTTTCCAATCCTTTGTTATATCTTTGTAGCAAATGTATTATACAAACAAGTGTAAATATGGGATTTTTTAGTTTTTTTTCAAAGGAGAAGAAGGAAACTTTAGATAAAGGATTATCTAAAACCAAAGAGAGCGTATTCAGTAAAATAGCTCGTGCTGTGGCTGGCAAGTCAAAAGTAGACGATGAAGTATTAGATAATCTGGAAGAAGTGCTGATTACATCTGACGTCGGCGTAGAAACAACTTTAAATATTATCAAGCGCATCGAAAAACGTGCTGCTGCAGATAAGTATGTAAATACTCAGGAACTGAATCTTATATTACGTGACGAAATAGCAGCTCTGCTTACTGAAAATAATTCGGGTGATGTAGCTGATTTCGACGTACCCATCGCAAGAAAACCTTATGTCATTATGGTTGTGGGAGTAAATGGGGTAGGTAAAACTACAACCATTGGTAAACTGGCTTATCAATTCAAGAAAGCAGGTAAATCCGTTTACTTGGGAGCCGCTGACACTTTCCGCGCTGCAGCTGTGGAACAGCTAATGATTTGGGGAGAACGGGTAGGAGTTCCCGTAGTTAAACAGAAAATGGGAGCAGATCCCGCATCTGTGGCTTATGACACTCTTAGTTCGGCCGTTGCCAATAACGCAGATGTGGTTATTATTGATACAGCCGGTCGTCTGCACAATAAGGTAGGCTTAATGAACGAGTTGACCAAAATTAAGAATGTGATGAAAAAGGTAGTGCCTGATGCACCGGATGAAGTTTTATTGGTACTGGACGGTTCCACCGGACAAAATGCATTTGAGCAAGCCAAACAATTTACTTTGGCGACGGAAGTTACCGCTATGGCCATCACTAAGCTTGATGGAACCGCTAAAGGTGGTGTTGTGATTGGTATTTCCGATCAATTCAAGATTCCTGTTAAGTATATCGGACTAGGCGAAGGCATGGAAGACCTGCAGGTATTCCGTAAAAATGAATTCGTTGATTCCTTGTTTGGAGAAAATGCATGAAAAGAAAAACAATAGATATTATTACTTTAGGATGTTCTAAAAATCTGGTTGACTCCGAGCAGCTAATGCGCCAATTGGAGGAAGTCGGATACAGCGTAACTCATGACACTGAAAATCCGCAAGGAGAAATTGCGGTAATCAATACATGTGGTTTCATTGGTGATGCCAAAGAAGAATCCATAAATATGATTCTGGAGTTCGCTGAAAGAAAGGAAGAAGGGGATTTAAAGAAACTTTTCGTGATGGGTTGTCTTTCCGAACGCTATCTCAAGGAATTAGCTGTTGAGATACCACAGGTAGATAAGTTTTATGGGAAGTTTAATTGGAAGGAGCTTTTACAGGACTTGGGAAAGGTCTATCACGATGAATTATATATCGAACGGACATTGACAACTCCCCAGCATTATGCTTACCTGAAAATTTCAGAAGGATGTGATCGTAAATGTTCTTATTGTGCTATCCCTATTATTACAGGACACCATATTTCCAAACCAATGGAAGAAATTCTGGACGAAGTACGATACCTGGTATCGCAAGGCGTGAAAGAATTTCAGGTGATCGCACAGGAATTGACTTATTACGGCATAGACCGGTATAAGAAACAAATGCTTCCGGAATTGATTGAGCGTATTTCTGATATACCCGGGGTGGAATGGATTCGCTTGCATTATGCCTATCCAGCACATTTCCCAACAGATTTATTCCGGGTTATGCGCGAACGTGACAATGTATGTAAATACATGGACATTGCCCTTCAGCACATCAGTGACAATATGTTGAAGTTAATGCGCCGACAAGTGAGCAAAGAGGATACTTACCAATTGATCGAACAATTCCGCAGAGAAGTGCCGGGCATTCACCTGAGGACGACTTTAATGGTAGGACATCCCGGAGAAACCGAGGAAGACTTCGAGGATCTCAAAGAATTTGTACGTAAAGTACGTTTTGATCGAATGGGTGCTTTCGCATATTCCGAAGAAGAAGGGACTTATGCTGCAGAAACATACGAAGATTCTATTCCACAAGAGGTTAAACAAGCCCGACTTGATGAATTGATGGATATCCAGCAAGGTATTTCGGCAGAGTTAAGTGCAGAAAAGATCGGTAAACAGATGAAAGTGATCATCGATCGTCTGGAAGGAGATTATTATATCGGACGGACAGAATTTGATTCACCGGAAGTAGATCCGGAAGTATTGATTGATCGTTCAGAGAGAGAACTTAAGATCGGACAGTTTTATCAGGTAGAAGTGGTGAATGCGGACGATTTTGATTTATATGCAAAGATTATAAATGACTATGAATAATAAGGAATTTACATCCGAACTAGCGGAAAGATTGGGATACACAATCAAGGATACTTCCGAATTGATGAATTCTTTGTTGTCCAGTATGACACAAGAATTGGAAGAAGGTAATGTGATTGCAATTCAAGGATTCGGTTCTTTTGAAGTGAAAAAGAAAGCGGAACGGATTTCAATCAACCCGGCAAGCAAACAACGCATGCTGGTTCCACCTAAATTGGTATTATCGTATAGACCTAGCAATACATTGAAAGATAAGTTTAAATAAATATTTCCCGTTATGAATGAAAGACTAACAATTCAAGACCTTACTGACTTATTGGCAGCCAAACATAGCATGACCAAGAAAGACGCCGAAGCGTTTGTTAAAGAGTTTTTCCTCTTGATAGAACAAGCCTTGGAGAACGAAAAGACTGTAAAAATCAAAGGATTGGGAACTTTCAAACTTATTGATGTAGATAGCCGGGAAAGTGTCAATGTCAACACAGGCGAGCGTTTCCAGATAAAAGGACATACAAAAGTCTCATTTTCTCCGGATGCAAATCTAAGGGATACGATAAATAAACCTTTTGCACACTTTGAGACTGTTGTATTGAATGAAAATACAATTCTGGAAGATACTCCGATAGAAGAGACTGAGGAAGAAGAAACAGGAGAGGAAGCGTCAGCACAGGCAGTCTTGAATGAGATGGGGGATGACTCTGAAACTACTGTGATAGAAGAAAATGAAGGTACTGATGATGGTCTTTCGGAAGAAGAGCCGATTCAGGAAGAGCAAATAGCCAGTCAGCCACTTGTGGAAGAGTCCATTGAAGAACCTGCTATTACTGAGGAATCTGCAATAGCACAGGAATCGACAGAACAGACGTCTCCTAAAGAGCCCGAAGAAGCCATTACAGAGACTGATATCGAAGAAAAGGTAGAACAGCTGGAAGATGAAGAGGTTCCGGAAGAGGAAGTGATAATCAATGAGCAGCAAGCAGCATTTATAGAAGAAGAAAAAGAAGAGATCACTGCCGAAAAGATTATAGAGCAAGAGCTTCTAAAAGCAAATCTGCAACCTGTGACTCCTATAGTGCCTCCTGCTGAAAAAGAAACGATAAAACCGGTCCAACCGGAACAAGTATCCCAACCGGTTTCTAAAAAGACAGCCCCAGTGAAGGAAAAATCTCCTGTACCTTATTTAATAGCTGTTATTGTAGTCGTTTTGTTATTATGCGGAGGTGTCATTCTTTTTATTTATTATCCGGATTTATCCTCTTCTTCATCTGACAAGAATGCACTGGATATGCCGCCTGTGACCACTCAACCCGTTCAACCGGAAGCGCAGCTTTCTGATACGATTGCACATAAGGATACTACAAAGGTAATAACGCCTGATGTATCCAAAGTCGCTACCACGACACAACCGGTTGCCAAAAAAGAAGAAGCTATTCCTGTCAAAGCAGAACCTCAAACGGTTACACAACAACCTGCTACTTCTGCCTATCTGGATTCAGCATCTTATAAGATTACGGGAACCAAGACAAAATATACAATCAAAGAAGGAGAAACTTTGACTAGGGTTTCCTTGCGTTTTTATGGTACAAAGGCAATGTGGCCATACATTGTGAAACACAATCCGAAGGTTATTAAGAACCCCAACAATGTACCGTATGGCACAACTATTGAAATACCAGAACTTACAAAAGAATAAGTAGTTATAATCCATTCACCCGACCATGCAAATCCTGTATTGGTCGGGTGAAGTGTTATGGATGTACAAAAGCGTATGAAAGTACCTTAATCTAAAGATTTCGCATTGTTTTTTAATAAAAATTAGTTGCAATCGTTAATTATATGGCGTACTTTTGGGGCAAAATAAAAAGCCTTATGACACAGGCAAGGCTTACATAAAATTAATGGGATTTAAATAATAAAATATTAAGTATTTATGGCTGAATCAATTGATATCCGCGAGCTAAATGAGCGGATTGAAAGACAAAGTGCTTTCGTTACCAATCTTACGACAGGTATGGACCAAATCATTGTTGGTCAGAAACATTTGGTTGAATCACTGCTTATCGGATTACTTTCCGATGGCCACGTCCTCTTGGAAGGTGTGCCTGGTTTGGCGAAAACTTTGGCTATTAAGACACTCGCTTCTCTGATTGATGCGAAATATAGCCGTATCCAGTTTACGCCGGACTTATTGCCTGCAGACGTTATCGGTACAATGGTTTACAGTCAGAAAGATGAATCTTTTAAAGTGCAGCGCGGACCTATTTTCGCAAACTTTGTATTAGCTGATGAAATTAACCGTGCTCCTGCAAAAGTACAAAGTGCTTTGCTGGAAGCAATGCAGGAACGTCAGGTTACTATTGGTAAAGAAACATTCATGTTACCGGAACCTTTCCTTGTATTGGCAACTCAGAACCCTATCGAACAGGAAGGTACTTATCCGCTTCCTGAAGCACAGGTTGACCGTTTCATGCTGAAAGTAGTCATTGATTATCCGAAGTTGGAAGAAGAAAAATTGATTATTCGTCAGAATATCAATGGTGAGAAGTTCAATGTGAAACCTATTCTAAGAGCGGATGAAATTATTGAAGCACGTAAGGTTGTTCGTCAAGTCTATCTGGATGAGAAGATCGAGCGTTATATTGTAGATATCGTATTTGCAACTCGTTTCCCTGAAAAATATGATCTCAAGGAACTGAAAGATATGATCGGATTCGGAGGTTCACCTCGTGCGTCTATCAATCTGGCTTTAGCTGCTCGTACGTATGCATTCATCAAACGTCGCGGCTACGTTATTCCGGAAGATGTACGTGCTGTAGCACACGATGTTCTTCGTCACCGTATCGGATTGACATACGAAGCTGAAGCTAACAACATGACTTCGGACGAAATCATCAGTAAGATTCTGAATAAGGTTGAAGTACCCTAATTTGTAGTTATAATACAGTCAATAAGTAGTCATAAATATCGATGCATGACTACTTAACTACCTACTAATTAACTACTGTATAAATGGAAACAAGTGAAATACTAAAAAAAGTTCGCCAAATTGAAATAAAGACACGAGGATTGTCTAACAATATCTTTGCAGGCCAGTATCATTCGGCTTTCAAAGGTAGGGGTATGTCATTTTCGGAAGTCCGTGAATATCAATTCGGTGATGATATACGTGACATAGACTGGAATGTGACTGCGCGCTTCAATAAACCTTATGTGAAAGTGTTTGAAGAAGAACGTGAACTGACAGTTATGTTAATGGTTGATGTTTCCGGAAGTTTGGAATTTGGTACGATCAAGCAGTTAAAGAAAGATATGGTGACGGAAATCGCTGCTACTCTTGCTTTCTCTGCCATCCAGAATAATGATAAAATAGGTGTGATTTTCTTTTCAGACCGGATAGAGAAGTTTATTCCTCCCAAGAAAGGACGTAAACATATCTTGTATATTATCCGTGAATTAATTGATTTCCAACCGGAAAGCCGTCGCACAAATATTCGTCTTGCCTTGGAATATTTGACAAACGTAATGAAAAGGCGTTGCACTGCATTTATCTTATCAGATTTTATTGATCAGGAAAGCTTTAAGAATGCGCTGACCATTGCTAACAGGAAACATGATGTAGTAGCATTGCAAGTATACGACAGGAGAGTCAGTGATCTTCCTCCAGTAGGACTGATGCGAATCAAAGATGCAGAAACTGGGCATGAACAATGGATTGACACCTCTTCCAAAGCTGTACGCCGGGCACATCGCGACTGGTGGATACAAAAGCAGACTGAACTGAACGATACTTTTACCAAAAGTAACGTAGATGCTGTATCCGTCAGAACCGATCAGGATTACGTAAAGGCATTGTTGAATTTATTTGCCAAACGAAATTAATGGAATCAAAGATGAATAGAAATATTATTCTGATAGCATTATTAGGTCTATTGTTTGTCAGTAAAGCAGTAGCACAGTCTGTTACAGTAGAAGCAAAAATTGATTCACTGCAGATACTGATCGGCGAACAGGCGAAAGTGCAACTGCAAGTAGCCATGGATGCCAAACAGCGTGTTATTTTTCCTGCTTACACTGATACACTGGTAAGAGGTGTGGAAATTATAGAAACAGTCAAACCAGATACCCAATTCCTGAATGATCGTCAGCGGATGGTGATTACGCAGGAGTACATTATCACTTCTTTTGACTCTGCTCTATATTATCTGCCGCCAATGCCAGTTACCGTAGATGGGAAAGTGTACAACTCCAAAGCTCTCGCATTAAAAGTATATTCAATGCCGGTTGACACCTTACATCCGGACCAGTTCTTCGGACAAAAACCTGTGATGAAAGCTCCTTTTGCATGGGAAGACTGGTATGGATTGATCGCTTGTTCATTCTTGGCTTTACCTTTGCTTGGCTTGCTGATCTATCTGATTGTTCGCATACGTGATAATAAACCGATTATCCGTAAAATTAAAGTTGAACCTAAATTGCCGCCACATCAGGCTGCAATGAAAGAGATAGAACGTATCAAGACAGAGAAGGTATGGCAGAAAGGGCTATCGAAGGAGTACTATACCGAACTTACCGATGCTATTCGTACATATATTAAGGATCGTTTCGGATTTAATGCATTGGAAATGACTTCTTCTGAAATAATCGATCAGTTATTGGAAATGAATGATAAAGAGGCCATATCAGACCTAAAACTATTGTTCCAGACTGCTGATTTAGTGAAGTTCGCCAAGCATAATCCTCAGATGAATGAAAACGATGCCAATTTGATTAATGCCATTGATTTTATCAATGAGACCAAACAACCGGAAGAGGAAAATCAGAAACCGCAACCAACGGAAATCACTATTATTGAGAAACGTTCTTTACGTGTTAAAGCTATGCTGATTTGTGGAATTGCATTGTTATCAGCAGCATTGATCGGTACCTTTATATATATAGGTCTACAGTTATACAATCTTTTTGTATAAAGGATGTATAGCTTAATACTAAATAGTAAACTGTTAAATCATAAATAAAATGGTTTTTGCCAATATTGAATATCTGTTTTTGCTATTATTGCTTATACCGTATATTGTATGGTATATCCTGAAGCAAAAGAAAAGTGAAGCAACTCTTCAAATTTCAGATGCCCGGGTATATGCGCATACACCTAAAAGTTATAAGAATTATTTGTTGCATGTTCCATTTCTATTACGTTGCCTTGCTTTAGTACTGGTTATTTTGGTTCTTGCACGCCCGCAAACTACTAATAAATGGCAGAACAGTGAGATAGAAGGAATTGATATTATGCTGGCTATCGACGTTTCTACCAGTATGCTGGCTGAAGACTTGAAGCCGAACAGACTGGAAGCTGCTAAAGACGTAGCTGCAGAGTTTATCAATGGACGTCCCAATGATAATATCGGTATTACATTATTTGCAGGAGAAACTTTCACCCAATGTCCGTTGACTGTAGACCATGCTGTATTGTTGGATATGATACATAATATCAAATGTGGTCTTATCACTGACGGTACTGCTGTCGGTATGGGTATTGCAAATGCTGTAACCCGCTTAAAAGATAGCAAAGCGAAATCCAAAGTTATTATCCTATTGACGGATGGTACAAATAACAAGGGAGATATTTCGCCTATGACAGCGGCAGAAATAGCAAAAAGCTTTGGTATTCGTGTATATACCATCGGAGTAGGTACCAATGGAATGGCTCCTTATCCTTATCCAGTCGGAAATACGGTGCAATATGTAAGTATGCCGGTAGAAATTGATGAAAAGACATTGACAGAGATTGCCGGAACGACAGATGGTAACTATTTCCGGGCTACGAGCAACTCGAAGCTTAAAGAAGTATATGAAGAAATTGATAAACTGGAAAAGACGAAACTGAATGTAAAAGAGTATAGTAAGCGGGACGAAGAATATCATTGGTTTGCTTTAGCAGCTTTCCTCTGTGTCTTGTTGGAAGTACTATTACGTAATTCGGTACTCAAGAAAATTCCATAAGGATGTTTGTCAATCGTTATTTGCCAATCATAAAATAGTAAGAAGATGTTTCGATTTGGAGAACCTACATATTTATATTTATTGTTGCTATTACCTTTTTTAGCAGCTTTCTACTTGTATTCCAATTACAAGAGGAGAAAGAATATCCGACGTTTCGGAGATCCGACTTTGTTGGCTCAGTTAATGCCTGACGTATCCAAATATCGTCCGGATGTAAAATTCTGGATTATTTTTGTTGCTATTGGTTTGTTCTCCGTATTACTGGCACGCCCTCAATTCGGTTCAAAACTGGAAACGGTTAAACGTAAGGGAGTAGAGGTAATTATTGCTTTGGACATTTCAAACTCTATGTTAGCGCAGGATGTACAGCCTAGCCGTTTAGAAAAAGCAAAAAGATTAATATCCAGGTTAGTAGATGAGCTTGATAATGATAAGGTAGGTATGATTGTATTTGCCGGTGACGCTTTTACACAGCTGCCAATTACAAGTGACTATATTTCCGCTAAGATGTTCTTAGAATCCATTAGTCCTTCCTTAATTTCTAAACAGGGTACAGCCATTGGGGAAGCAATCAATCTAGCAGCCCGTAGTTTCACCCCGCAAGAAGGGGTAGGACGCGCCATTATTGTTATTACTGATGGTGAAAATCATGAAGGTGGTGCAGTGGAAGCTGCTAAAGCTGCGGCAGAAAAGGGTATTCAGGTAAGTGTATTGGGAGTAGGTATGCCTGATGGTGCTCCAATACCGGTGGAAGGAACGAATGATTACCGCCGCGACCGGGAAGGTAATGTGATCGTTACCCGTTTGAATGAAGCTATGTGTCAGGAAATTGCAAAAGAAGGAAAAGGTATATATGTACGAGTAGATAATTCTAATTCAGCCCAAAAAGCCATCAATCAAGAAGTGAATAAAATGGCGAAGTCTGATGTAGAATCGAAAGTATATACGGAGTTTAACGAACAATTCCAGGCTATTGCATGGGTTATTCTACTATTGTTATTGGCAGAAATCTTAATTCTGGATCGCAAAAATCCTTTATTTAAGAACATTCACCTGTTTTCTAATAAGAAATAGTTATACGTATGTTAAAAAGTAAATATATTCTATTCGCTGTATTTCTGTTAGCGGCAGCTGGTGTATCGGCTCAGAAAGCAGAACGCGACTATATCCGTAAGGGAAACCGTCTGTTTAATGATAGCGTATTTGTTGATGCAGAGGTGAATTACCGGAAGGCCTTGGAAGCTAATCCCAAGTCTACGGTATCCATGTATAATCTGGGAAATACCCTTTCGCAACAGCAAAAGTTTCAGGATGCCATGGAACAATATGTATCAGCCAGCAAAATAGAAAAAGATAAAATGAAACTCGCCCATATTTATCACAATATGGGAGTAATTTTCCAGGCTGGTAAAGACTATGCCAAAGCTGTAGATGCATATAAAATGTCACTGCGTAATAATCCTACCGATCATGAAACCCGGTACAATTTGGCTCTCGCACAGAAAATGCTGAAAGACCAACAAAATCAGCAGAATCAAGATCAAAATCAGGACCAAAACAAAGATCAGCAAAAGCAAGATCAGAAACAGGACCAGAATAAAGACAAACAGAAGGATCAGAAACAAGATGAAAAGAAAGATCAGCAGCAACCACCGAAATCTGAAAAGAAACAAGACAATCAGATGTCAAAGGAGAATGCTGAACAATTACTGAACTCTGTCATGCAGGACGAAAAAGATGTGCAGGATAAAGTGAAGAAGCAACAAAAAGTTATGCAAGGCGGTCGCTTGGAAAAAGATTGGTAATATAAAGTTGATGATATAAATTTCATAAGCAATGAAAAAACTGATTATTATATTGATGGCATTGATAGCATATAGCACTCATGTGTTTGCTGATAAGGTGTCTTTTACTGCTTCTGCTCCTGATGCAGTGGTAGTAGGCGAACAATTCAGGCTGTCGTATATTGTAACTACACAAAAAGTGAAAGATTTTCGGGCACCATCAATCAAAGGTTTTGATGTATTGATGGGCCCAAGCCGTTCACAACAAAGTAGTACTCAAATAGTGAATGGTAATGTTACATCTACTAGTAGTATTACATTTACATACATATTAATGGCTAATAATGCCGGAGAATACACAATACCCGGTGCCTCCATTGTTGCCGATGGTGACCAAATGGTGTCAAACTCAGTAAAGATTAAAGTATTGCCACAAGATCAAGGTGGCAATAGCGGACAAAATAATAGTAGTAGTGGTTCTATACATTCCTCATCTGGTACAAGTGTCTCTAATCAGGACCTTTTTATTATGGCAAGTGCCAGTAAAACAAATGTGTATGAACAGGAGGCTTTTGTCCTGACCTATAAAATATACACCAGAGAATCCAACTTACAACTTAATAATGCGAAATTGCCCGACTTTAAAGGTTTCCATTCTCAAGAAATAGAAATGACAACCAATGCAAGATGGACTCCGGAGCATTATCAGGGACGTAATTACTATACAACGGTTTATCGCCAGTTTGTTCTCTTCCCGCAACAATCAGGAAAGCTATATATTGATCCGGCACAGTTCCAGATGACTATCGGAAAACCTGTGCAATCAGATGATCCTTTTGATGCCTTCTTCAATGGAGGAAGTAATGTCATTGAAATTAAAAAAAATATTTCCACTCCTAAGATAGCAATAAATGTCAATCCGCTTCCTACGGGTAAACCTGCAGATTTTTCAGGTGGAGTGGGAGAGTTCAATATATCTTCTTCTATCAACAGTAAGGAACTGAAAACCAATGATGCTATTACTATTAAACTGGTAATATCCGGTACAGGTAACCTGAAGTTGATTTCTAATCCGGAAATTAAATTCCCGGATGATTTTGAAGTATATGATCCCAAAGTAGACAATCAAGTCAGATTAACCCGGGAAGGACTCACAGGCAATAAAGTTATTGAATATTTAGCAATTCCGAGACATGCCGGAACATATAAGATTCCGGGAGTATCTTTCAGCTATTTTGATATTCGCTCCAAGTCTTACAAAACACTGAAAACAGAAGATTATGTAGTAAATGTTGAGAAAGGTGCAGGTAATGCGGATCAAGTAATTGCTAACTTCACGAATAAAGAGGACTTGAAAGTATTAGGTGAAGACATCCGTTATATCAAACAGAATGAAGTTACTCTCCAACCTAAAGGAAGTTTCTTCTATGGTTCAATGACATATTGGTTATTCTATATCATTCCGGCTCTTGCCTTTATTATTTTCTTTATTATTTATCGTAAGCAAGCTGCTGAAAATGCAAATGTTGCTAAAATGCGTACGAAGAAAGCAAATAAAGTGGCAACGAAGCGTATGAAGCTTGCAGGAAAATTACTCTCCGAAAATAAAAAAGATGCTTTCTACGATGAGGTATTAAAGGCATTGTGGGGATATATAAGTGACAAACTGAATATTCCGGTATCTCGTTTATCTAAAGATAATATTGAAGAGAAACTAAGAAATCACGGAGTAAATGAGGAACTAATCAAAGAATTCCTGAATGCATTGAATGATTGTGAATTTGCACGGTTTGCTCCAGGTGATGAGAATCAAGCTATGGATAAAGTTTATTCTTCTTCAATAGAAGTAATAAGCAAAATGGAGAATTCAATAAAACATTAACCCAGAAGAGATTATGTCATGAAAAAGATATTATTTTTTATATTATTATCAATGTCGCTTACTTGTTTCGGACAAGATTCGTTAAGCATTGATACTAGACAAACGAATGGAGTTGATTCTATCCACGCTTCGCATACCACATTTTCCAGTAATACACTGGAAGATGCAACAAAAGCTGAAGGAGATTCCGCATATATAAAAGAAGATTATGCAGCAGCTATTCAGATATATGAAGCATTACTGAAAAATGGAGAAGCTGCCGACGTCTATTACAATCTGGGAAATAGTTATTATAAAATAGGGGAGATAGCGAAAGCTGTTTTAAATTATGAGCGTGCTCTGCTATTACAACCAGGAAATGGTGACATCCGTGCTAATCTTGAAGTGGCACGTGCAAAAACAATAGACAAGGTTGAACCTGTTCCTGAAGTATTCTTTGTTTCATGGATCAAATCTCTGACAAATAGTATGAGTGTAGATGCATGGGCCACATGGGGTATTGTCTCCTTTATTCTATTGATTATCGCTTTCTATTTCTTTATATTCTCCAAACAGATTATGTTAAAGAAAATAGGATTCATATCAGGAATCATTTTGCTGATTGTCACTGTTTGCTCTAATCTTTTTGCTTCGCAACAAAAAGAGCATTTGGTTAATCGAAGTGAGGCGATAGTAATGAATCCGAGTGTAACAGTACGAAGTACTCCAAGTGAGAGTGGGACTAGCTTGTTTATTCTCCATGAAGGGAGAAAGGTAAGTGTCAAAGACAACTCTATGAAAGAATGGAAAGAAATTCGACTGGAAGATGGAAAAGTCGGGTGGGTACCTGCTTCTGCTATCGAGGTGATATAAAGGTCATTAATAGATTTTATATATTCAAGAAAAAAAGATAAGCAAATAATTTGTTTTATCTTTTTTTTTGCTTAAGTTTATAGCGTGATAAAAAAATCACATAGTATTAACCATTAAATTTATGAGACATGAGAACAATAACGTTTAATGAACTTCGTAAAATTAAAGATTCATTGCCTAGCGGTAGCATGCATAGAATAGCAGACGAACTTGGTTTGCACGTAGATACAGTGCGAAACTTCTTCGGAGGACACAATTTCAAGGAGGGAAAAAGCGTCGGAATACATCTCGAGCCCGGTCCAGATGGTGGGCTTGTAATGTTGGATGACACGACCGTTCTTGATCGGGCTTTAAAAATCCTAGATGAATTGAATATGAGTATGCAAAAAGAACAGGCTACCGAATCTGTGCAAGTTTAAAATATAACAAACTGAATCCCAATTGAATCAAACAATTGGGATTTCTTATTTGTTTTCACCTTATAAAATGTACATTTATGGAAGACAAATTAGTAACCCTGGCCATTCTGACATACACCAAAGCGCAGATCTTAAAGAATGTCTTGGAAAATGAAGGTATAGAAACCTACATTCATAACGTTAATCAAATACAACCGGTTGTTTCATCGGGAGTGCGTTTACGAATTAAAGAAAGCGATCTGCCACGTGCTTTGAAAATAACAGAAAGTTCTACATGGCTGTCTGAAAGTATAGTGGGAGAGAAGGAGCCCAAAGTAAAAGATAAATCAAATAAGATTTTAATTCCCGTCGACTTCTCTAATTATTCGATGAAAGCATGTGAATTTGCATTCAACCTGGCAAAAACAGAAAATGCAGAAGTCATCCTGTTGCATGTCTATTTCACGCCTATTTATGCATCGTCGTTGCCTTATGGGGATGTTTTCAATTACCAGATTGGAGATGAAGAATCTGTAAAAACGATTATCCAAAAAGTCCATTCTGATCTCAATGCTTTATCAGAGAAGATAAAAGAAAAAGTTACATCAGGCGAATTTCCCAACGTTAAATATAGCTGCATCTTACGTGAAGGTATTCCAGAGGAGGAAATCTTAAGATATGCTAAAGAACAGCGTCCTATGGTCATCATTATGGGTACCCGAGGCAAAAATCAGAAAGACATTGATTTAATTGGCAGTGTAACCGCTGAAGTTATTGACAGGAGTCGCACGGCTGTATTGGCTATTCCGGAAAATACACCATTTAAACAGTTTAGTGAAGCAAAACGGATTGCCTTTATTACCAATTTTGATCAAAGAGATCTAATTGCTTTCGAGGCATTCTTTAATACTTGGAAATCATTCCATTTTTCTGTATCTTTGATACACCTTACAGATTCTAAAGATACCTGGAATGAAATAAAACTAGCAGGTATAAAAGAATATTTTCACAAGCAATATCCGGGGCTTGAAATTCATTATGACGTAGTGATGAATGATAATTTATTAAAAGGACTTGATCAGTATATCAAAGATAATCATATAGATATAATCACTTTGACTTCTTACAAAAGGAATATATTTGCTCGATTATTTAATCCAAGTATTGCCAGAAAAATGATTTTCCATTCAGATACACCATTGCTTGTTATTAACAGCTGATCAAATCAGGCAAAAAATGAGCATCCAAGATTAGGGAATAATAAATATTATGCATAGTTAATATTAAAAAAAATTAATGATAGCATACGTATGTTATTTTATAAACATTATTAACATATAAAATCATGATATACATACGAGGTACACCATTTACAACAATGTCGAGGAACTGATATTGATACAATAACCAAGGTGAAAGAGAGCGAAGATAATCGAATACTTCAATAAGATCATGAAAGGGGATAGGACAACCAGATATATATACATTCATAATGTAAATATTTTTGTACTGTCATTTTTCGTATAATAGGACAAGAAAAAGGATAGCCGAGTGGATTAATCGGCTACCCTTCGGGAAAATGACATGGGTTTTACTTAAACAAAGAACGAATAAATTTAAATATTCTATAGTAAATATAGAACACAATAGGGGCTAATATAAGCCACTCTAAAGAACCACCAGATGAAGAATTACACATAATTACAATAAATTTGAGTTATTTCACTACAAATTTATTAAATTATTTCATTAAAGGACGAATAACACGGCCAATACCTTTAGCAACACCAAAAGAATCAGCTTCATGCATAAGATTCCAAAGAGCTTCTTCTAAAGTCTTAACACGAGTTTTATACGTAGCAGCATTAAATTGATTTTCCTGACGTTGAGCCTGATTAGATAACTGTTGACCTGTAATCTGGTCTACACCAAGAGAAGTACGCACTTCAGTTTCAGCAATCTTCTTAATCTCATGTTCTACCTGTTTACGAGTTAATGCACCTTGAGCATACTTCAACTGAATAGTAGCAGCTTTATCAGCAAGCTCCATCTTTTGAGTAGCATCCATAAACGAAAGTTGTTTATCAGCGATTAACGTCTGAATGTTCTTAAACTTTTCTTCAGCACGCATATTCGCGATATTCTGTGAATTGACTGCCATAGTAGAGGACGCAAGGTCTTTCTGTATAGAACCGATAAGTTTATTAAGTGCAACCTGTTCTTTTTTAGAGTGAGTATCTGCCTTAATATTAGCTATCTTAGCAATAGTTTCAGCAGCTTTATACTTACCTTCAATCTTCAAATTACCAGTTTCGGCAATAGTCTTAGCTTTATCCGGAATAGCAGACAATTGGTCAATAGCCTGTCCAAGTCCTTGCATAATTCCGGAATAGTCAGCAGAATAAGGCGAAGCAGTAGGAGGGGTGACACCTTGTCCAGTCGGAGCTGTAGCAGAAGTAGCAGACGTAGAAGTAGCAGTACCAGCACTTCCGGTATTCATCATCACATACGGATTCAGTCCTGCAGCTTCATAACGTTCACGTTGAGCAGAGGCAGAATTATACTCATTAGTAGCATTAAACATATCCCAAGCATTTTGCTTGGCATCATTATAAAAGCTCCATTGGTCAGAAACCTGCTGATCATAAGCCAATGTATTATAATCCATTTGTTTCTGTAACATTCGCTCATTAAACTCATTATTCATTTGAGCAATTTCCTTATTAGCAGCATTGGAGGCATTCGTAGTAGCAACACCAGTTCCAGCACTAGCAGCACTAGAAACGGCAGCACTTGCAATAGCGGAACCAATACCAATAAACGCAGCACTAGCCATAAATATACATATTTAGTTAAACTTTTGTCCTAACGCCGGACGGGCGCCAGCGTGACGCTGGACCCAAGTTGCCTCCGGCGGGAAAATTTGCATTGATTTTTTCATAGACGGCTTCCGCCTTTAAGGGTTTAGGTTAAACTAGCCGGAGCACCCCCTAGAAGGGGACCCCCCAAGGGAGAACATCTCCCTTAAACCCATTTGCGTGGGTCAAACCTTATTTGATAATTCCGCACTCTGTGCGAAATTAGATTTATCGCGCGCGTACGTGTTTAAATTTCACGCACACACGCATTTTTATTATTATTACTCCGTTGAAACAGGTTCAACAGGTTGAACACTCTGTTGGGTTTGTTGAGATTGAGCAGAAGCCAAAGCAGCTATTTGCTCGTCAGTAGAGCTCATAAGATAATTACTCCAAGCCATCAACTCGGATTTACTTTGAATAAACCGTGACTTAACAAAGGAAATAAGTTGTTCATCTCCAAGCTTAGAACGGAGTTCATTAAATCGAGGTTCAGTCACAGAAATATTATTAAAGTATTCAAGCAGAGCAGACTGATTAAGTTTGTCCAGGCGTTGCTGATTAAACAACATATAAATATCAGAAGTCAAACGGACACTAATATCACCATCAACAGAAACATCTTGGAATAAAAACTGATCTACAGGAGATTCCTCACGAAACTCACTACATTGCATTTCTTTAGAATCAACTATATTTTTACGAACCGGGGTAATATAAGGTTCAACTCTTCTCTTTTGCCACATAACAATATAATTTAAAAATTAAACAATAAAGGACTAGTAAGGCAAGCCGTCCGTATCAAGATTACGAACTACTTTCACGTCAAAGAACGAACTACAAAGGAACTGATCAGTATCAATACTATCATCAGCATTAACAGCAAATAAAGGATCAACACAATTTGGATTAACTTTGAAATTCGTATAATTGACAAGAGTACCAGGCGAGTTATTAGGATCATCCTGATAATTCAACTGATTAATAACAGATTGATTATCATAAGACATAACCCAAGATTTAAGGGTTGTTTTAAATGCACCGACAGAGGAATCAACATCGGTTTTATATGATATATACCTAGGAGCATATCCTAATATCGAAGAACCGACATTATAAGAACTCTGCAAAGGATTCATTAAAGATACCAAAGGAACAGATTCCATACCGACACGATCAAATTCAGGGATAGCAAAATCCGTAGAATTAATCTTTGTAAACGCAGGATTCACCAAATCAGTAGTATAATCCAACAACGGGAGACTATGATAAATACACATAATCAAACCGTAACGTTCACCAGCATCAAACGAAATACGACCATTACCGACAACAACACCTTTTCCGGCAATATCGGCAGCATTAGAACCAGTAATATTATTATTAACTACTTCATTAATATCAAGACTAGCAGTAGTACCACCAAGATACAAAGACATTTCAGAATAAGCTTCACCTACGGACACATTCCAATGTTTTTCAATCTGATCTTTATAATCCTTGTTACCTGATTGGGTAATCTCTTTCCATTTTTGAAGAAATTCAGCCTGACGAAGAGCAAGAACGGTAAAAGTACCGGAACCGTTAACAGTCTGTAAATTAACATCTGTAGAAGAAAAGGGAGAACCTGCAACAGGATCACCGTCCGGCGTTTGAATCATATATTGAGCGGAAAGAACATTGGAAAGATTAACATTAACAGCAGCAGTATCACCGTATTGCTGACGAGGAAGAACACCATGAAATAAATCTTTCTGCCAATTACAGTAACGCAAATCAAACATATTATAAAAAGGAACAAAAGATTGTCCTATAATAATAGAATCGATAGTCATAGCAGAATCAACAGTACCAGACATATAATCAACATTGAAACAAGACGGAGAAACCTTTTCCCATTGAGAATCACGGATATGGTCAGCATAAATTTTCTGATAAGCAAGCAAACCGTAGATATTCAATTGTAAATTAGAAGATAAAGGAGATTTAGTCCAAGTATTATTCACAGAGGAAGCATAAGTATAAAAGTTACCGTAACCAAGATACTCCAAGAGTTTAGCAGTACCAAGAGAACGAGAGTAACCAAAATAATTTTTTTCATAATTACCTTCTGCAACCGCATCGGGAGCAACCAAATTCAAATAATTAGCAATACCTTTACATGTAACATTAGGCATAACACCAGCTAACGCCTGATTAGCAGACGGAATATAAGAAGTAGCATGTTGGGGATTGTCATACATCTGTGTAAGCACAGTATTAGCCTTATTCCAAAGCAAATTGTAAGGAACAAAGTAGAAATCGTAATACTCACGCATACGAGCAAACGCAGCAGTATTAAGGGGTTGAGTACGAGTAAAAGATTTAAGGTCAATAGACCACTTATCACCGGGAAGTACTTCCCAACATTTCACAGGTAATAACTCACCGGGTTTAGCGGTAAAATTACGCTTAGAGGAAAGGTCGAAACCATTTCGAGAAGTCTTATTACGAAGAGACTTCAAAGACATAATGTTAGCCATAGTTAAAATTGTTAAAATTAGACATTACTCAAAGAATACCTTATTAGCATCATTGAGTTTTTTATGTTTTATACGATCATTAAAGAGCTTTTTAATATCCGAGCTATAAAGACGATAGACGGGAGTTTTTTCAAGCAAATTAGTGTCAGTATAGACATTATTATAAAAATAAGGGTAATAGGAATTATCCCAGTTATCAGTACAAAGATCATCATCACCGATTAAATCACTTTCATAAAATAGTTGTTGAGCTTCAAAGAATTTAGTCAGATGCATATAGTCCAGGCGGGAATAAAATTCCTCAATTAAACGTTGTTTAGATTTACGCTCCGCTAAAGTGTTATGAGTACAAACAAAATAAAGGAAGTGTTTAGAAATCAGCAATTCGGTATAGATACGGTGTACATAGCGAGAAAACTCATCAGAATTAAACGAATGTAACAATACATCTGAATCATAGAAATATTGAGATAATTCATACAATTTAGACTGGTCGGAACAATAACCATAGAGGTCGAGCAAATAAGTTTCCTTAGTATTATGAAAATAATAAATATAGATAGCTATTTCTTTCGCAAGCGAGAACGTCGTTTTGGCATCGGGGAATAATAACCGCGCTGTATCATAGATTGAGTAAGAGTAAGCACGTTCACATGAAGATTTAGTAGCAAATCCTTTACATCGTGGGTAGAAAAAAGAGTAACACGACCGCCATACGTCAAACTCTTTATATTTTCCATTGAGTACGATGCTTCTTTTAATAAAGTTTTCAGGGGTAAGCGAGTATACTTTTTCACGTTGACAGCCAAGAAAGCCTTGACCCAATTTTTGAGAATGAACGTTGAACGGACAGACGGAACTAGCTTTAAAAACTTTGGGTATAGTGCAAGAACTATTAACGTACGACGCAACGTAGTTAGAACATTGTCCTTTGGAGACTTGACAATCGACACGACCAAAGGTCCATGCTTTAGATATATTCTCTGAACATATCTGTAACGCTTCATCTGATTGGAGGAATAATAAGAGATGATAATGCGGGCGAAAGTGTACAGGTCCGTATTCGCCGACAGCAAAGTAACGCACTTTTTCCGAGGGTTTTTGTTTAGTGACATAATATCTTAGACGTTTTAGAAATAATTGTAAATCCGTTTTTCTTAAATAGGGGACATCACCAAATAAATAGAACTTATTAAGCAAATTAGTTCTTTCATCCTCTGTAAGGTCAGCAGGTCCTAGAATTTCACCAGTTTCTTTATCTATAAGATCACAACCATAAGGACGTTCAATAGAATCAACGAACATTGCGCGAGGGATAAAACGATTCGCATAGGTAAGAGTTATAAATAAAGTATGTTTAGCGGTATAAGATTCCAAATCACATTGAAAAGCATAACGGGAGTTTTTGGCAAGCGTACAAGCTTGACAATGTCCACAGGGGACAACCATAGATTCCTTAGTATAAGGATTAATTATACGTTTAGGATGGAGACACTTACAAAAGGGGTTTTGTACCATAATCAGAAGTTAGGAGATAAATCCAAAGTAGTAGAATCATTACGAGAATCTGCCTTTTGTTCAACCTGTTGGGTAGAACTAGAGTTATTTTTTTGAATACTCATAGACATAGTAACAGCACACGAGGACACAAGAATAATGTTACAAATAGTAACAATAGCGGTAATAATCGCTTGAATAATGCGATTCCATTGGTCAGAAGTCAATTTCATTTTCATCAATTTTAGTTAAAGTACAAATATATTGAGGTAACACATTAATAGACTTAGTTATTTTACGGGCTTCAATAACAGTAACACCAAAAAGTGTAAAACGATGAACAGGAACAAGATGAGTAATACGAACGCCATACTCACGAGTAACACGAACAAGATTAATAGTAAAGTCCCAATCGCATTTAGCTTCAAAAGCTTCTTTCATGTTGTACTTTTTACAAATTTTCATATTAAACAGATTTAAGATCATCAATAGATTGAATTATAAACTCAAGAGCAGAAAACAAAGGTCTAACATCGTTGTTTTTAGAAAGATCCTCAACATATTCACCAACATAACGTAACAGAGAATCACGTAATACACGCAATTCATCAAGACTCATAGGAACTTCATTTTTTACAGCCATAATATTAAGTAGTTAATTATATCGCAAAGATAAATTGGGAATAATTAATATTATGTTTAATAGAAAAAGGAGTAATATAATGACCTGACTCCTTTTTCTATTTTTATTTAAATGAAGAAATTTACCTGTTCCACTCAAGTCCATATCAAATATAAGATTTTTCAATTACTACTTTAAACTATTGAATAAAAAAAAGAAGACTACTATTTCTAATAGCCTTCTTATATTTTTTCAGAAAACGATCTTACTTCATCATCTTATCGATTTCTTCGAATTCAGGTCCCATATTCAAGTTATAGTAAACTCTGTAAAGACCTTGCAACCATAAATCTTGTTGATCGGGTTTTAAAGCTCTGGCTTTTTCATAGAATGGTTTAGCTTCTTCGTAGAATTTCTTAACCACAGCTTGTGCTTCAGCGTACTTAGGATCATTGATATCTGTTGTTGCTTTATCAGCATAATCCTGTGCTTTCATCAAATATACCAAACCTACATTAGAGTATGCTTCTGCATATTCCGGATCAGCAGCAATAGCTTTTTTGTAGTATTCGATTGCATTATCATATTCTTTCATATTATGATAAAGATATGCTTTTACATACAAATACAACTTGTTATTCGGATCATTAGCTAACATTCTATCAGCAAACTCCATAGCTTTAGAAGCTTGATTAGAGCTATTATAATAATCAACCAAATTAGCGAAGAAATAATCATTTCCAGGGAACTTAAGGATACCCTCTTCCAAAGACTTAATCCATGCAGCAGTATCACCTTTAGCTTTATAAGCATCAGCCATCAATTGCATTGCAAATTTACCTCCATCTTTATCGGATAAAGCCATAGGAGCATATTTAATGATCGCATCTTTATCGCCTACTCTATCAGCAGCTAATGTTGCATAATAAGCAATTTGCGGAAGAAGAGTATCGTTTTTAGCCAATTCTTTATCAGCTAACATCGGATAAGAAGCTGACTCTACATAGGTTGCAAAGAACTTCAAAGCCTCTTTATTCTTGTCCAGGTTGAAATACTGAATACCACCATTAATCAAATTAGGACGTTCAGCCAACATACTGGAAGCATTAGCCTTCCGATATTTGTTTTTAACTTTTCCCTTTTCATTAGGTATTTCCGCTAATTCATCACACTTATTATAGTACTCATACATTTTCAGAATACTATTGTATACTTTCAATGTATCATACGGTTTCTTCAAAAAAGCATTTTTCATTTGCTCCTCGTTGATACGTCTCTGAATAAATCCAGCAACGTCCCATGTGTCAGCAAGATCCTTCGTTTCAGGATTCTTCATAGCCTCCTTAATAAGCTGTTCAGCCTGCTTAAAATTAGGTTTTACGTCATTAGCCATACTCTTTGCTTCTTTCACATTCTTCATCTGAGCGAATGAGAAGCTAACAGCCATCAATAAAACCATAGAAAATAATACTCTTTTCATGATTGTTGTTTGATTAATTATTAATATTATGTCTATTCCTCAATTTCGTTATTGCTTTCGTTTTCATTTACGTCCGCTGCATCATCAATATCAGGAACATCAGCATTCGGATCACTCACGATTGTACCCTCTGCCTCTTCTGCCGGAATTTCATCTTCAAGACTTTCTGTCATAACCTTACATACCGAACCAATCTGGTCGTTACGTTTTTCAAGATTTATCAGACGAACGCCTTGAGTAGCACGGCCCATTATACGAACATCCGCTACCTTCAAACGAATAGTGATACCAGACTTATTGATAATCATCAAGTCATTTTCATCGGTTACCGACTTGATTGTTACCAACTTACCTGTCTTTTCGGTAATATTCATGGTCTTCACACCCTTACCTCCACGGTTCGTTTTACGATAGTCTTCAATTTCAGAACGTTTACCATATCCTTGTTCGGAAACTACCATTACAGATTCTGTTTCCAAATCTTTGATACAAATCATTCCTACTACTTCATCCTGACCATCATTATCCAACGTAATACCACGTACACCTGTTGCTGTACGTCCCATTACACGAACTGCTGCCTCATGGAAACGAATTGCACGACCATTGCGGTTTGCAATGATGATTTCATTATTTCCATTCGTCATACGAACTTCAATTACGCTATCATCTTCGCGGATAGTTATAGCATTTACACCATTCTGACGAGGACGAGAATACTGTTCAAGCAATGTCTTCTTTATTACACCTTTCTTAGTACAGAATAATACATAGTGGCTATTGATAAACTCGGAATCCTCTAAACTCTTCACACGCAAGTATGCAGTTACATTATCATCCGAATCAATATTCAACAAGTTCTGAATAGCACGGCCCTTAGAATTCTTCGTTCCTTCAGGTATTTCATATACTTTCAGCCAATAACACTTACCCTTTTGTGTAAAGAACATCATGGTATTGTGCATGGTAGCAGGATAAATATGCTCTACAAAGTCTTCATCACGGGTTTCCGTACCTTTCGAACCTACTCCACCACGATTTTGTGCACGGAATTCGGTCAACGGTGTACGTTTAATATAACCCATATGAGAAATTGTAATAATCATCTGATCATCTGCATAGAAGTCTTCCGGATTAAATTCTTCTGAAGAATAAACAATTTCAGAGCGACGTACATCTCCATATTTCGCTTTGACTTCTAACAATTCCTCTTTCATTACCCGACGACATACTTCATCATCAGCCAGAATACTTTCCAAATAAGCTATCTGCTTCATTATTTCTTCGTATTCCGCATGAAGCTGATCCTGCATCAGACCGGTTAACTGACGCAAACGCATTTCTACAATTGCACGAGCCTGAATTTCTGTCAGGTTAAATCGCTCAATCAAGCCTGTTATTGCGTCATTCGGAGTTTTTGCAGCACGAATGATACGAATTACTTCATCAATATTATCTGAAGCAATAATCAAACCTTCAAGAATGTGCGCACGCTCTTTCGCCTTACGAAGATCGAACTGAGTACGACGAATAACAACTTCGTGTCTATGCTCAATGAAATATTTAATTAAATCTCTTAGATTCAACGTTTTTGGACGTCCATGAACCAAAGCCACATTGTTAACGCCAAAAGAGGTCTGCAAAGCTGTCATTTTATAGAGTTTATTCAACACTACACTTGCATTTGCATCACGTTTTATGTCAATAACAATACGCATACCATCACGGTCAGACTCATCGTTGGCATTTGAGATACCTTCTATCTTCTTATCATTTACAAGATCAGCAATATATTTAATCAGTTCGGCCTTATTTACATTATAAGGAATCTCTGTTATTATGATCTTGTCATGTGTTTGTCCGCTTTCAATTTCAGCTTTCGCACGCATAATTACACGTCCGCGACCTGTCAAATATGCTTCGCGTACACCACTCACACCATATATATATCCGCCAGTAGGGAAATCCGGTGCTTTAACAAATTCCATCAGTTCCTCTACCGTAATTTCCGGATTATCAATATATGCATCACATGCTTCAATCACTTCCGAAAGATTATGAGGAGGCATATTGGTAGCCATACCAACAGCAATACCGGATGCTCCGTTCACCAGAAGGTTCGGGATACGCGTCGGCATCACCTTAGGTTCCACCAGCGTATTATCAAAGTTAGGCTCAAAATCAACGGTTTCCTTATACAGGTCATCCATCATTGCTTCACCCAACTTATTGAGACGAGCTTCTGTATAACGCATAGCAGCAGGGCTATCACCATCCACAGAACCAAAGTTTCCCTGTCCATCTACCAAAGGATAACGCATTGCCCATTCCTGCGCCATACGTACCATTGCAAAATAAACAGAAGAATCCCCATGAGGATGATACTTACCAAGTACCTCACCCACGATTCTCGCTGACTTTTTATAAGGTTTGTCTGAAGTATTGCCTAATTCCATCATTCCGTATAAAATTCTACGGTGAACAGGCTTAAATCCATCTCTAACATCCGGAAGGGCACGCGAAACGATGACCGACATGGAGTAGTCAATGTACGATGACTTCATTTCCTCCTCGATGTTAA
>OBYQ01000486.1_pt1 | contig 41258 bp, 36 predicted proteins | sample 1538221 | NCBI WGS metagenome assembly OBYQ01 (sample SAMEA2580200, study PRJEB22360) | human gut metagenome | biome: human gut; feature: human-associated habitat; material: faeces | place: Denmark | collected 2008/2010
TATCATTTTGGTGCAAGCGTGATTCATGGGCAGCGTAGCAATATTTTGCGCTTACATTAGTTGTGCTTATAAAAAATTATATAATGTTTAGTTTCTATATTTGTGTTTTTAAACTTATTTAATCTATGTATAGAGAGGAGGTCATATAAAATTGGAAGAAATTATAATTCAATTAATACAATCCCAGGGGATATGGGCTGTGCTATTTGTCTTTTTGCTATTATACACAATCAAGAAGAATGATAAGCTGGATGAACTTCAGAATACCAGGGAGAAAGAATATCAGCAGCTATTGCTAGAGCTATCTGATAAACTTATGATTGTAAACGAAATCAATAGCAAACTCGACAATCTTTACGCTCTATATACCAATGGAGTGAATGAACAATCTCAATAAGCCGCCATCGGCGGTTTATTGAGAACCGTCGGTATGTAATATTTTTTTCTTTTTGCGGTTAATATATTGCCGGGTGTATCCTAATTTTTCTCCAATTTCCTCATCACTATATCCCTGCATAATCAAAAATATTATATTACGCTCCATCGGAGTCTTCGTTTTTAAACTGTTTATCAAATCGGTATGAGATATGCAGTGTTCCGTTTCATATTCCGGCGAAATAATAATATTGCTATCACAGTCTAAACTGAAACTGTCTGCCTGATTCTGTTGGGTATCTACACTTAAATGGTATAACTTTGTAAATTTATGTATAATCGACTTCTTTATGTAAGAAATACAGGCATATTCATTATCTATGGTTTTCATCTTGCTAATGGCTTCAAATAATGAAATGCTCAATTCCTGAAGGCTATCTTCATAATCAAGATAGTATAGCTTCCGTGCGTAGGCTTTGAGTAACGGTGAAAAGCGCTCTAATAATTGCTCAAAATATTTTTCGTTTCCGGTATCTAAAAACTTATTGATAAGTAATGATACAGAGTCTTCCATTTTTACTCCTTTTTATTTTATAAAAAGGAATAAATGAGGAATATAGAAACTACTCCATATATATTTTTTTGTCTGACGGATAAGATTACTATACTATTTTTTCACTTAGTTGGTAAGTGTCAATAAGGTGCCGGTAAAAGTGCCAATATGGTGTCAATATAAGATTCCTTGTAGAAATAATTTCCAGATTAGTGTTTATTACTGTAAAGAATAGACGGGGCTGTCTATCAGCTACTGCTGCCATAAATAATATATGGGAAGGAATAGGATGAGGATGATGACGGAAGCAGAGTTAAAAGAAATATTATGTGATTTTCACACAACAAAAACACGGGTTGGAATTTTAAAGAGCTGCTTAGATATTCGTTACGATGAGGACACATTAGAGAAATACGATAAATGGTCATTTCAAGTTGAAATTATTATGGATGCTATGGCTATATTGAGTGAGGTGGAGAACTTCGTAATTGATACTCATTTGGTATGCCATCATACATGGGTGGAAACTACAAAATTATTTTCAGAAAAGTATGGGAACAATAATGGAAAATCAGAACGAACATTAAAGCGGATTCAGAGGAAGGCATTAAGGGATATGTTGAAATTTATTAGCAGTTTACCTGTTGAAATTTATTTTAATGATATGCAAATGTTTGTAAAATAACAAATCAATTGGTGGGGGGTTACACAGTCTCACCATGAGTATTTTGAGACAGAGTTCTTCTGTTGCAAGTGAGCTTTAAAGAGTGCATTATGGCAATGCAGCAAGGAAAAGTCAGAGAGAACAAATCCATATTAAAAATTAGTTGGCAAGGCCGCCGTCTACTTATGTGACGACGGTTTTTGCTTTTGTCTGGAAAAGGGGGACGCACATGAAACGATGGATATTGACAGTTGACAATGACAAACAGAGACTTCATGAGGCGCAGAATGACTGCCAGAAATCTAGCGTCCTGCTTTGCGTGTACTGTCCCAAAGTTTTGAACAGCAAGCCGGGAGCGAAGTTTAGCTTGTTATACTTACAGGCATCAAATTGCATCCCCATTCTTAAAATCCTATCCTCTCACTTTTGTGTAATTAGACAGAAACGGGAAGCCACGGCAGTATTCCATGTAATGCAAGCTATGCAGAACGTAGTTTTTGCTTCTGAAAAAAGAGATAACGTGAGTTGTCAAACAACTTGATTGGATGACTGTCAGAGTACAGGGAAACAAACGGGAAAAATATAAGTATGGCATTCCATATTGGACTGTACTTCTTGTCAAGGGAAGTGCAGTCTTTTTTGGTTTGGTAAAACTTTTATTTTTCATCATTGCAAAATATATACTGAAAAAGCCGCCATTCGAAAGAGTCACAGTGAAAACTCCCCGCTCCATTCCAGAGTACCAGCCGCTGCGGTGTCGTAGTCCACCGCTTGTCCTTCGTTTTCATCGCACTTGAAAATGAAGGAGGACAAGCCTATGGCAAAGCCAAACCGAATCCCGGATTACAGAAAGCTGTATCCGGAGGCCAGCGAGGAAGTCATCGCTGTGCTGAAAACCACAGAAAGAAAAATGCAGTACCAAGAGTATGACCTCAAGGCGGAGCAAACCATCGTGGATCAGGATGGGCAGACCGTTACCATCATCCCCAGCCGTGAGGATTCCTATGAACGGCTGTTGGAGCAGGATGAGCAGTTTGCGGAGGAAACCGACAGCGTGGAAGAAATCGCAATCCGCAGCATCCAATATCAGCAGCTACATAAAGCTCTAACCCTTCTCCCAGAGGATGAGCGTACACTGATTGAGCAGCTCTATTTTGAGGGGCGCACCGTGCGTGAAATCGCTGATGAGAGGGGCATTTTCCACAATGTGATCCAGAAACAGAAAAACCGCATTTTGGACAAGCTCAAAAAAAATTTAAAAAGATTTCAATTTTAGGGTGTACAAGATGCTCTGCCAACGTGGAAGTAAGTGAGGGGGAAAATATCTCTCCCTGTTGATCCTTGAAAAACACTGCCTCCACGGCAGTCATATCCAGCAGCTCAGATACGTTAGCTGTTCATCCCGAAAGGGAAAGCGGCAAGGAGGACACGCCAAGACCACCTGCAGGCAGTCAGAGTGCCTGTCAATAAGATAGCATCAAAGGTGCCGAGCGAGAACTGTCCGTCCAAATGCGGCCTATGGTAAGCCGCCCCGCAATGACCTGAACAGCCTACCATGATACTTCCGTCCAGTCACAGCCCCGCAGACGCGGGAACACGCAATGAGGGCGGCTCCGGGAGATCCCCGGAGGGGTGAGAATCCCATGACGGCCTGCGCCACACCTTAAGTGGCGTCAACCAGAGGCCGGTCTGTGCCTGCTGCCCATAGAGCGTATCAGGGCGCTCTGCTCCGGGAAGTAGTGTCGAATAGGAGCAGGAGAAAACGAAGAACAAATGATTTGATTTCATGATAGAAACTACGGTGGCAGCCAATAAAAGCTGCTTTATCTTCTGGTGTTCGCGGCCGATGGAGGCTGCCGCCGTCCTTGTGTCATGAAATGAAAGGAGGACTATTTTATGCATATTAAAAAAGGCGATATTTTTTATGCAGACCTGACGCCGGTCATCGGCTCCGAGCAGGGCGGTGTGCGTCCTGTGCTGATCATCCAGAATGATATGGGGAACCGCTTCAGCCCGACCGTGATTGCCGCGGCGATCACCAGCAGATCCGGCAAGCACCGGCTCCCTACTCACATCAAGCTGGATGGCAGCTTTCATGGGCTGCACCAGAATTCGATGGTTCTGCTGGAGCAGGTGCGGACCATTGACCGCGCCCGGTTGAAAGAATACATAGGCCGGTTGAATGCAGTCACTATGCAGTATGTGGACAACGCCATCGCGGTCAGCTTTGGGCTGGATGGCATACTGGAGCAGTACAGCGATTCAAACATATAGCCACAAGGAGGACAGAAATGGGAAAAGGAAAACGTGCTTGGATTTATTGCTCCATAGATGCGCCGGAGGATACACATGGCGCTTTGAAGGAACAGTTTAAAAGCCTCATGGATTATGCGGAGCAGATGCGTTTTGAGGCGGTTGGCAGCTCCAGCGATATGGGGATGGAACCGCTTTGGGAGAGGGAGGGGTTTTTACGTTTTATAGCAGCTGTGAAAAATGATGGTGTGGCTGTTCTGCTGATCGTAAGCCGGAACTGCCTGTCGCATTCGTCCCTGCAACTGGCGCAGCTTCAGGCGTTGGCCAGCGGCTATGGTCTGGAAATCTATTCTCCGGCAGAAGGCCGGTATAACCTGTCAATGTTTTAAGAGGAAAGCGAGGCGAAAAGCGATGAAGTAGGATGATATTGAGCCACCTGGCGCCCATCCAGACGGGAGAGAAACCGGCCGGGGAAATTCTGGCGGTGGACAGGGCCGTGGCAGACCAATACTTTGCCGAGGGAGATCAGGCAGTGGCAATGGCAGAATTCATGATGGGTTAGGCCATAGGAAGTGGTCCAGCCCACAGAAGGGAGAAAAAGGCATGGCTTGAATTTTAGGAATGGCGGTCAGCGTTGTCGGAAGCTACGAGACAGACTGAGAGCTGTTGTTGGTTATGCTTGGGTTTCACTCTGAAAATTCAGTGGTTTTTCAGTGGTCTTTGTGATAGCTATGAACGCCGTAACACGGTATACTGTGTATGGCGTTAGGAAAGGAGGCGAGGGAAGTTGAAGCGATATACGGTAGAAACAGCACTAGAGGGAACAAGAAAATACTTTTATATCATGGACTGCGAGACACTGGAAATCGCCTTGCTTCCCAGTAAATATTTAAAGCACAAGATTAAGTCCAATCTATCTCCGAACACGGTAAAGCGGTATGCATTTTCTCTCTGCTACTATCTGGAATATATGGCAGAAAAGGAATGGGACTTTTCTACGGTGTGTGAAATGGAGTATGAGGAACAGAGCAGTCACTTTACCCAGTTTTTGTACTGGCTGAAAGATGGCCGCCATACTGAAAAAAATCAAATAGGGGATACGGATAACGGAACTTGCAACGCATATTTAAAAGATGTGTTCAGGTTCTATCTTTTTCTGACAGAATGTAATTTTGTGCAGGCTCTCCGGGTTCTGTCTTATAACCAGATTACGCTGGCGAATGCAGTCGGTGTAAAACGGACCCTGCGTTCGCAATCCTTTAAAGGTTATATGAAAGCCGAGGAACGGAATGTGCGGGCGGCAGGTGAAGAAGAAATTATAGAGACTTTGCAGGCATGTACCAACAGCCGGGATCAATTACTAATCCTGCTGCTTGCTGAAACAGGATTCCGTATCGGAGAAATCCTGGGCGTGGATTATAGCCGGGACATTGATTACCAGAATCATACGGTAGGAGTATATTTCCGTGACGACAATGAGAATGAAGCCCGTGCGAAGAACGCAGAGTACCGGAAAGGAAAAATCAGTGATGATGCCTTTGATTTTCTGATGCATTACCTGTCAGAGTACAGAGAACTGCTACAGTATGGAAAATATTTATTCATTAACATCTCAGGAAAGACAGCGGGACAGCCTCTGAATGCTGATAGTGTCTATGCCATGCTGGAAAGAGCGGAAAAAAAGACAGGAGTAGAACTAACGCCACATATGTTAAGGAGATATTTTGCAGTCACAAGGTGGAATGCCGGCTGGCCTCTTGAGTTAATCAGCCAGGCGCTGGGGCATAAGCATTTGGATACTACAATCAAATACCTCGGTATCCTGGATGACAAACTGCTAGAGGCAAGCCGTGAATTTTATGCAAAACACTCCATAAATTACGGTATCGGAAGGGTGCCATAGAAGCGGAGGTGATGGTAAATGCCAGCAAGCCAGTTATTACGGCTGGAACTAAAGGAAGATACAAAACAGCTTCGGGAGCAACTGGAGGCGGAACTGGCAGAGTGTAGCGAGGTAGAATCTACCTATCGGAATAAAGTGGAGATATTCATGATGGAATATGGAATCTGGCATATTTCTGAACTGAATTATCCATTAAGGAGGGAGTTTCGGCAGTTCCTCACGGGGCAGATTAAACCGGCCTGTTATTCCATATACGAAAAGGCATTTGATAGGATTAAACAACACTCCATACACAGCCAGATGCGCGTGGTAAACAGCAGAAGGATACAGTTAAAATATGAGAACCAGGTATTTTTTCTGCCTTACCACCCGAACCAGGAACTGGTCAGGAAACTGGATAAGGCTCAAAGGAAGGATGAACTCGCTTGGGACTTTGGAAGGAAAGCTCCTGAAAAGATGAAACGGCAGGTGTTCAGCGTACTGAACTATTTGCTGGAACAGGACAAGGACCGTGAAACGTTACGAAAGCATATAGATTCTTTAAAGATGTTCTATGATTTTTGTGCAGGGGAAGCGATTGAAGATATCGAGCTGCTGGAACTTCAACAATATCAAAGATTTGCGGACTTGCTGAAACCGGGGAAAGAAACAGAAAAAAACATTGGTATCGTGGATTTGTGCCGAAAAATACTATTTCTGCAGGCAGAGGAAATTCATTGGGAGGCCCATGTATGGTACCTGGAACGGTTCCATTTCCAGCCGGAGCGAATCGATTTGTCAAGCCCGGTGGTTACGCTGTCCTTTATAGAAGTTACACATAAAAGGAATCGTGAACTGCTGAAAAAATATATGCGCTATGGGCTTGGAATTACGAATCTGACAATTAAGAATCTGCGTTCAGAAATGTATCATGTGAAGAACTTATTGGTGGAGCTGATGCAGGATGAAATGGCAGATATATGTGCCATTTCATCGGAACAAATGGACGCATATTTCAGAAAACAGCAGGAACGAAGGATACAGGCCGCAACTTTCAATAAAATGGTTATGGGTATCCAACATTTCTTTGATTTTCTGCTGGCTCGAAGATACATTGAAAAAGTGCCGTTCTGTGCAGATTATTATCTGAAAAAAGCTGTCCCCCAGCATCTGGACAGGAGCGTGGAACTGGAGGTTTCCCGCGAAATTTTGCAAAAGCTATATCGGTTTCCAGAGAAAACCCGCCTAATGTATCTGCATCTGTGGAGCATCGGCCTGCGAATCAGTGAGGTATGTACGCTGAAAGGGGATGCCTATTACATACAGGGGAGAGATGCTTGGATTCAAGTTTACCAGATAAAAATGAAAAGCTATAAAAGAATCCCTATTCCTGACGCACTGTATAAATTGATGAAAGAGTATTTAAAAAAGTATGAGATAGGCCCGGCAGATTATGTGTTTCAGAATCAGAAGGGGGGAGCATATAAAAGCAGTACCTTCCGAAGCAACATGCAGAAATGCTGCGTTGAGAACAATATTCAGAATGGGGAGTACCTGTTTCAATCCCATGATTACCGGCACAGTATAGCGACCTTATTTTATGATAACGGCGTGTCTCTGCAGGGGGTGCGGGATTACCTGGGACATGTTTATGAGGAAATGACACGCCAATATATTGATTATATGCCGAGGAAGCTGGCGAATGCAAATGAAGAATATTTCAGTAAGCATAACAGTCTGGCAGCCAGTTTAAAAAAGGGGAAGGAGTGAGAGGATGGAAAACAGAGTCTATTTATATGATTTATATCAGACAGTTACGGAAACCGATAAAAAATATGTGGCACAAAATCCATACTATGACCTGCAGCTTCTAACATCGCCGGTTATGCAGCGGGAAATGGCGGCTTTTATTAAATACAGGGCCAGCCAGGTAGTACTGTCCACTCTTTATGGAGAGCGTCAATTTTACATCAAAATGTGTACTTTTTTACAGAAACGTGCCAGGCGGATAAGTAGCTTTCATGACCGAAGCATGGAAATATGGCTGCGGCAGTTTAAGGGCTGGATGCTGGAAGAAGGTATCGCCATAATGCATGAGAACCACGGCGTATATGGCAATGTAAGTATGGTGCAGTCCAAACTGGTATGCTATCTGAAGCGGGTGTTGGAATTTTTAGGACAGCAAGACAATATAGTAGAGCAGGAGAAGGATATCTGGGAATTGGATAAACTGGATATACGGATACAGAAAAATCTGGTAAAGAACTTCAAAACGATAAACTTTACAAAGATTTTTCAGCCGGAGATGCGGAAAGAATTAAAAAGAGGGATTTATTTGAATCTGCAGGGCGAGGCAATATCATGTGTACAAAGAGAAATGACGGCTATGCGGCGATTCTCAAAATATCTGTCCGAGAAACAAAAAGGGGTAAAATCCTGCCGGGATATAGACCGGGAAGTTATGGAGGAATACCTGATATTTTTAAAAACGGAAGAAACCACAACAAAGCATTTCCACACAGAGCTGAACCGGCTTAGGGGTATTCTGGAAACTATTGGGAAGATATGTGCATACCCGAATTTGGAAGGACTGTTTTTGAACCGTGATATACCACCCACTCCACGGGCAGAATTCAAGGTTTATTCTGACGGGGAACTGAAGCGGCTTAACGCCAGTATTGTAAAGCTGGATGAACAGTTTGCCAGGGCGATGATAATTCACCAGATGCTGGGTACCCGGATATCTGATACTTTAACGCTGGAAACAGACTGCCTGTATGAATACAGAGGCGAAACCATCATTAGAATACGGCAGATGAAAACCAAGACCTACGAGAAGCCAATCAGTGAAGAACTGGCTTCTTTAATACACAAGGCTATCGATTATACAAGAGAGCGGTATGGGCGAACAAAATATGTCTTTGTAAACGACAACGATCCAACAAGACCTTTGCAATACAATACAATCCAGATAAGGGTAGTGGCCATGATTCACAAGAAAAATCTGAGGGATGATAATGGCCGGTTATTCGGATTCGGAAGCCATATGTATCGGCATTACTATGGAGTAAAGCTGACGGAGATGCACCTGGACGATTTCACAATCTCCAAGCTTCTAGGGCACAGCGGTGTGCGAAATGTAAAATATTACAGAAAGATGAGCAATCAGGTTCTGGCTGATGAAACGCGGCAGGTCAGGCATATGCTGTCAGAGATTATCCTGCAGAATTTAGACGGATGGGAGGCGGAATATGAGCAAATACGAGAAGATGCTGGCCTTGAATAAAAGGGTGAGCGATGAGAAAATTGAGCGGGCAAGGAAAGCAATTATTCAACTGATGGATGAGGGAGAAAGGCTTACAGTCCCAAGATTGATGGAAAAGACCGGACTTTCACGGGGCTTCTTCTACAAAAATTCAACTGTGCGGAAAGAACTGGACCGAGCGCTGGAGCAGCAGGCAGGTATGAGTAATCCCAGAAAGAAAATACTGGATATGGCTATGGACAGTGAAATAGAAGCACTTCACCAGCAGTTGCGAGCCGCACAGCAGGAGAAAGAGAAATTGGTTAAGGAAAATGAAAAACTAAAAAAAGCATTGGAACGGAAAAACAGGGATCTGCTCCGTGGACTTTAAAATGTGAAAACCCATAGCCGGCATGCATCGCATATATTTGCTGGTAGTTGTAAAGATGAACAGGTACATATCCTGAAACCGTTAAAAGGAGGGGGATGAATAATATTGCGGTTCAGGATAATCACAAACAACATAGAAGAATAAACGGCACAGTCGAAAGGCTGTGCTTTTCTGGTGGAAAAAAAAGAGGTTTTATGATACACTAGAAAACATCACATAGTGTAGGTCAGTGAAGGCGCTGGATTATACATTGGTGAAATATATAGATGATATGCAGGGATGCGAAAGTAAAAGAGATGAAAACGAGTACGTTGCTGAAACGATTTGCACCATATTACCGGAAATATTTAGGAATCATGACAATGGATTTATTTTGTGCCGCGCTCACAACCATCTGTGAGTTAGTGCTGCCATTGATTCTGCGCTATATCACGAACATTGGAATGACCGATTTGTCCGCGCTGACCATACGCACGATTGTGACAATCGGCGCGCTTTATTTCCTGTTACGAGTTATTGACGGCCTAGCCAGTTTTTATATGGCCTATACAGGTCATGTGATGGGAGCGGCCATTGAAACGGATATGCGGGAGGATGCATTTGCACATCTGCAGAAGCTGTCGGATAACTATTTTAACAATACAAAAGTGGGGCAGATCATGTCCCGTATTACCAGTGATCTATTTGATGTGACGGAATTTGCACATCACTGTCCGGAGGAATTTTTCATTGCATTTCTAAAGACGGTGGTGTCTTTTGTGATTCTGTCACGAATTAATCTGCTTTTGACGGTAATCATCTTTGTGCTGATTCCGGTAATGGCAATATCCTGTTCTTACTTTAATATACAGGTTAAAAAGGCATTTAAGCATCAGAGAAATCACATTGGCGAACTGAACGCCAGAATTGAGGACAGTCTGCTGGGAAATAAGGTGGTCCGGGCCTTCGCCAATGAAGATGTGGAGATTGGAAAATTTAACCGTGACAATCAGGAATTTCTGAAAATAAAGCGCCAGACTTATAAGTACATGGCTGCATTTCAGAATACCATCCGTATGTTTGACGGACTCATGTATGTGGTGGTTATTGTGGCTGGCGGTATTTTCATGATAAAAGGACTGATAGCACCGGCAGATCTGGTGGCATATACGTTATATGTGACAACCCTGCTGGCAACCATCCGCCGTATTATAGAATTTGCAGAGCAGTTCCAGAGAGGAATGACCGGCATTGAACGTTTTACAGAGCTGATGGATGCCAATGTTGATATTTTTGATGAAGAAGGGGCGGTGCCGCTTCAAAATGTAGAGGGAGAAATCACCTTTAAACATGTATCTTTCGAGTATCCGGACGACCACACACCGGTGCTTTCCGACATTAACCTGACGATAAAACCGGGAGAAAAAGTGGCCTTGGTTGGTCCGTCAGGAGGCGGGAAAACAACACTGTGCAATCTTATCCCGCGCTTTTATGATCCTACGGAGGGAGAAATCCTGCTGGATGGACAGAATATTAAAAAGGTAACACTCCAGAGCCTGCGAAGTAATGTAGGAGTGGTTCAGCAGGATGTATATCTCTTTTCCGGCAGTGTTTACGAAAACATCGCATATGGGAAACCAGAAGCGACACAGGAAGAAGTCATCAGGGCTGCAAAAATGGCTGGCGCCCATGAATTTATCGAAGAATTAAAGGATGGCTATGACACTTATGTGGGAGAACGGGGGGTGAAGCTTTCTGGTGGACAGAAGCAGCGGATCAGCATTGCCAGGGTACTGCTTCGAGCTCCAAAGCTTGTAATACTTGACGAGGCCACCGCCTCGTTGGATAATGAGAGCGAACATCTTGTGGCTGAATCGCTGGATAAGCTGGCGGCAGGAAGAACAACACTCACAATCGCCCATCGGCTGACCACTATTCATGGAGCTGACCGGATTCTGGTACTTTCAGAAAACCGTATTGTGGAAGAAGGAAACCATGAGACACTGATGAAGCAGCGGGGGATATATTATCAATTATATACTTCAGCCAGCATAGTAGATCAGGCGGTGGAAGGTTAAAATAGAGATTATGCCTTTTATTTTTTGTTGCAAAGCACACAATACACAAATGTGCCTGCCGTTAAGCGCAGAGTTTACAAGAGGTTGCGGGGACGAGGTACATTTTATGGATGAGGCCACCTCAGCTCTGGACAATGAGAGCGAGTATCTGGTATCACAGTCTCTGGAAAAGCTGGCTGAGGGCCGCACTACGTTAACTATCGCCCACCGCCTGACGACCATTCAGGGGGCAGACCGGATCCTGGTGCTTTCCGGCAATGAGATCGTGGAGGAAGGAAATCATAAGGAACTTCTTGAAAAGAAGGGGATGTATTACCAGCTTTATATGACAGCCAACCGTTTGAATCAGGGGCTTAACTGAAAGGAGGATATGTTATGAAAATAGCAGCAGCTACGGACAGCAACAGCGGCATTACCCAGGATCAGGCAAAGCAGCTGGGAGTCCATGTGCTTCCCATGCCCTTTATTATTGACGGGCAGATGTACTATGAGGGTGTGGATCTTACCCACGAGGAATTTTTCAGACGGATGGAGGAGGGAGCGGATATTACCACCTCTCAGCCGTCCCCCGGTGAGGTGACTGATTTCTGGGATAAACTTTTAGAGGAGTATGATGCAGTGGTGTATATCCCCATGTCCAGCGGTTTAAGCGGTTCCTGTCAGACCGCCATGCTTTTAGCAGAGGATTACGAGGGAAAGGTATATGTAGTCAATAACCAGCGCATTTCCGTGACCCAGATGCAGTCTGTGCTGGATGCCAGAGATTTGATAAAAAAGGGATATGCGGCTGCACAGATCCGCAATATTTTGGAAGAAACAAAGTTTGACAGTTCCATCTATGTTACAGTGACCACTTTAAAATATCTTAAAAAGGGAGGACGCATCACTCCGGCAGCCGCTATGTTGGGAACTCTTCTCCAGATTAAGCCTGTCCTCACCATCCAGGGGGAAAAGCTGGATGCATTTTCCAAGGCCAGAACCTTAAAGCAGGGAAAGACCATTATGATGACCGCTCTTAAAAAGGATCTGGAAACACGTTTTCACGATCCTGAGGCACGTCATACCTGGCTGGAGATTGCTTATACCTGCAGCGATGAGATGGCTCAGGAATTTAAGGAAACAGTGGCAGAAATCTATCCGGATGCCAATATCTGCATAGCGCCGTTGTCATTAAGCATTGCCTGCCATATCGGACCGGGCTGTCTTGCTGTGGCCTGCAGCGGCCATTTAAAGGAGCTGGAGTAGATTGAAAAAGAAGAAATGGCTTGAGCGGTTTAAGCTAAGGGGAAAAAGCGTCATGATCCCTATGGTGATTCTGATGATCCTTACTGCTTTGGTTCCCATGCTTTTGCAGGCAATGATCAGCCGCAGGGCCTTTAACCAGACCCAGCTGGAGGCGAAGGGCATTGAGATACAGAATCAGTGTCTGATCTTAAGCAGCCGCCTCATGCGTTCAGGTTATATGACCTCGGATAAGGGAAATACCATGGAGCTGGATACCCGTATGCAGACGATCGCAGATATTTATAACGGGCGGATCGTAATTGTAAACAGCAGCTTTAAGATTATGAAGGATACTTTTAACCTGGCGGCAGGGAAGTATTATGTTTCAGAAGAGGTTATCCGCTGCTTTAACGGGGAGACAAACAGCCGTATGAATCAGGAGATGGGTTATCTGACCCAGACTATTCCCATCCACAGTGCTTCCGATAAAAAGAAGGTTACGGGAGTGATGGTGGTTATGGCTTCTACGGAAAATATTTCCGCACTGACCGACCGGGTTCAGGGAAGCACCCAGCTGTTTTTGCTGTGCATGATCCTGGTGGTGGTGGTCTGTTCCATGGCAGCCGTGTTTTTCCTTATACGGCCTTTTAAGCGGCTTCTGGCTTCCTTTGAGCGTGTTTCCTACGGAGATTTGGACACCGATATCATGGAGGATGCCTATAAGGAAACAATCCAGCTTTCACAGGCAGTACAGAAGTCGCTCAGAAAGCTTAAGGCAGTAGATCAGTCCAGACAGGAGTTTGTTTCCAATGTATCCCATGAGCTGAAGACCCCGATCACCTCTATCCGGGTGCTTGCAGATTCGCTTATGAGCATGGAAGAAGTGCCGGCAGAGCTGTACCGGGAGTTTATGGCAGATATTTCGGATGAGGTAGACCGGGAAAATCAGATCATCACTGATCTGTTAACGCTTGTGAAAATGGATAAATCTGCCCAGAGCCAGATGAATATTACACAGACGAATATAAATGAAGAGCTGGAGCTGATCTTAAAGCGCCTGCGTCCCATTGCCAAGCGAAGCAATGTAGAGCTGATTTTAGAAAGTATCAGAGAGGTAACAGGAGATGTGGATCGGGTGAAATTTTCCCTGGCTGTATCGAACCTGGTAGAAAATGCTATTAAGTATAATGTGGATTCCGGCTGGGTGCGGGTCACTCTGGATGCAGATCATAAATATTTTTATATTCGTGTAGCGGATTCCGGAATCGGGATTCCTCAGGACTGCATGGATCATATTTTTGAACGTTTTTTCCGCGTGGACAAGGCCAGATCCAGAGAGGTGGGAGGCACAGGCCTTGGGCTTGCCATTACGCTGAATGTGATCCAGATGCATCATGGGATCATTGATGCGGAAAGTACACCGGGAGAAGGGACAACCTTCAGTGTGCGCATTCCCCTAAATTATGTGTCCAGACAGGAGGATAAATCATGAGTACCACAGGAAAAAAGGGAAGATTCTCAGTAAAGATCCTTCTGAGACTGTTCTGTCTGACAGGGATTTTATTCCTTTCCGGCTGTCATCTGGAGAAGGAGCCTGTGGCAGCTCCGAAGGAAGGACGATATCTGGTTTACTATCTGAATGGTTCCGGGGTAAATCTGATTCCCAGGGTGTATGAAACGGAGGAAACAGATCCGCTTGCCCTGTCTGATGAGCTGATGGAGCAGCTGCGTTACGTCCCTAAGGATCTGGAATGCCAGACTGCTTTGGGAGACAAGGCAGTATTCAGGGAAAGCCGTCTGGACGCAGGGGTACTGTCGCTGTATTTTGATGTGAGTTATGTAAATATGAAGCCAGAGCAGGAAATTTTATGCCGCGCGGCTCTGGCGAGGACGCTTACCCAGATACCGGGCGTAGATTATATCAGTATTTACTGTGGAGATCAGCCGCTGATGGATGGTCAGGGAAATCCGGTAGGCGCTGTGTCTGCCTCCGATTTTATATTAAATACCAGTAATGTAAATTCCTATGAAAAAACAGAGCTGAAGCTGTATTTTGCAGATAAAACGGGAACAAAGCTGATCTCTGAGACAAGAGAGGTTGTCCACAATATAAATACCTCCATGGAGCAGCTGATCGTGGAACAGCTTTTAGCAGGTCCGGCGGAAGAAGGCCATCTGGCGGTGCTCCCATCTGACTGCAAGATTTTAAGCATTTCTGTTACGGATAATGTATGCTACATCAACTTTGATTCCTCTTTTTTGAAAATGGAGCATCCAGTAAATGAATATCTTCCCATTTATGCCATTGTCTCTTCTCTGGCTGAGATGACAAGCATTACAAGGGTTCAGATCATGGTAAACGGTTCCCAGGATGTGATGTTTCGGGATGTGGTATCCTTAAACCAGACCTTTGAGTTAAACCATGAGTATATCCAAGAAGAATAATGAGGTAAAATGAATATGAAACGGCCGATTGCAGGTATTGCAGCAGGTTTCGTACTTGGAGAGGTGCTGGTCCTGCAGATGCAGGAGGCTGTGAATGTGTGGCTGACGGTGGTCCTTTTGATACCGGCACTTTTTTGTGCGGTTTTAAAATGGGGGACGGCAAAAGAAAGACGGACAGGCAGGAGTGGTATTAAAAAAAAACTCCTGTCTGTTTTTTTAATTAGTTTGGCTATGGCGGCGGGAAGCGGCAGAGGAGGTATGGTAAAGAACCGGCTGGATCATGAGGAAGGACTTGTAAAGCCCTTTGAGGGAAAACAGTGCCGGATCAGAGGCACTGTGGAAAAACGAAGCTGGAAGGAAGAACGGCTGACACTGGAGCTTAAAGAATCAGAGCTCCAAAGCGGAGAGAGGAAGGAAACGTTTCGCCGTATACTGTTGTATATGGATTATGGCAATGTGCCGGACTGGGAAAATGAACTGGCAGCAGGGAAAACGGTGGAGATTTCAGGACGGCCTGAGGTGGTAAAAGGGCCTCTCAATCCGGGAGAGTTCGATTTTCGTAACTATTACCGTTCAAAAGGAATTGCCGTAAAGATATATGGGAAAACATATTTTGTCTCTGAGGGTTCGGCGTATCCCTGTCCGGCCATGCTTGAACGGATAAAGGAGCACTGTGCTCAGGTCTTGAAGAAGTGCTGTACTCCGAAAGATGCGGCTGTGTTTATGGCCATGCTGTTAGGCGATTCAGGCGAAATGGAAAAGGAGCAGAGGGAGCTGTATCGGGACAGCGGGATCGCTCATCTTCTGGCTGTAAGCGGACAGCATCTGTCCGTGATCGGCGGCGGGGTTTATCTGATCTTAAGGAAGCTTGGATTTGGCTTTACGGGAGCCGGAGCTGTTGGGGCCTTTTTGGTCCTGAACTATGGCCTTCTCACCGGAGGCTCCGGCTCTGCCATGCGTGCTGTGATCATGATCCTCTGTCTGTGGCTGGCTAAAAAAGAGGGAAGGACCTATGACACCCTCTCTGCACTGGGGATGGCGGCAGTGCTGCTTTTGTGGCAGCAGCCCTATCTGGTATTTCAGAGCGGATTTCAGCTTTCCTTTCTTGCCGTATGGGCCATTGCCGGGCCGGGAATGGGGCTTTGCAGGCTTCTGGGGCTGGAAAAAGGCTGGCAGAAGGGCGCCGCTGTAAGCCTGTGCATTCAGATGATCCTTACGCCTGTGATGCTGTGGCACTATTTTAAATATCCTTTTTATGGTATGGCGTTAAATGTACTGATTCTTCCCTTTGTGCCGATGCTGATGGTTTCGGGTCTTCTGGTCATCGGGCTTGGAGGCTTCAGCACAGCTTTGGGAAGAGGGGCTGGAGGGGCAGGTCATTATATACTGGGGTATTATGACTGGCTGTGCAGCCAGTCCCGGAAGTTTCCGGGATACAGTCTGGTACTTGGAAGACCCGGATGGGAAAGGATAGCGGTGTATGTGCTCTTTATGATCGTTCTGTTTGCGGGACTGCGGGTTTGGAACGGGAAGAAGGGGAAGACTGGCAGGTCAGTGAAGCTTGCGCTGTTTTTTTGCGCCTTTTATTTCAGCCTTGTAATCTTTATCCCTATGCCTGTAAGGGGAATTGGCGTTCTGTGTATGGATGTGGGACAGGGAGACGGATTCCTTTTGCAGGCAGGAACCCACAGCGTGCTTATAGACGGAGGAAGCAGCAGTGAAAAGAAACTGGGAGAGATGACGCTGGAACCCTGTTTAAACAGTATGGGAATCAAACGATTGGATGTTTCTGTAGTGAGCCATGGGGATAATGACCATATAAGCGGCCTTATGTATCTTTTGGAGCAGAAAACGGTTTGTCCGGGGCTTCTCCTTCTTCCTGCCGGAGGGAAAGGACAGGAGATCTATGAACGTCTGGAACGGCTTCAGAAAGAAGCAGGAGGGAAAACCCAGTATATGGAAACGGGAGACGTGCTCCGTGTAGGTGAGCTTAAGCTTACCTGTGTTTACAGTGGAGAGGGCAGCGATCAAACAGACCGTAACGCCCACTCGCTGGTGATATGCGCAGACAGTGGAGATTTTCATATGCTGTTTACGGGGGATATGGGAAAAAGGGAAGAGGAGCAGCTTCTGATCCAGGCAGACCGCAGAGAGGGAGCATGGATCAGGGAGCATCTGGCCCATATCAATCTATTAAAGACGGCTCATCACGGTTCTTCCGGCTCATCCTGTCTGGCCTTTTTGGAAGCTGTTACGAACGTCCGGCTGGCGGTTATTTCCTACGGGAAAGGAAATTCCTACGGCCATCCGGATCCGGGAGTCGTAAAGAGGATGGAGCATCTGGGAATTAAGGTACTTACGACCGGCGGAAAGGGGAGCATCCGGATCTGGGTTCCATAAAACCGAAATGGCAGTTGACAAAAAAGGTTCCATTTTCCATAATAAAACGGTGCGTATGATTGAACCGGGAGCAGAAAATATCCTGGTCAAAGAATCGCTATTTTACCTTAGAACACAGGAGAATTTAACATGGCAGATATTAGAATGATAACGGATATAAGGGATCCCGCTCTGGATGTGTACTCCAGGACGCCGGAGGTTCAGCTTCTGCGTCTGTTTGAGCCAAATCCGGGGATTTTTATCGCAGAAAGTCCAAAGGTAGTCCAGCGCGCTCTGGACGGAGGCTATGAGCCCATATCTATTTTGGCAGAAAAAGGGAAAATGGAAGGTGAGGCTGATGAGGTCATTAAGCGGTGCGGGGATATTCCGGTTTATATGGCAGAACCGGATGTACTTACGGGACTTACGGGCTTTAAGCTTACAAGAGGACTTTTATGTGCTATGAAGCGGAAATCCCTTCCGTCTGTCCGTGAGATCTGTGCCGGAGCCAGAAGGATTGCAGTTCTTGAAAATGTGGTAAATCCTACCAATGTAGGCGCTGTATTCCGTTCTGCTGCAGCGTTAAATATGGATGCGGTGCTTTTGACTCCCGGCTGCAGCGACCCTTTGTACCGCCGTGCGGCCAGAGTCAGCATGGGAACGGTATTTCAGGTTCCCTGGACAAAATTTGATGAGAAAAAAGAGCCATGGCCAGAAGGAGGAATGGAACTTTTAAAGGAACTGGGATTTAAAACTGCGGCTATGGCCTTAAAGCAGGATTCTATTTTTCTGGATGATCCGTCTCTCAGAGCAGAAGAAAAGCTGGCGGTGATCCTTGGAACAGAGGGAGACGGACTGGCGTCTGATACCATTGCAGACTGTGATTACACGGTGATGATCCCCATGAGTCATGGGGTGGATTCGCTGAATATCAGCTGCGCCAGTGCAGTGGCATTCTGGGAACTGGGAAAAAGGGATGCTGACAGAGGTTCCAGGAAAAATCGTAAGACAATTTAAGCGAAAAGAAATACCATCTTTCCCTGAATCTGGTAGAATAAAGGCAGAAAGAAGAGGCGTGCCAATGACGGGAGGAAGACTTAGATGAAACGAGATAGATACATTGCAGAGCGAAAAAAGAGAGGTTTGAGCGGAAAACAAATCCGGAACCGGGCAGGAATGGCGGCGGCTGTACTGTTTGCGGCTGTAATGGCAGGTGGCTGCGCAACTCCGGCTCAGTTCCCGGACACGATTAAGGTTCAGGATGTAAATGATTCAGAGGGAATCACAGTTACAGGGAAGGAAGAGGTAAAGGTGGTTCCGGATATGACTGAGATCCGCTATGGAGTCTACAGTCAGGCCCAGACTGCTTCCCAGTGCCAGGAGGACAATGCAAAACAGCTGGATCAGACCATTGAAACCTTAAAAGGACTGGGGGTGAAGGAAACTTCTATTCAGACATCTGCCTATGGCTTGAGTCCCATTTATGACTGGAACTCAGGAAACCGGACGATCACAGGCTATGAGATGAATACAGAGATCACGGTATCGGATATTCCCATTGACCAGGCAGGAGAGATCCTCAGCCAGTCTGTGACAGCAGGTGTGAATCAGATCGAGTCTGTCACCTATTTTTCAAGCCAATATGATGAGAGCTATCAGGAAGCGTTAAAGGGCGCTGTCGCTATGGCAAGATCAAAGGCAGAAGCGATGGCGGAGGCATCTGGAAAGAAGCTTTCTTCTGTGGTAGATATTCAGGAATACGGCTACAATCCGCAGGCCCGATATTCCTCCTACAATGCCCCAGCAGCCAAGATGGCAGTGGAAGAAACGGCTGCAGCTTCAGACATGGCGGTAATGCCCGGAGAGGTCAGTGTAGAGGCCCAGGTTACAGTGACCTATGGGCTGGAGTAAGGATAACGAAAGAGACAAGAGGATTACTGAGCAAAAAAAGGCTCCGGCCATTCAAAGCGGATGGACGGAGCCTTTTTTAGTGCGCCTTGCGGCGCACGTTGCTGTATACAGATTCAATTTATTTCTCTGCCGCCTTGTCTTTTGGAAGCGTTACGTTTAAGAAAACAGCAACCAGAGTAGCGATAACTACCGGCGATTTACCGAAAATGGTAGTTACCCAGTCCGGGAAGGAAGCCAAAGAGGCAGAGGCCTGTGAAACACCCATTCCCAGAGCGGCTGCAAGACCTACGATGGAGGTATTGCGGTAGTTCATATTTTCCGTCATAACAAGCTTCATGCCGGTCATGGCGATGGATGCGAACACAGATACGGTAGCGCCGCCTAAAACCGCATAGGGAATCGTAGTTAAAAGGGCGGAAAATTTTGGGAAAAGTCCTGCGGTCAGGATGATCAGTGCAGAAAGCCCCAGAGTCACGCGGTTTACGACCTTTGTGGTAGCTACGATACCTACATTCTGGCTGTAGGTAGCGGTGGGAAGGCAGCCTAAAAATGCACCGAGTATATTGGAAACACCGTATCCGAGGATGGCTCCGTGAAGCTCGCCGGTGGTTGGTTCACGGTCTAAACCGCCGGCCGTAGTAGCAGAGAAGTCTCCAATGGCCTGTACGGAATTGATGACAAAGAGCAGACCTAAGGCTACGCAGGCAGAGGGCTCAAATTCGATGCCAAAGTGCATGACTTCGGGAAGCTGGAATACACCGGCTTGTGCCACGTTGGAAAAGCTTACCATTCCGAAAAAGCTGGAAAAGATGTAGCCTGCGATCATTCCGATTAAAATAGAAGCCAGTTTTAAAAATCCCTTTGCAAAATGGTTGAGAACGGTTACAACGATCAGAGTGAAGATGGCAACCGTCCAGTTCTGCCAGGAGCCGTAGCCGGGCTGGCCGGTTCCGCCGGCCATGTAATTGATGGCAGTAGGATAGAGTGAGAGGCCGATGGTAAATACAACTGTTCCTGCGATCAGAGGCGGGAAGAATCTGCGGATCTTTTTGATGGACAGACCTACCAGGATCGCGCAGATACCGCCTACGATCTGAGCGCCCAGAATGGCGGGAATACCGCCTGTTTCAGCAATCGCCTGCATACTGGGTACATAGGCAAAGCTTACTCCTAGGATAACGGGAAGGGCAGAGCCGAGATGAAAGCCGTTTTTGCTTCCGATGGGGAAGAGCTGCAAAAGCGTTGCCAGAGCGGATACCACAAGGGAAGCCTGGATTAAAAGCACGCGGTCGGCAGTGTCAATACCGGCTGCGCCGGAAATGATGATGGCAGGCGTTACACAGCCCACGATCATAGCAACAACGTGCTGCAGAGCCAGAGGAATGGCCTGGCTCATCTTTGGTATTCCGTCCAGTTCAAAAAGAGACGCATGTTTTTTTGCTGTATTCATAATGTTGTTTTCCTTTACTTTTTAGTATACAGGAGGCTGCCATAGCAGACTTTTGACCCCCCACAAATACCCGTCCATCCCAGCAGCCGGATGAACAGGTTATCTGTATGCAAAATTATTTAGTTATTCTGCCCTAAGTGAATGTGGGTACCGGTTTTGCCCTGGATACCGTCCTTTGCCTTTTCAAGCAGGGTAATGAGGGCAGTGCGTCCTGGTTTTGATTCAGCGAATTTAACAGCAGCCTGAACCTTAGGAAGCATGGAACCGGGAGCAAAATGACCCTCTTTCATATACTTTCTTGCTTCTTCCGTATCAAGCTCATTCAGCCATTTCTCTTCCGGCTTTCCGAAGTTGATCGCAACTTTTTCTACAGCAGTGAGGATGATGAGGAAATCTGCATCCAGATTTTCTGCTAACAGCTCACTTGCAAAATCTTTATCGATAACAGCGCTGGCACCCTTTAAGTGATTGCCCTGACGGGTTACGGGGATACCTCCTCCGCCACAGGCGATTACAAGCTGACCGGAGTCTACCAGAGAGCGGATGGCTCCGATTTCAACAATTTCAGCAGGCTTTGGGGAAGCTACTACACGGCGGTAGCCCCGTCCTGCGTCTTCCTTCATAATGTAGCCGTATTTTTCTTCTGCAACCTTAGCCTGCTCCTCGGTCATAAAGTGCCCGATTGGCTTGGAGGGAGTATCAAAAGCAGGATCATCTGCATCAACACGGACCTGAGTGATCATGGTAGCCACTGGAATATCATAGATATCGCGGTTGTAAAGTTCTTCTCTTAAGGCGTTCTGCAGGTCATAGCCGATGTAAGCCTGGCTCATGGCTACGCAGACAGAGAGAGGTGTGTTGGGCTGATTGGCGTCTTCACGGCTTAAGGCAGCCATGGCGTTGTTGATCATGCCGACCTGAGGACCGTTTCCGTGGGCAACGATTACTTCGCAGCCTTCCTCAATGAGGTCTACGATCGCTTTTGCAGTGATCTTTACGGCCTTCATCTGCTCCGGAAGGGTATTTCCCAGTGCATTTCCTCCCAGGGCGATGACAATGCGTTTTTTCTTCTTATTTTCCATAGTTAAAATTCCCCTCGTAGTACCAAAAATTAGTATCTTTGCTGATCAAAAAACGAAATATGGGTTAAAAAGAGCTGCCGGTCCCGGCGTACGCCTGAAATTGCGTCTGACACAAGCAATGTAAAGGCGCGCTCCGGTCCGGCAGCCTGGCAATATTAGTTCAGAAAATTACTTGAATACTCTTGGAGTACCTCTGTCTTCCAGTTTCTTTAAGATGTCGGCAGGATCAGCGAACTTAGCTAACATAATCATAGCAGCGATTACGTATGGCTTATAGCTTGCTTCTTTGTACAGAGGATCACGGTAGCGGTCGAATACAGATGCCTCAACCTCGCCGTCCTTGCAGCTTACATCGTTGATGTCAGCAGGCAGACAGTGCAGGTACAGAGCTTTTCCGTCCTTGGTGGTCTTCATCAGCTCTTCTGTACAGCACCAGTCTTTGTGCTCTGCGTTCTGAGCCAGCAGCTCCTTCTCCAGAGCCTTGATGCCATCGGAATCGCCCTCAGCGTACAGGTTAGTTCTCTTTTCCATAGCCGCAAATGGAGCCCAGCTCTTTGGATAAACGATATCAGCATCCTTGAATGCGTCAGCCATGTCGTGGGATACGCGGAAGGAACCGCCGGACTTCTCAGCGTTCTTTCTTGCAACTTCCTCTACTTCAGGCATAACCTCGTAGCCTTCCGGATGAGCCAGAACAACTTCCATACCCATACGTGTCATCAGGCCGATCACACCCTGAGGAACGGATAATGGCTTTCCGTAGGAAGGAGAGTAAGCCCATGTCATAGCCAGCTTCTTGCCCTTTAAGTTCTCTACGCCACCGAACTCATGGATGATGTGCAGCATATCAGCCATACACTGGGTAGGATGGTCGATATCGCACTGTAAGTTAACCAGAGTTGGCTTCTGCTCCAGGATGCCGTCCTTGTAGCCCTGGGTAACAGCGTCAACAACCTCATGCATATATGCATTTCCCTTGCCGATGTACATATCATCGCGGATACCGATTACATCAGCCATGAAAGAGATCATGTTTGCAGTCTCGCGGACAGTCTCGCCGTGAGCTACCTGGCTCTTGCCCTCGTCCAGATCCTGAACCTCAAGACCTAACAGGTTGCAGGCAGAAGCGAAGGAAAAACGTGTACGGGTGGAGTTGTCACGGAATAAGGAGATTCCCAGACCGCTTTCAAATACCTTTGTGGAAATGTTGTTTTCTCTCATGAAACGAAGAGCGTCAGCCAGAGTCCATACAGCCTCTAACTCGTCATCTGTCTTCTCCCAGGTAAGGAAGAAATCGCCCTCATACATTTCCTTGAAGTTTAAGGAATTCAGCTTATCAATGTAATCCTGTAAAGTTTTCATGTGTTTTGTTCTCCTTTTTGATAGAATGAGTATGAGATAAATGCCCCCGCAGCCCGATCGTTTCAGACCGCGGACGGCAGATGATATGAAATTACTTGCAGTAAACGGTTGGAAGAGCAGCGTATACGGCAGCACATGTTACCAGATCCTGCTTCCAGGTCTTCTCGTTTGGTGCGTGTGCCTGAGCCTCAGCGCCTGGTCCAAAGCCGATGCATGGGATGCCGTTACGGCCCATGATGGATACGCCGTTGGTAGAGAAGGTCCACTTGTCAGTCAGAGGACGTGCGGTTCTCATCTCCAGAGTCTCCTCAGCACCGATACGGTTCTCGCCGAACAGGTTGGTGTAAGCTTCCTCTAACGCTTTTGTTACTTCATGATCCTTCGGGATTACCCAGGTTGGGAAGTAGCACTCGATGGGGTAAACCAGACCCTTGTAGGAAGGACGGGAATACTCATACATGGAAACAGTTACGTCATCACCGTACTTCTTAACGGATGGAAGAGCACGGATCTCGTCTAAGCAGCTTTCCCAGGTCTCGCCTGCAGTCATGCGGCGGTCTAAGGATACAGAGCAGGAGTCTGCAACTGCACAGCGGCTTGGGGAGGTGAAGAAGATCTCGGAAACGGTTACGGTTCCGCGGCCGAGGAAGTTAGCCTCTTCCCACTCAGGATTATACTTCTGATCCAGCATCTTTACAAGTCCTTTAACTTCCTTGTCATCTGCTGCGTCATTTTCATTTAATGCGCGGACATCCTGAAGGATATCTGCCATCTTGTAGATTGCGTTGTCACCGCGCTCAGGAGCGGAACCATGGCAGGAAACACCCTTAACATCTACACGGATCTCCATACGTCCTCTCTGTCCGCGGTAGATGCCGCCGCCGGTAGGCTCGGTGGAAACAACGAATGCAGGACGGTATTTGTCCTCATTGATGATATACTGCCAGCAAAGACCGTCGCAGTCCTCTTCCTGAACGGTACCGGTTACAAGAACGGTGTACTTGTCAGAGAGAAGTCCCAGATCCTTCATGATCTTAGCGCCGTATACTGCGGATACGATACCGCCGCACTGGTCGGAAACGCCACGGCCGCCAATCTCAGTTTCGGTCTCATAGCCTTCGTATGGATCGAAGGTCCAGTTGTCACGGTTGCCGATGCCTACGGTATCAATGTGTGCGTCAAAGCCGATAAGGGTTTCGCCTGTACCCATAAAGCCCAGTACGTTGCCCATGGGATCAATCTCTACCTTGTCAAAGCCAAGGTTTCTCATCTCTTCTGCGATGCGCTCGATGTGAGCCTTCTCATCACAGCTCTCGCCTGGGTTCTTTACGATCTCGCGTAAGAACTTGGTCATGTCTTTCTGATAGTTCTGTGCAGCTTCTTTGATTTTTGCGTAATCCAGATTCATTTTATATCATCCTCCATAATTGATTTTAAAATTATTTGTCTAAGCCCTTCCATACGATGTTTTTGTAGCGGTCGGGATCGGTATCGCCCTCTGTGGAGAAGAGAAGAACCCTGGAGTTCTCATCCAGTCCGATATCCTTCTTTAACTGCTCGTATTCATCCAGTGTAGTCATAGCTGCCAGAGCGCCGAATGGAGCTGCGCCGGACTCACCGGAGGTGATGGAAGCGTCGCCCTTGATCGGAGCGGCCAGCATACGCATACCGTTTGCAGCTACCCAGTCAGGAGCAGCAATAAATACCTTTACATGGTTCTTTAAGATATCCCAGGAAATGGTATTTGGCTCGCCGCAGGCAAGACCTGCCATGATGGTCTGCATATCGCCGTCAACGATGCGGATGTCGCCGTCTCCGGCAGCAGCACCCTTGTAGAGGCAGGCAGCAGCTTCTGCTTCCACTACTACGAAGGTTGGAGGGTTATCTGCATAAAGGTTTGCAAAGTAGCCTACAACAGCGCCTGCTAAGGAACCAACGCCGGCCTGTACGAAGATGTGGGTAGGACGCTCGCAGCCCTGAGCCTTTAACTGCTCGCCGGCCTCCATAGCCATGGTGCCGTAGCCCTGCATGATCCATGCGGGAATCTCTTCATAGCCGTCCCATGCGGTATCCTGTACGATCACGCCTCTTGGAGTCTCATCTGCTTCCTTGGCAGCCAGACGAACACAGTCATCATAGTTCATTTCCTGAATATCTACCTGAGCGCCCTCTTTTGCGATGTTCTCAAGACGGGTCTGTGTGGTACCCTTTGGCATATGTACGACAGCCTTCTGGCCCAGACGGTTTGCAGCCCATGCAACGCCGCGTCCGTGATTTCCGTCGGTAGCTGTAAAGAAGGTAGCCTGGCCAAATTCCTCTCTTAATTTCTCAGAGGTAAGAACGGAGTAGGGAAGCTCGGAAACATCCTTTCCTGTTTCCTTTGCAATGTAGCGCGCCATTGCGAAGGAGCCGCCAAGTACCTTAAATGCATTAAGGCCGAAACGGTAAGACTCATCTTTTACATAAACTTCCTTTACTCCCAGATAGGAAGCCATGTTTGGAAGTTTTGTAAGAGGAGTCTGGCTGTACTGCGGGAAGCTTTCGTGGAACGCTCTTGCCTTTTTAATCTCCTCTAATCCCATGATGGGAAGATTTTTGTCTTCTGTCTTCGGCATGTGGTTGACCGCCCACAGAATTTTCTGATCCATGATACTTTGTCCTCCTTATTTGTGTGGTTTAAGATGATTTGCGGCTGTTTACATCGATGTAGCTGTACAGGGTAAACTTGGAGATCCCAAAATACTTTGAAACCTTGTCGCCTGATTTTGTAATAAGAAAAGCGCCTGCATCGTTGAGAAATTGAATCGCTGTTACCTTTTCTTCCTTATTCATCAGAGCGGCGGGTTTGCCCACCAGTGCTACGGACTGTTCAATCAGTGTATCCAGCAGATCATTTACATTATGTACGATCTGTTCCGGCTGCTGCTTTGGACTGCTTCCCTGCTCGGTATCAATAAGAGAGCGGATGGAGCGGTCAACGGTCATAAGGCCGGTGATATCATAATTGATGGCGAAAATGTAGTCTATAGCGGTATCCTCTTCATTTCTTATGAAGAATGTGCTGGATTTTAAAATCTTTCCATTTGATGTGCGCGTCAGATAGCCTACATGATCCTTTAACAAAGCAGGGTCCTTGTGGAGCGTCTCCAGGACGATCTTTGAAGGGCCGTCGCCTTCCCTGCGATTTGTCACATGGCCGTTGTTGATATGTACGACCGAATGTTCCAGATCGTGCCGTTTTAAGTCGTGGATCACGATCTCGCAGTCAGGTCCGAACTGCTTTGCAAGGCCGTCGGCGATCTGCTTCAGCAGATTCAGAGTATATGCCATAGCCTTACCTCCCGTCATATTCTAGATGATGTGTATATGGTTACTTTGTACAATGATACTTTGCAAAATGCAACCGCATTGTTTATGATTCCATCATAGCACAAAAAAATGTAATTGCAAGAGGTTTTTACAAAAAAATTTTGTATAACTAAAAAAAATTGTATTTTACCCTTGCAAATGGACTTTTATAGTGTTACTATAAGGGTAACAAAACAAAAAAGGAGAGAGTACCATATGCTGATGATCGGAAATGGACGTCTTGTTACAAGAGACGCCGAACAGCCATTTTTTGAGAACGGGGCAGTAGTGATCGACGGAACCACAGTTAAGAAGGTGGGCGATCTGGAAACCCTGAAAAAAGAGTTCCCTGACGCCGAGTTTGTTGACGCAAAGGGGGGCGTCATCATGCCGGCTTTCATTAATACCCATGAGCATATCTACAGCGCCATGGCAAGAGGCCTTAGCATTAACGGATATGATCCAAAAGGATTTTTAGATATCCTGGACGGAATGTGGTGGACCATCGACCGTCATCTGACCAATGAGCAGACACGCCAGAGTGCCAGAGTTACCTATATGGACTGCATCAAAAATGGCGTGACTACCGTATTTGACCATCACGCAAGCTTTGGCGAGATCAAGGACAGCCTGTTTGCCATCGAGGACGCTGCGAAGGAGTTTGGTCTGCGTACCTGCCTGTGCTATGAGATTTCAGACCGTGACGGCATGGACAAGGCAAGAGAGTCTGTGATGGAAAATGCCAGATGGATCCGCCATGCCCTTGCAGATGATACAGATATGATTGCCGGTATGATGGGCATGCATGCACAGTTTACCATCTCTGATGAAACGATGGATCTGGCAGCTGCCAACAAGCCTGAGGAGGTAGGCTATCACATCCATGTAGCTGAGGGAATTGAGGATCTCCATGACTGTTTAAAGAAATACGGAAAGCGCATTGTAGACCGTCTGATGGACAAAAATATTCTGGGAAGCAAAACCCTTCTGGGCCACTGCATCTATGTAAATCCTCATGAAATGGAATTAATTAAGGAAACGGATACGATGGTAGTGCACAATCCTGAGTCCAATATGGGCAATGCCTGTGGCTGTCCTCCAACCATGGAGATTGTTCACAGAGGCATCCTGACAGGACTTGGAACAGACGGCTATACTCAGGATATATTAGAGTCTTACAAGGTGGCAAATGTTCTTCACAAGCATCATCTCTGTGACGCTAACGCGGCCTGGGGCGAGGTTCCGCAGATGCTCTTCGAGGGCAATGCAAAGATTGCCAACCGCTATTTTAAAAAGCAGCTGGGCGTATTAAAGGAGGGCGCAGCCGCAGATGTGATCGTAACAGATTACATACCAAGAACCCCAATGAACGCATCCAATGTAAACAGCCATATCTTATTCGGCATGACCGGACGCAGCGTTGTGACTACGGTCTGCAACGGAAAGATCCTGATGAAGGACAGGGAGCTGCTTGGCATTGATGAAGAGAAGGTTCTCTATGAAGTAAGGAACGCAGCCGCAGATCTGGCAAAATCCATCAACGGCTGATTATAATCCATCAAAGAAAATAAAACAAGTGCCGATTACAGGGCGGCGGGAAAGCAGCACCCCGGTCTTTTATGGCCGGGCGGCTGAGCCGGACAAGAGAAGGAAAATGGATGTTTCCGGTGCTGGGACCTGGTCGTGTGAAGGAGGAAAAATATGAGCGACATTATGACACCCATTCCTTTTGGAAAACTGATGAACTGGATTCTTGAAGAGCATAAGAAGGGCTCCATTTTCGGAATTAAAAAGCCTTTTGCCGCTGATCCAAAGAAGATGAGCACCATTTTCGGAAGAGGTCTTGAAACTCCCTTCGGACCTGCAGCAGGTCCCCATACGCAGCTTACACAGAATATTGTGGCATCCTATGTGGCCGGCAGCCGCTTCTTTGAGTTAAAGACCGTGCAGAAATTAGACGGCGAGGATCTTCCCGTATCCAAACCCTGTATCAAGGCAGATGATGAGTGCTATAACTGTGAGTGGTCTACAGAGCTCTATGTGCCTCAGGCATATGATGAGTATATCAAGGCGTGGTTCGCCTGCAAGGTGCTGGCAAGGGAGTACGGCCTTGGCTCTATGGATGGGTTCCAGTTTAATATGTCTGTGGGATATGACTTAGAGGGCATTAAGACAGAGAAAATCGACCGTTTTATCGAAGGCATGAAGGATGCTTCTGAGGCTCCGATTTTTGCAGAATGCCGTCAGTGGCTCTTAGACAATCTGGATCGCTTTGAAAACCTGACCAAGGAAGATGTAGAGGGAATCTCTCCAAATGTGTGCAACTGCATTACCCTTTCTACCCTTCACGGATGTCCTCCACAGGAAATCGAGCGCATTGCCAGATATCTGATCGAGGAAAAGCACGTACATACCTTTATCAAATGCAATCCTACGCTTCTTGGATATGAATATGCAAGACGCATTATGGATGAGATGGGTTATGATTATGTAGCCTTCGGTGATTTCCATTTCAAGGATGACCTTCAGTATGAGGATGCAGTTCCCATGTTAAAGAGATTGCAGGCTCTGGCAGATGAGAAGAGACTGGAATTCGGCGTAAAGATCACCAACACCTTCCCGGTAGATGTAAAGCAGAACGAGCTTCCAAGCGAAGAGATGTATATGTCCGGAAAATCTCTTTATGCCCTGTCTCTGTCCGTAGCATTAAAGCTGGCAGATGACTTTGGCGGAAAGCTTCGGATTTCCTATTCCGGCGGTGCGGATTACTTTAATATTGAAAAGATCGTGGATGCGGGTATCTGGCCTGTAACCATGGCAACCACCATGTTAAAGCCCGGAGGCTATCAGAGACTGGAGCAGATCGGAAGAATCTTTGAGGCAAAGCAGGCTCCTGTATTTGAGGGCGTGGATGCCGCAAAGGTAAGAGCTCTGGTAGAGGGTGCAAGAACCGATAAGCATCATGTAAAGGCTGTAAAGCCTCTTCCGTCCAGAAAGGTAAACAGTCCGGTTCCGCTGGTAGACTGCTTTATTGCACCCTGTCAGGAGGGCTGTCCCATCCATCAGGATATTACCCGGTATCTGCAGCTGGCAGGAGAGGGCAAGCATGAGGAAGCGCTGAAGGTTATCTTAAATAAGAATCCTCTTCCTTTTATCACAGGTACGATCTGTGCTCATAACTGTATGAGCAAATGTACCAGAAACTTCTATGAGACAGCTGTCAATATCCGCAGAACCAAGTTAGAGTGCGCCGAGGGCGGCTATGAGGCAGTGATGAAAGAGCTTAAGGCTCCGGCTGTTTCTTCTGATAAGAAGGCGGCTGTAGTAGGAGGAGGCCCTGCAGGTCTGGCAGCAGCGTTCTTCTTAGCCAAGGGCGGAATGAAGGTAACTGTATTTGAAAAGGAAGAGAAAATGGGCGGTGTTGTCCGCAACGTAATCCCGGGCTTCCGTATTCCTGACAGCGCCATTGACAATGATGTAGAGATCGTTAAGACTATGGGAGCAGAGCTGGTAACCGGAAGGGAGATCCAGTCTGTTGAAGAGCTTAAGAAGGATTACGACTATGTGGTTCTGGCTCTGGGAGCTTCTGAGCCGGGCGTACTGAAGTTAGAGGCAGGCGAGCCGGTTAATGCCCTTGAATTTTTAGCACAGTTTAAGGCAACCGACGGAAAGGTTGACCTGGGCAAAAACGTAGTAGTGATCGGCGGCGGAAATACAGCTATGGATACAGCAAGAGCTGCAAAGCGCAACGCAGGCGTTGAAAAGGTTTCTCTGGTATACAGAAGAACCAGACGCTATATGCCTGCGGATGAGGAAGAGCTGGTAATGGCAATCGAGGACGGCGTAGAGTTTGCAGAGCTTCTCTCTCCGGTCCGTCAGGAAAACGGTGTACTCATCTGTAAAAAGATGGTTCTGGGCGATATTGATGCCAGCGGCCGCAGAGGCGTTGTTGAGACAGATGAGATCGTAGAGGTTCCGGCAGATACTGTAATCGCAGCAGTAGGCGAGAAGGTTCCTTCCGGCTTCTATGAAGCAAATGGTATTGCCCTGGATTCCAGAAAGCGTCCTCAGGTAAATCAGGATACACTGGAAACCTCCCTTAAGGGCGTGTATGCAGTGGGAGACGGCCTCTTCGGACCTGCTACTGTAGTAGAAGGCATCCGGGACGGAAAGAAGGCTGCAGAGGCTATTATCGGAAGAGATCTTTCCGAGGATATCTTTAAGATGTCTGATGAAGAGGTTATCACGTACCGTAAGGGAAATCTGGCAGAAGAGGATGAAAGCAGAACAGACAGCGGAAGATGCCTTTCCTGCAACAGCTACTGTGAGAACTGTATGGAGGTCTGCCCCAACCGTGCAAATATTGCCCTTGTAGTTCCGGGCATGGAGAAGCATCAGATTATCCATGTGGACTATATGTGTAATGAATGCGGAAACTGCCGCAGCTTCTGTCCATGGGACAGCGCTCCATATCTTGACAAGTTCACTCTCTTTGCAAATGAGGCAGATATGGCAGACAGCACTAATCAGGGCTTTGCAGTGTTAGATGCTGAAAAGGGAGCATGTAAAGTACGGCTTCAGGGAAATGAGTTTGCTTACCAGACCGGAACAGCAGATGAGAGAGTTCCTGAGGGAATTGCAAAGATCATTGAAACTGTAATCCGGGATTACAGCTATCTGATTCTGTAATTCGTGATATTTGGGAAAAAGGACAGAACTTCGATGAAAAGCTGAAAGCAGGCCCGGAGGGGAGGAGGATTTCCCTCCGGGCCTGATACACAAGGCATTTGTTAAAAAAGTAACGTTATATTCGAGAGGGTATAACGAAAAAAGGAGAAGCCATGGCAAGGGAAAAGACATTAAAGGCAGTGTATACATTTCACACTACAACAGAAGCCATGAAAATGGAGCAGTGTGCCAGGGAGCATGGGATTCCCGGCCGTCTGATCCCTGTTCCCAGGCAGATCAGCGCAGGCTGCGGGATGGCATGGGCGGCTCCGGCTGAAGCAAAAGCAAGAACAGATGAAGAAATTCGTTTGTCAGATGTAGAAGTGGAGGGAGTTTATGAGCTCTTATTGTAAAGTATGGATCAACGGACAGGAAGTGGAAGCAGATGAAGAGCGGAAACTGATGGACGTACTTAGAAATGATCTGCGTTTGAAATCAGTAAAGGATGGCTGCTCTGAGGGCGCCTGTGGTACCTGTACGGTGCTGATCGACGGAAAAGCAACCAAGTCCTGTGTACAGAAAATGGGCCGTCTGGCAGGAAAACACATTTTAACGGTAGAGGGTTTAAGCCAGAGAGAAAAGGATGTGTATGTATATGCCTTTGGAGAAACGGGAGCGGTTCAGTGCGGTTTCTGTATTCCGGGAATGGTGATCTGCGCCAAAGGGCTTCTGGATGTAAATCCCGATCCCAGCCGTGTGGAGATTGCCTATGCGATCCGCAATAACTACTGCCGGTGTACCGGATATAAAAAGATTATAGATGCGATCCAGCTGGCAGCTAAGATGCTGCGGGAGGATATCGCTCCGGCGGAGCAGGAGAAGATGATCAGGGTGGGAAGCAGGGTTCACCGGATCGATGCTGAGGGAAAGGTACTGGGAACAGGAAAATATGTAGATGATCTGGATAAGGTGGATTTTCCGGAAATGATCTACGGAAGCGCTGTACGCTCCAAATATCCCAGAGCCATTGTAAAGGCCATTCATACGGAGAAGGCAAAAGCCCTTCCCGGCGTTGTCTGCGTGCTGACAGCTGATGACGTTCCCGGAAAGAACAAGGTAGGCCACTTAAAGCAGGACTGGGATACCATGATCGCAGTGGGAGATACCACACGGTATCTGGGAGACGCAATCTGCCTCGTAGCGGCTGAGACACCGGAGATTCTGGAGCAGGCAAAGGCTCTGGTAGAGGTGGAGTATGAGAAGTTAAAACCTGTGACCTGTCCGGCAGAGGCTATGGAAGAGGGAGCTCCCCTTGTACATTCCACAGGAAATATTTTAAGCCATGAGCATCTGGTGAGGGGAAATGCAGATGAAGTGATTGCTGCATCCAAATACAAAGTAACCCGCCATTATGAGACTCCCTGGACAGAGCATGCATTTTTGGAGCCTGAATGTGCAGTTTCCATGCCATTTGACGGCGGCGTGCTGATTTATTCTACCGATCAGGGTACCTACGATACCCGTCATGAAACTTCTATCCTTTTGGGCCTTCCTCCGGAGAAGGTAATCGTAGAAAATATGCTGGTAGGCGGCGGCTTCGGCGGCAAGGAGGACGTAACGGTTCAGCATCAGGCAGCGCTGATTGCCTATATTACAAAGAGGGCCGTTAAGGTAAAGATGACCCGTAAGGAAAGTATTCTGGTGCATCCAAAGCGTCATCCCATGAGCATTGACCTGACAACTGCCTGTGATGAAAACGGCCGTCTTACAGCTATGAAGGCTGTGGTAGTGGCTGATACGGGAGCTTACGCATCTCTTGGAGGGCCGGTGCTCCAGAGAGCCTGTACCCATGCAGCAGGACCGTATAATTATCAGGTGATCGACATTGACGGAAAGGCAGTTTACACCAACAATCCGCCTGCGGGAGCTTTCAGAGGCTTTGGCGTGACACAGACCTGTTTTGCAACGGAGATGAATATCAATCTTCTGGCAGAGATGTGCGGTATGGATCCCTGGCAGTTCCGTTACCTGAATGCAATCCGTCCGGGACAGGTGCTGCCGAATGGACAGATTGCAGATCCTTCTACCGGTCTGGCAGAGACCCTGGAGGCAGTAAAGGATATTTACTACAGCCATCCTTATGTGGGAATCGGCTGTGCCATGAAGAATGCCGGCGTAGGAGTGGGACTTCCGGATACAGGCCGTGTACGTCTGATCGTAGAGGGCGGAAAGGTTCATATCCATTCTGGCGCCTCCTGTATCGGACAGGGCGTTGGAACGGTTCTGGTACAGATGCTGGCAGAAAGTGCAGGCATCAGTATGGATGAGATTGAGTATCACCGTCCAAATACCTCCATGGCTCCTGATTCGGGAACTACCTCAGGTTCCAGACAGACACTGGTAACAGGAGAAGCCTGCAGAAGGGCTGCCAAGGATTTAAGAAGGGCTCTTTTTGAGGCAACCGGACGCAGTTATGAAGCAACGGAGATGCCAAGCGCATACCTGTCCAATGTAATGGTGGCAAAGGAAAGCCCGGAGACGGCGGCTGTTACCTTTACGGCTGAAGAAGTGGCTCTGTTAAATGGAAAAGAATTCTACGGCGAATATCTGGCAAAGACAGATAAGATGGGCGCTGATGTAGAGTATCCGGTATCCCATGTGGCTTACGGCTATGCGACCCAGCTGTGCATCTTAAAAGAGGACGGAACCATTGAAAAAATGGTGGGCGCCCATGATGTGGGAAAAGTTGTAAATCCAAAGAGTGCAGAGGGGCAGGTAGAAGGCGGAATCGTTATGGGCTGCGGCTATGCGCTGACAGAGCAGTATCCCTTAAAAGACTGCGTACCTACAGCCAAGTATGGAACTCTGGGACTGTTCCGTGCAGATAAGGCTCCTGAGGTAGAGTCTATAATTGTTGAAAAACCGGGAGTGGATGTAGCCTTCGGAGCCATCGGTATCGGTGAGATTACCTCTATTCCTACAGCTCCCGCAGTGGCAGGCGCTTACTATAAGTGGAATCAGATTTTTGAGACAGAACTGCCCCTTAAGAATACGCCATATGCAAAAAAGAAGTGAAATCCTGCAATATGATGCAGATAAATGATGTGAATATGTGATGATAGGAAAACCGCCCCGGTCTTGCTGTCGGATGAATGATCCGTCAAAGACCGGGGCGGTTTTCGGCTGTGGTTTATTTCTTTTTCAGAGGCGGTTCGTCCTCACGGAGCTGATCTGCAATTTTTTCGATCAGGCGCATTTTCAGATATACATCAAAGGACAGTTCGCATATAAAGGAAAAAAGACGCAGATACTCCTGTTCTCCTTCCCTGGCGGGACAGTCCTTAAAGGTGTCCATAGCACGGGAAAATTTGGCGGAAACATCTGCCTTTAAGTGCTCCATCTCACGCTCCTCCAAAGAAGAGACCTCACGGTAAATATCTTCCAGAGAAAGCCCGGAGGACTGGCTTCCGGAAGAAAAATGTCTGGACGTAATGGGGCCGAAAAAGGTTTCGATATCATGGAAGGACAGAAGACTTTTAAAATAGTAGATAAAGATCAGCATCAGCATATGATCTCTGGAATATTTTTTCTTTACCGGAGGAGGCAGAAGGTTGTTTTTGGCGTAATTGTTGATCATGGTCTTTGTTAAGACCTTGTCCTCTTCATAGCGCTTGGAGTCCTTTAAATGCTCCTCCATAAAGGTAGTTACCTGATCCATATACAGGTCAATGTTCGGAATTTCCTCAGGCGTTACATGAGTCTGGGAGTTTAGAAATTCCATAAGGCCTGAGAGCTGTTCAGCGTTCGATTTCATCTATATTCACCTCGGTTTGACACATGATGTTGTATTGCTGTATCTATTATATAGTATTAAAAACCAGATGGCAAGAGGAATCGCGAAAGGACTTTTCCTGGGTCATCACTTATGCTATACTGTTTGGAGGCGAAAATGACAGAAATAAAAAGGCGGTACATTTATGAGTATTTATGATACATTAAATCCCATGCAGAAGGAGGCAGTGCTTCACACCGAAGGTCCTCTCCTTATTCTGGCGGGAGCCGGATCGGGGAAGACCCGGGTACTGACCCACCGGATTGCATACCTGATCGAGGAAAAAGAGGTCAATCCCTGGAATATCCTGGCTATTACCTTTACGAATAAGGCGGCGGGAGAGATGCGGGAGAGAGTGGATTCTCTGGTGGGCTTTGGAGCGGAAAGCATCTGGGTCAGCACCTTTCATTCTACCTGTGTGAGGATTCTGCGGCGCTATATTGAACATCTGGGATATACCACCAGCTTTTCCATCTATGACAGCGACGACCAGAAGACGCTGATGAAGCAGGTGTTTAAGACGCTGGATATTGATACAAAGCAGTATAAGGAACGTTCGGTACTGGGAATTATTTCCTCTGCCAAGGATAAGCTGATCTCTCCGGAGGAATTTCTTCTGAATGCAGGACAGGATTTCCGTCAGAAAAAGGTAGGGGAGATTTACAGGGAATATCAGAATCAGCTGAAAAAGAACAATGCTCTGGATTTTGATGATCTGATTGTAAAAACAGTGGAGTTATTTCAAAATGACAGCCAGATTCTGGATTACTACCAGGAACGGTTCCGATATATTATGGTAGATGAGTATCAGGATACCAATACGGCTCAGTTTAAGCTGATCAGCCTTCTGGCATCCAAATATGGGAATCTGTGTGTGGTAGGTGATGATGACCAGTCCATTTACCGGTTCAGAGGGGCGGATATTGAAAATATTTTAAGCTTTGAGCAGACATTTCCCGGCGCCAGAGTGATTAAGCTGGAGCAGAATTACCGGTCTACTCAGAATATTCTGGATGCGGCTAACGGTGTGATCCGCCACAACAGAGGAAGAAAGGAAAAATCCCTGTGGACAGCCAACGGAACAGGAGATGAGATCCTGTTTAAACAGTTTGATGATGCAAGGGATGAGGCGGATTATATTGCCCGTCAGATCAGAGACAGTGAGTTTTCCTATCAGGATCAGGCGGTACTTTACCGTACCAATGCCCAGTCCCGTCTGTTAGAGGAGAGGTGTATTTTTTACAATGTGCCATACCGGCTGGTGGGAGGCGTGAATTTCTACCAGAGAAAGGAAATCAAGGATATTCTGGCTTATTTAAAGACGGTTGCCAATGGTGTAGACGATCTTTCCGTTCTGAGAATTATTAATGTGCCGAAGAGAGGAATTGGAGCAACATCCATGGGAAGGGTGACGATGTTTGCCTCAGAACATGGCATGAGCCTTTACAGTGCTCTTAGGGAAGCGAGAATGGTGCCGGGGCTTGGAAAAGCAGTTGAGAAAATCGGTCGTTTTATTTCTCAGATGGAGTGCTTTCGGGCAATGGCCCAGTCGGAAGAATATTCCATTCAGGATCTGATTGAGGCGATTCTGGAGGAAACGGGATATGAGGAGGAGCTGAAGGCAGAGGGTGAGATTGAAGCGGAGACCCGTATGGAAAATATCCAGGAGCTGATCAATAAGGCAGCCGCCTATGAGGAGGATTCACAGCATCCTTCTCTGGATGAATTTTTAGAGCAGGTAGCTCTGGTGGCTGACATTGATAATGTAGATTCCTCAGAAGACAGGGTAACGCTTATGACCCTTCACAGCGCCAAGGGACTGGAGTTTCCCAAAGTATATCTGGCAGGTATGGAGGACGGACTGTTTCCGGGAATGATGGCCGTTTCTTCGGATGACCCCACGGATATGGAGGAAGAGCGGAGGCTGTGCTATGTGGGGATTACCAGAGCCAAAAAGGAGCTTGTGATTACTGCGGCCAGAAAGCGGATGACCCACGGAGAAACGCGCTACTGTAAACCCAGCCGTTTTGTGGAGGAAATCCCGGCAGAGCTTCTTAAGGAGGAGAGGCTGGAGCCGGTGCTTGGAAGTGCGAGAGGGGCAGATAGTTTTGGCGGAGCGTCAGGACGATTTGGAGCTGGAGAAGAGGGACTTCCCTGGAATCAGCCGGGAAGCGGCACGGTAAGCACCTTTGGAAAGGGGTACAATGCCTATGCTTCAAAAACGACAGGTTTTGGAACGGCAAATGCGGGCTTTAAAGGTGGTAAAGGCGGCCTTGGCAGCGGTCAGAGCTTTGGGACGAACCCCGGCTTTGGAAAGTCATTTACAGTTCAAAAGGCAGCGTCACTGGATTATAAAGAGGGCGACCGGGTTCACCACGACCGGTTCGGAGACGGCACAGTAAAGGAAATTGTGGACGGAGCCAGAGATTACGAGGTGACAGTAGAATTTGATACAGGTGGTCAGAGAAAAATGATGGCCTGCTTTGCAAAGCTGAAAAAAATATAAATGTTCAGATATCTGGCAGAAAATTGGAAAAACTGAAAAGAAATGGGATAGTAAAAACAATGATTCCATGCTATAATAAGTTATAGCGAAGCGCCGGGCAGCTAAAATGGGGTTGCGTGCGGATGAACCGTTCCAAATCCCGGCTTCCCGTTATTGCAAGAAAGGACGGATATGCCATGAATCGTTTTGACAGAGACAGACTGGATGCCATGGGAAAAGAAGCATTAAGCCGTGTAGAGGAGCTGATGAATACCAGCCGGATCAACGAACTGATGCACAAAAGAGAAGAGGATGAAAAAAAGAGAAACTGCATTCTCTGGATTCTGGCTATTATCGGAGCTGTAGCTGCCGTAGCCGGTATTGCCTATGCCGTATACCGTTTCTTTACACCTGATTATCTGGAAGATTTTGAGGATGATTTCGACGACGATTTCGACGATGATTTCTTCGAGGATGAGGAGTCTGTAAAGAAGGCAGAGGAAAAGAAGGAAGAAAAAGAAGAGGATCAGGAAGCATAATTATCCTCCAAACAGCGCGTAACAGCCGGGAACAAAAGGCGAAAAGAGCCGGATCCGTTTCCGGCTGTTTCTTTGAAACAGACATAAGAAGTAAGGAGTAAACGTATTGAAAAAGGGAGATATCTGCGAAGCAGTTGTAGAAAAAATTGATTTTCCAAATAAAGGGATTCTTCATGTGGATGGAGAGCGGGTCATTGTAAAGAATGCAGTTCCCGGTCAGAAGGTTCGTTTTGTGATCAATAAAAAAAGAAAGGGAAAGTGTGAAGGCCGCCTGTTGGAGGTGGTGGAGCACTCACCGATTGAGCAGCCGGATAGGGCCTGTCCCCATGGCGGCATCTGCGGCGGCTGCCTGTATCAGGGGCTTCCCTATGAGGAGCAGCTAAAGATTAAGGCAGAGCAGGTAAAGGGGCTGATTGATGAGGTCTGTGATTCCTACGAATTTCAGGGAATTAAGGGAAGTCCCATATACGAAGGCTACCGCAACAAGATGGAATTTTCCTTTGGGGATGAGTATAAGGATGGGCCTCTGGCTCTTGGAATGCACCGCAGAGGAAGCTTTTATGATATTGTGACTACACCAGAGTGTCGAATCGTACATCCTGATTTCTGCCAGATTCTGGAGGCGACTCTGGAATATTTTTCTAGTCGAAAGATCGGATATTACAGAAAGCTGCAGCATACAGGCTATCTGCGTCATCTGCTGGTGCGCAGGGCTGTAAAAACAGGAGAAATCCTTACCGCTCTTGTAACCTCAGGCCAGACAGAGGTTTTTGCCGGGGATACTCAGGGAGACGGACGGGCTCAGGAGCAGGAACTGTTAAAGGGATGGATGGAGGCGCTTAAGGAACTGCCTTTAGAGGGAAGCTTTGCAGGGATTCTCCATATCCGCAATGACAGTCTGGCAGATGTGGTTCAGAGCGATGAAACACAGGTACTTTATGGAAAGGACTATTTTTATGAGGAGCTTTTGGGCCTTACCTTCCGCATCAGCCCCTTTTCCTTCTTCCAGACCAACTCACTGGGGGCCGAGGTTCTCTATGAAACAGCCAGAAGCTACATAGGGGAGACAAAGGACAAGGTAGTATTTGACCTCTACAGCGGAACCGGAACCATTGCCCAGATCACATCACCGGTGGCTGACAAGGTAGTAGGTGTGGAGATCGTGGAGGAGGCAGTGGAAGCTGCCAGAAAAAATGCGGCGTTCAATGGTCTGGAAAACTGTGAATTTATTGCAGGAGACGTATTAAAGGTTATTGATGAACTTACCGACCGCCCGGATATTATTATCCTGGATCCGCCAAGGGATGGCATTCACCCAAAGGCTATTGGAAAGATCATTGAATTTGGGGTAGATCGGATGGTTTATATCAGCTGCAAACCTACCAGCCTGGCCAGAGATCTGGTGCCTCTTCAGGAGGGCGGATATAAGGTTGAAAAGGTGTGCTGCGTGGATATGTTTCCATTTACGAGCGGGATAGAAACTGTGTGCCTCCTTTCCCACGTAAAATAAGTATTTACAGGGGAAGCTGCAATACATAATTGTCGATTTGTCAACCATTTGTCAACCCTTTTTTGAGCGGTTGACAAATGGTTGCTGTTTTTTTAAAGTGAACTGTTTTGTCTGATCTTACATTAGTTTAAATTCTCAAAATCAGCGGAAGCAGCCATACCTTTATGATCAGTGCGGTAAAGCCAAACCCTATCAAAAAGAAAAACAACCCGCCAAACAGGAACATCCAATTCCCACCGGACGCATGGGGAATGTAATACTGCTCTGGGTTTTTCTGGTTATACCGCAGTTCGACCTGATCCCCAATCTCATAGGAGGTGGGGCTGACATTGTGCTGTATTATGACCGTTTTTCCATCGGCCTGATATTGAAATACTGGATAGGAGTGCCAGTGATCATCCCTCCACTCCATATGAATATCAATTACGTTTGCCGTTGCCGGTTCGTTGCAGACATGTTTGTGATACAGCGGATAAATCATGAAAATGATCCCTGTTATAACTGCAAACAAGCTGATTGCAAGGGCACAAATATAACCTGCCATACGTTTCCCTCCTTGCTGTATTCAAATTTTCTTCAATGTTCTAATCCCCCGTAAAATGCGAGAGCAGTCCTGACAGGAAACTTAAAATCAGGACTACACTGCCTATAACAAACCACGTTGTTTCCTGCATTATTATCCGCTGATTTTCTATAAAGAATATTTTCGGATTATCCTGATTTACCTGAAAGAGATAGGTTTTTTCTTCTAAAACTTCCATTATATTGATATATACGGTATCCGCATATGCCTGTCGGCCAAACTCTTTCATAAGCCAGGTCTTACCGACTTGACGTGCCCCTTCGATCATCAAAGGCTTACAGTATTTGCTTTGTTTCCATTTTAATAGCTTTTCAATAGCAATTCGGTACATATACACACCTTCGTCCTTATAATGCAAATATAGTATAATGTATAATTACAAAAAATTACAACGAGTTTTAGGAGAATAATTACGCTTTTTACGGTGAATAAAGCGTGAATTTCGATTTTTCATAGCATAAGAAATCAAGCATTGGCCAGCCGGCTTACGGATACTGTTTATGGCTCTCTATCCCATGTCATCTGATTTTGTGGCTTCATTCCTTTTGTCACGCCCTCAGCCGCTTTTATTTACTCGATGATAAGATCCAAGCGGATGATTGCAGAAATGGGGAGCAGTTGTACGGCTCTGTGCGATTTTCTATGGTGGATATATGGCTGGCAATGTGTTTCATGAACTGATCCAGTGCGGGCTGATTCCAGTTACCGTTTTGGATCAGATTTTTCGGCAGTCGAAAGACAACCTGATTGCATATAATGCGAAGTTCATCAATAAAGGAACAAGCAAGCTGTACTATGGGAACGGCCACAGCTTTGGATGGGAAGTGAAAGTTATGAGGCAGATATTTGCGGTCAGGTTTACTGTAATAACCTGGGACGGGCATTAGACGGAACATTCTGACTGCAGGGGGCTTCTGGACGAATCACAAAAGAGGACGCATCGGATTTTGAAAGTGGCGGCCGAAGATAAGGGAGTCAGATTTTTCTTTTTCGCATCTGAGATGCTGTCATCCTGAATGAA
>OBYQ01000494.1_pt1 | contig 40430 bp, 41 predicted proteins | sample 1538221 | NCBI WGS metagenome assembly OBYQ01 (sample SAMEA2580200, study PRJEB22360) | human gut metagenome | biome: human gut; feature: human-associated habitat; material: faeces | place: Denmark | collected 2008/2010
GGACTATTGCCCTCAAGAATCGTAAGTTGTATGAACGAATTAAAGAACAAGACCGATTAGCGGATGAACTATCCCGATTGGAGAATGTTCTCCAATCGGAATCCTCCCCGGAGGATTCCGGCAAAACAGCCAGAGCCACGGAATTATTTGCATCTTCAAGGGAACAGCAGAATTTGGTTATTCGATTGCAGGAGTATCTGCTCTCCGATGATAACCTGTCGAACACTGACATTAACCGCGATGATATAATCTCCGCACTTGGCACCAATAAGAACGCATTGACAGATGCCGTCAAAGCCGTTACGGGAAAATCTCCCATGGAGTATATGCGCACTCTGAAAGTGGAAGAGGCACGCCGAAAGCTCGACAGCCATCCCGAATTAACGATTGAAGCGATAGCTTTCAGTTGTGGTTTTAATATACCGAGCACTTTTTATCGTCTGTTCCGCAAACAATATGGCATTAGTCCGACAGAATACCGGAAAATGGCAACGTCCCAAGAAAAATAAAAAATACTGCTCCAAAACTCAAAAGCACGGTGAATCCGTGCTTTTTTTATGTCCGAAAGCCTGAAAAACGGCAGAAAAGGACAAAACGCCACAAACTTGGGACAAAATGCAATAGTTTTCAGCCCGTATTTCACATCCTTTGTACCAAGAAAAAGAAATATCTATGGACAATTACATTTTCCTTATCGCACTGGGACTTGTTTTCTGCTCGCTTGCAATTGTGGCTTTGGTCTTTTTGCATTGCCGGAAGATAGTTGAGAAGTGCAATTATTATATGGCGAAAGGCATCCGTGAGCAGGATTGTTTAGCTAAGCAATTGGAACGAACACGCATAGAAAAAGAAATGATGGAAAAGGTGATTAAAGCAGAACTGGCGGAAGCTGTTAAATCTTCCATGACAGGAGAAAAAAACGATGGCTGTACGACTGACTGTAAGAGACAGATATCGCGGATAGAGATAACCTATTTCATTTAATATACATATAACAAATGAACTTTATGAAACAATTACAAGAAAAACTACTGGCTTTGCTTCTGATGGCTTTATTGTCCGGAACAGGAGCTTACGCGCAAGAGGCACCGGATAAACAAAAGACACCGGATAAAGTGGTCGTTTTCCGCTTTCTTCCGGGCGAGGAAATGTTTTCCCTCAAAGGTAACGAGGCGGAATTGGAACGGCTCTACATGTTGGTTGAAAAATACGGGGCGGAGATTACGGCAGGTGGAATGCCCGTTTATGTAGATGGTTATTGCGCCTCGCTGCCCACCGCAAAAGAGAACCTAAACACGGCATTCGCCCGCGCCAACCGGGTAAAGTCGGAACTTATCACGCAGAAGGGGCTGAAAGAAGCGGATTTCATCACCGCCAATTACGCGCGTGCGTACCATAATAATAAAGACTTGGTGGTAGTGACGCTCCGTATCCCTTCGGCTAAGGCTACGACGGGGACGATGCCTACCCAAGAAAAAGTAAAGCGGGAAGAACCCCAACAAAAACAAGTAGCCGTAGAACAAAAAACGAAAACCGCCGTGGAGAAACCATCCGAACCCTCCACAGTGGAACAACAGCTTGCCCTCGTATCGGAGCAACGCATCCGGGAAACGGAACAGCCTTATCGGTTTGCCGTCCGCACGAATGTGTTGTATGACGCCTTCCTGCTGCCCACATTGGGTGTAGAGTGGCGTATGAATGAGAATGTCGGCATCAAGCTGGACGGCAGCCTCGCATGGTGGGGTGGCAATCACGGCAAGGTGCAGAAGATGTGGCTCGTCAACCCCGAAGTGCGGTGGTATCTGCTGCGCGAGAAACGCTTCTATGTAGGAGCATCGGGAACCTACGGCGAGTACAATATATATAAGTACCCACTTGGCAGCGTCCTCTCGAAAGACACCGGCTATCAGGGCACGATGTGGAATGCGGGATTGACCGTGGGCTACCAGCTTTACCTCTCGCGCTGCTTCTCCGTCGACTTTAATCTCGGTCTGGGCCATACGCGCTTCGATTACGACACGTTCGGAATCACCGACGGCATGCGTGTATATAAGGAGAGAGAGAAAACAAAGAACCTCTGGGGCCCCACGCAGGCGGGTATCAGCCTGATTTGGACTATCGGAAGAAATAAATAGAAAACAATTAAAAACGAGAGATATGAAAAGAAACAGGATATATCAACTTATCGGGGCAGTGGCAATAGCAACACTGCTTGCGGGGTGCGACGTGAAAGACCCCATCTACAACACACCGCATCCGGATCACGGCACAGTTACGCTGACCGCCGACTGGAGCGGCATCGGCCGGGGGCTGACCGCTCCCGCAAGCTATACCGTGGCGGTAACTCCCGTTGCGGGCGGGGCAACGGGCGGTTATACGGCAACCGTCAACGGCACGACCGCCACGCTCGACCATCTCTTTGAACCGGGCATATATCGTGCCCAAGTCTATAGCACGCCAGAGCACATCACCATCACCGGCTCCGTGGCAACCGTCTCCGAAGCTTCGGGCAATGTGGACGGACAGACGGGCACATTCGTCCGCAACACTCCGGGCTGGTTGTTCGCTTCGGCTACGGATGCCACGATAGAGGCCGACGCGGAGCACGCCTATACCGCCGTGATGCAGCAGCAGGTGCGGCAGCTCACGTTCATCATCGAGCCTACGGGCGGCACGGCGGATAAGATAGAACGCATCGAAGGCTACCTTTCGGGAGCAGCCGCAACGCTGGACATTGCCACCGGCACGCACGGCACACCCTCGAACGTGGAATTGCAATTCTCGCAGATCGCCGACGGCGAAAATGCAGGCAAATGGTCGGCAACGGTGCGCTTGCTGGGCACGGCAGGTGCCCGGCAAGAACTGAACGCCCAACTCTACTTTACGGGCGGCAGCCCCGCGGCAGTCACCCTCACGAGCAACCTCACCACGGCACTGGCCGCATTCAACGCCGACAAGCGCACGCCCCTCACGCTGGGCGGCTCGGTGGTGGAGACGCCCACGGGCAGCGGATTCGGGGCTACGATTACCGACTGGACGGCGGGTGTAGGTGGAGATATAGATGCGAATATATAGCGGAAGTAGGTAACGGAAGCATATAACAGAAACATATAACAAATCATTTATCAACCCAAAAAACAACTAAAATGATGAAATCAATCAAAGAAATCAGAATTATCGCTGCTACGGCAGTGGCAGTTATCCTGCTGGCAGGATGCGAAAAAGAGAGCAACAATGTGATAGAAAACGGACCCGTGGCGGCAGGCTTCACTTCCACCATCGCCGGCATGACCTCCGGGCACGGCTCGTCCGGCACCGACGGCACGGCCAACACCCGCGCCGCGGGCACCGCATGGACAGCGAACGACGAGATAGGCATCACCGCCACCCGTACCGACGGCGCGAAGCTGCTGGACAATGCCCACTACCTCACCCCCAACGGCGACGGCAAGTTCGAGGCCGCGGACGGCTCGGTGTTCTACTTCACCGACAATGCCGAGGTGGGTTTCACCGCCTATTATCCCCGGACAGCGCCGGAAAAGTTGGAGAACGGTATCATCCAAGATGTCTTCACCGACGAGACTAAGCAGACGCCCGCCAATCAGCCGAAGATAGACTTCCTCTTTGCCACCGCCAAGGGCAGCGCCGCCAGCCCCGACGTGCGTCTGCAATTCCGCCACTGCATGAGCCGGCTGGTGCTGAACTTCAAGCCGGGCGAGGGCATCGGCACGCTCGATGACATCGAGTACTCGTTCTCGCAAATAGCATTGTTGGGCACATTCAACACCCTGACCGGAGAAGCAAAAGCCTTCGGCGGTCCGGGCCCAGGCACCTCAATCCACCTCACCGTTCCCGGCAACGGCGCCGCCGAACTGTCGTCGCCGCTCATCCTTTTCCCGCAGCAGGGCGACGACGTGCGTGCGCTCAAGCTCACCATGCGCGGCACGACGTACAACGCCACGTTCCGGCTGCCCCAAAACCCGCAGAACAACAACGTGCGCGAACTCCTTGCAGGACACTCCTACACCTACAACGTGAAGATAAACAATACCACGATGACCATCTCTCAAGCCACCATCAGCGATTGGGGTGACGGCGGCAGCGAGAACATCGACAGCACCAACTAAAAACGCACCGAACGATGAAGAAACGAAACAATTACCTATACCCCGCCGCCGCGCTACTGCTCGTTATGCTGGCGGCAGGCTGCACCGCCGATGACGGCTTCCTACCGTCGCCCGGCGAAGCACCCGCCACGTCCGCCCCGCCGCTCACCATCACCGTGACCGACGGCGCATACACCCCGGCGGACGACGACGCCGCCCCCGCCACCCGTGCCGTGGAGCGCGGCTACGCCACCGAGTTCACCGCCGGAGACAAGATAGGGCTGTATGAGGTGAAGCAGGAGGCCGTGTCCGGTGGCTTCTCCTACTACTACAAGGTCACCACCAAAAACAGCAACCTCTGCCTCACCTACGACGGCACGGCCTGGACGCTGCCCCCGGGCGCGGAGCTCTCTCCCGAACGCCCGTCGGCCAACGAGAGGACGTACTACTACGCCTACTATCCCTGGCAAGACGACAGCTATATGAACGGCATTGTAGACTACGGAAGGAATTGGAACAGCGCAGCCGGAATCCCCCCAACTCCCCAGGAGGTTTTCTCCAACCTTATCCTATTCTGGAATCCCGCCAATGACCAGAGCACCTACGCCGCCTACACCGCCAGCGACCTGATGGTGTCGCTCGGCACGGTGGCCCCGCGCACCGACGGCACCGACGGCACGGCGCTCCACTTCGAGATGGAGCACCAGATGGCGCTCGCCGTCATCCGCGTGCCCTCGACGGAATGCACCTACACTGAAACCATCTCCGGCAGCGGGACGGAAAAGAGCTACCGCCTCTACACCGGAATGAGCTTAGATGGCTGCTGGCAGGAAAACAGCCATACGGCACGCTACCTTGTGCCTCCGCAATCGAATAGTTTAAGCAATATCGGTACTTATTACACAGCCGGATTTGAAAAGCGCGATTTCACGGTAAAGATATTCAGGACATCCCTCACCTCCGGCACCTACCGCCTCTACACCATCGACGGCGGCGCGGAAACGATTAAGGAACGTCCCCTCCAGGCAGGCGACTTCTACATGCGCGACGGCAGCATCCTGCCCCAAAAAGCCGCCGCCAACGGCCCCCTGCCCACCGACGTGCAGACCAACTGCCTCGGCGTAGTGTTCTGGGTGGGCGAGAACGAGGGGGAGCACTGGGCACAGACCAAGCAGCTTTACGGCGACCACCTGCTGATGCGCCACCACCCGGAGTGCACGCGCGGCATGGCGGTGGCGCTGCGCGATGCTTTCCCCACGGCAGCGGCGTGGGCCACCGGAGAGGGGGCAAGTGAGGAATTATACGAATGGGCCAAGGATTTCGGTGGCTTCACGCCCGCAGAGCAAGCCGATTGGGAGACAATAGAGGCATCCGCTATCGGATATGGTTATAGTTCATCCCATGTGATGAAACTGTACGGCGCCCATCATTCCACGACCGCTTTCCCGGCATACGGCGGGATAGACATATATGCCGCCGCGCATCCCGCGCCGGACGGCAGCAGCGGGTGGTTCTTACCGAGCAGGTATGAGCTTGCCACACTATGTTTCGGTGCGCCTATTAATTTTGGTGCAACGAACTCGCCCTACTATTTCAAGCAACTGAAGATGCTCAAAGAAATCAATCCCCAGATTGATAAGGCAGCCGGTAATGAACTTATCGGGAAGTATTGGAGCAGCGACGAATCGGGTACTAATGCCTGGCATGTAAATCTTGCTTCTCCCGACTATGGCGTAAAGCCCAAATCCGATACCTACCGTGTCCGCGCCGTGATTGCCTTCTGAGCCGTGCGGCGCGGCGGAAGCCGCGAAACGATACGATACATCAACCCCCGTCCCCGCCACAGAAAGGAGGACAACGCAGCGGAACGGGCAACGATTCTCGGAAAAAGATTATAAACTTAAAAAAAGAAACAGTTATGACAAAAATAGAAAATGGAAGTGATACTCCGACAAATGTGCACGAATACTTTGAAAGTATCAAAGGCAACCATGCCGCACTGCGCCAATTCTTCACCGCCATGCCCAAAGGAGGCGACGTTCACAACCACCTGACCGGCTCGGCCTATGCCGAAACCTATTTCGAGTTGGCAGCAAGCAAAGGAATGTTCGTCAATCCGGAAACGGGCCGTCTCTATGCCAAAAAGCCAATGGATATTGAAACCATCCGGCTTTCCAAAGACATGGACGACCTGCACAACCACCGCATGGCACTTATCGACAAATGGAGCATCCGCAACTTCCAGCCCTACAAATATCCGCTGGGCCCGGACGAATACTTCTTCGGCACGTTCGGTCTGCTCTCGGCACTGACGGGAGATGTGGAAAACCTTGCCTATCTGATGCACGAGTTGAAAGTGCGGGCAGTGAAGGAGAATGTGCAATATCTGGAAGTGATGGCCACCTCACCCACCGTGCCCACAGACTATTTTTTGGGAGCGGAGTACGCGAGGCTGGACAAGCGGCTGAAAGACTGTGTGAAAAGCGGAACGTATGGCGAGGATTTACAGGAAGTGTTGGACGAAATCCTCGGCTTGTTCTACAAGAACGCAGACACGGCCGCAGACACTTATATCGACTTTATACACAAACTGGACGAGCTGAGCTATAAGCCGGAGAACTATTTCTGCGATGTGGATACGAGCATGGTGGTGTGCAGCTATCAGGGATACAGCTCGCGCGGCAGCGAGCCCCTCAAGGTGTTTGCCCAACTCTACGTGGTACACAAGGCATGCATGCAAGACGAGGGCAAGCTGCTGACCGGTTGCAACATTGTGGCGGCGGAAAACGGAGAGAAGTCCATGCTCTACTATCGGCTGCACATGGAGATGTTTGCCCGGCTTGCCCGGGAGTTCCCCACGGTGAACACTTCGCTGCATGCCGGAGAGCTGACCTTGGGGCTGGGACGCCCCGAACACCTGACCTATCACATCGGCCAGGCGGTGAACACGGCCCGGGCGCGGCGCATCGGTCATGGCGTAGACCTGCCGTTCGAGCAGGACAGCGACGCGTTGTTGCAGACGATGGCAGAGAGCCCGGTTCCGGTAGAAATAAACCTGACGAGCAATGAGTTCATCCTCGGCGTGAAGGACTCGGAACATCCCGTCGCACTCTATCATAAGGCGGGAGTGCCCGTGATTCTCTGCACGGACGATCCCGGTATTCTGCGCACCTCGCTCACGGAGCAATATACCTTGGCAGTATTACGTTATGGATTCTCGTATGAAGAAATAAAATCATTTGTTCTGAACAGTATTACTTATGCTTTTCTTGTCGATGATGATAAAACAGAACTAATAAAAAAAATCAACGACTTGTTAGCTGAATTTGAAAGGAAAATATCCATACACCATCTGGAACCTGATGTCTCTGGAAGTGAGAACTAACCCTCTTTCGGTGTATTTCGGTTACCAAACATTCAGATATGTGCCATCCAGTATTATCTAAGGTTCTGCCTTAATAGTCTGGGGGCGCATTTGAAACCGGGAATAAAAAGAAATAAATGAGTGACCATGAGCAAAAACAACAAATTATTACTACCATGTGATGAGACACCGAATAATTGCAACTTTTTATTAGCATGTTATTCAATCGGTGAAACATTTAGCAATAAGAACAAGGGCGTGAATTATATTGTATTCTGCCAGGAAGGTGAAGTGCACCTGACAAGCAGCCTGTTCCGCGAAGAAACGCTGCACGGGGGCGATATCCTGTTCCTGCCCCGCATGGCTGACTGCCAAGGGGAGATACTGGAAGATACCCATGCGGTGATCCATACCTTCAACAACACGGTCTGCCGTCCGGAAAACTGCATACTGAACTACCTGTACACGCACAAGAAGAAGGAAGAGGGCGGCAACGCCACCACCTATTGCTGCAAGCTACCGGCACACGAAGCTATCGCGCTGTTCATGGAAAGCATCCGCCATTATCTGGCGGACGGCACGGAGGATATACAACTATGGCACCTGAAACATAAGGAACTGATCCGGCTGTTCAGCCGCTACTATACACCGGAAGAGCTGCAAGCCTTCTTCCACCCGATGACGGGGGAAGAGGTGCCGTTCAAAAGCCTTGTACTGGCGCACTACATGAAAGCCAATGACACGCAGGAACTTGCCGACCTGTGCGGCTACGGGATAACGACCTTCCGGCGCATCTTCAAGGAGGAGTTCGGAACGGCGGTCTATCAATGGCTGCTGAAGAAACGCTCGGAACATATCCTGTACCGGCTCTCTTTCCCCTATATCCCCTTCCATGACATCATAGAGGAGTTCAACTTCGCCTCGCCCCAGCAATTCTACCGTTTCTGCAAGGCAAACCTCGGCGACAGCCCCACGAACCTGCGGAAAAGACATGGGCAATAATGATGAATTTATGATTATTTTCGGTAACATGCCGAAACGGGAATATCCGTACCTTTGCAGCCAATTTAAAGCAAAATAGGTATTTACGGATATTTTCATACATGGAGGAATTTAAGACAACACCCTATATACGGCTACTCTCCCAAGGGGATGCCACAAGCGAGGAATTAGAAGAGGCGTTAGGTGATTTTACCCACCGGATTTATGAGTTCTGCATGAAGGAAAAGAATGTGACATTCATCTACTTTTCCCTGCATCACTTGCGGACACTGCTGATCCATATCGAGGACAGGAGGACGGAAACGGGCGGCAAGCTGTCCGCCAACGGGGGCATCGCATTTGTGGACGCCGCCATCGAATGGGCAAAGGGCGGCACGCAAGGGAACGCGGAAGGAACGGAGGAAGAAGAAGGAGAAGAAACACTACCGCCGATTGTATGGACGGGAAAAGTGATTCATCTGATGGAGTTTATCTACGGCTCGGACACGCTGAAGAATTTCAATGACGGCAAGGTGACCATCAAGGAGGTGGCGGCGCACTTCGGCAAGATGTTAGGGATAGAAATCAAAGACCCGTCGGGCTGTTATGTGAACATGAGGGAACGGGTGCAGGAGAGCCGAACCACCTATATAGACAGCATGAGGGACGCCCTGCTGGAAAGGATGGACAAGGACGACGAGAAACTGTACAGGAGGAAAAAGTAACTGCTTTTTCCTCCTGCCTGTTTTGAGGGGTTTAGTCCTTTTTACCCAATTCCAACAGATGGCAGAGGGCGGGATCGTTCTTGATGCGCTCCAGTTCATCGGTGACAATCTGCCGGACATCTTCTTTGATTTGGTTGTAATTAGCCTGTACCATCTCCTGCATGTGATCGACTCCGTTGTCATCCACAAAGTTGGTGATAACGGGGATTTTCTGATAACTCTTCTCTTCCTCGGCTATCTTAGTGGCATCCACCACTATCTCGCAATGGAAAATCTTCTGTTCGATGCGCTCGGAGAAGTTGTCGGCAACGGAGCCGACAAACATGCCCTGGGTGAGTCCACTGATTTTGCTGGGTGGTATCATGCTGTCCATCTGGGTGGAGATGGAGGTGGACTTGTCATTGCGGTTGATGGTCATGCTCTGCCGTTTCTGTAATATCTTGCCGAAACGCTCACTTAATGTCTTGGCGGTTTCGCCGACAACCTGCCCGGAAAAGAGATTGCCGACGGTATTGATGATTACTTTCGCCTCCTTGTCGGTATAGTCGCGGATGAGCTGGGAGAAGTCCTGAAAGCCCAAGAGTACGGCGACTTTGTTACTTCGGGCGGTGGCGATGAGGTTATCCAACCCTTTGATGAAAATGGTAGGAAGCTCGTCGATGATGATGGAACTCTTCAACATTCCTTTCTTATTGACCAACTTAATGATACGGCTGTTGTACAGTCCCAAAGCGGCACCATAAATTGCCTGCCGGTTGGGGTTGTTGCCGATGCAGAGGACTTTGGGTGCATCGGGGTTGTTGATGTCAAGGGTGAACTCGTCGGCGGACATGACCCAATACAAGGCGGGGGAAATCATACGCGACAAGGGTATTTTGGCGGATGCGATCTGTCCCATGAGCTGGTCGGCGGCTCCGGCGAGCCATGCGTCGAGGAAGGGACTGAGGTAGTTCTCCAATTCAGGATAAGAGGACATGATAGGGAAAATCTGCTCGTAGGGCTTGTTGAGAAACTCGACGGCATGGGGGAAAGTGCAGTAGCGCCCGTCCTTGTAGATGCGGAGGAACCAGATGATGGCGGCAAACAGGATGGTGGGCGATTCGACGAAGAAGTCGCCCTGCTTTGCCGCCCATGAACGGTTGAGGTTCAACATGATATTGTACGAACTTTCGTAGGCGTCGGAGATGTCGGTCATGAACCGGGCGTTCAGCGGATTGCACCGGTGGCTGCGGCTGGGGTCGTCGAAGTTGATGATGTAGAACTGCGGCTTGACCTTGTAGCCGTCCTGATGGGTGAGCAGGTGGTTGTAGGCAATGGTGGTGAGGTCGGGAAACTTGAAGTCGTAGATGAACATCGCGAAGCCTTTTTCAATCTGCTGCTTGATGTAGGAATTGACCACGGCGAAGGACTTGCCGCTGCCCGGTGTTCCTAATACGATGCTCGCACGAAAAACGTTGACAACATTGATCCATCCGTCATTCCATTTCTTCTTGTAGAAGAAGCGGGTGCGGAGATTGACGGAATATTCATTTTCCATGAGCCGGGTTTCCTGCATGAAGCTCTCGTTTTCATTATTGAAAACGTCATCGAGCAGGTTGTTCTTCAGCAAGCGGCTGATCCAGATGCCTGCCGCCAAAAGGCAGAGGTAGCCGACGGAGAGGGTGAGGATATAGAACGCGGTGCGGACGACAAACGACACAGGCAGGTCGAGCAACCACCAGTTGAAAAAGAAGAGCACAAAGCCCACGGAGAGGGCTATCCAGATATGCGCCCATTTTATCTTTTCTTCCTTCACTCCTTTGGTGCCGATGCAGGAAAGGGCAAGGAACACCACACAAAAGAGTTTGGTGTAGAGCGACCAGGTGAACAGCCCGGCAGTGCGGTGGAAGTTGAGCAGTATCTTGTCCACTACTCCGATGTTTATCCCCCATTCTTTGATGGCGGGGTAACAGTACCAATAGATATTGATTATTACAAACAGAATACTCAACGCACGCATGAAATCCATCACCCGTGCCAATCCTCTTAAATCATCTTCTTGTGACATAATATTTTCTGAATTTTAATAGTGTGATACAATATGTTATGGGGTTAATCCTGACGTCCGTAACGGCGACGCTTCTTCCTGCGCTTCTTAGGAAGCGGAGGCTCGCGGTCGGGCGGTACGGGGTCGGGAGAGAAAAGGGAGAGCAGACCGCCGTCGGCGGATGTTGCGGTGGTCGTACCGGTGCGAGTATCTGCTGACGGTCGTTGTCCGGTATGGTTGCCGGTGACGGTTGGCTGTTCCTGCTGCGGTTGCGGTTCCTCTCCGCTGCTGCTGAAATATTCGTTGAAGACATTCGCGGAGAAGTCCTTGCCCAGACGGGAGCCGTTCAGGACTACCCGGCTATGGTGGTCGATGAAGGTAACGCCATAGATGCGGTGGTCTTCGTTGCGGCGCAATACGAGGTCGATGCCCTGCGCGGAGAGTTCCCGGCGGAAAGCGGACTCTGTCCGGGTGCGCTGCATGGCGGCGGAAACGATACGGCGGGTACGTTCTTTGAGCTGCTTGTCCCGGATTGCCGTGGCGGACTGCTGCATCTGTTTTTCGATGGCGGCAATGCCGGTGGTCTTGCCGAGGACGGAGGATTTGATCGGTGTGCCGGTCTTTTCGCCGTCCTTGTCCAGTGCGGAGTACACGATGCCGTGGTAAGGGCGTCCGCCGGCTTCGCCTTTGACTTCGTCCATACTGATGTTGTACAGGGAAAGCAGGGCTCGGAACTCGCCCACGGACTGGAAGCGGTACATCTTCAAGAGGGGTTTCACTACATTGGCGATTTGTTTTTTCAGGTTACCTTTGCTGCTGTCCACGGGGGTGAGCTGCCAGTCGTCGCCCTGCTTCCGCTCTTCTGCCGGATGGAGGTTGTACTTCTGTTCCAGTTCTTCGGTGATCGCCTTGCTGCGGCGGTACTCGTTGCTGTCGTTGATCTTCCTGCCGGTACTGTCCACCCGGAGGCTGACGATATGGATGTGCCTGCGCTCGATGTCTTCGTGCTTGAAAATCAGATAGGGCTGGTCGCCATATCCCAATTTACGCATGTATTCCTCGCCGATGGCCGTGAGCTGTTCGTCGGTGAGCACGTCGTCGGGGTGCGGATTGAGGGAGATGTGGATAACGGGCTTCTCCGTCCGGTAGTGGGACGGCATCCACCGCCGGAAGTCGTCCATGCAGTCGCCGATGCGGAACTGCCCGTCTTCGGGTTGCAGGACGAGATTGGCGGCAAGCACACGGGCATGACCTTCGTCCACCTTGTCCTGGTTATAGGCAAGGGCACCGTAAAGGGATTGTCCCGTACTTATTTTCGCAACCATCGGCTCTCAAAGGTATTGGACAGTTCGACTATCTTACGGCTCAACTCTATCAATTCCAGTGTGGATTTCTCCAATTTGTAAAGCATGGCGAGGGCTTTTTTCTCGGAGAAATGGACGTGGAGTTCCTTCACCGCCTGATTGTAATTGACGCCCACGGCGCGGAACTGCTGGTACAATGCGGTGAGCTTGGCGACGTATTCGAGCGCGGCACGGTCGGTACGGACTACCCGAAATTCTTCGGAGAAGACACGGGCGGCAATGAACTGCGCCATAGAACGCAAGCCGGACTGCTCGAAAAGTGTAAGGAAACGGGCGTGTTCGACGGCATCGAAGTTGACCGTGTAGCGGTAAACGGCGGGGTTGGTCTTGGGACTTCTGCCACCCTTGCGGCGGCTTTTTTCTTTTTCATCATTCATAAATCTGATTTTTTTTAGTGGTACAATGACAGCCCGGCGGAGTATCTACGCCCTACCACTCTCTCCCCACAATTACCGACTTCGGAGGTAATTGTCCCCCTTTCTCCATCGGAAAAGGGGCAAGCGTTTTTTGCGGCAGAACTTGTTTCGTGCAGCAAAAAACACAGCTTGCTATGTTCGGGTGAACATAAAAATCCGACCGTACCCGGTCAGATTAGGGTTAGCGACAGACGGCAAGGGCGGCGGTTGCAACCCGGACTGCTTAACGATGCAAAGTTAGGGGGACGGAAACGGGCGGAAGAACCCGTAACGGTGCCACTCGGTGCCACTTTGATGCCAGTTGATGCCACTGATTTTCAAAGTGATACAGGGGAGTTCAATTAGTCGTTTATTTGCGCTGCCATTCTTTTGAGGCACGGAAACAGTGAGGCGGTGATGTTCTCCAATGGTGATGTACTGACGTGCTGTTGTAGTGAAGCATTGTCGTACTGACGTATGGAAATACTGACGCGGTGAAGTTCTTCGATGGTGAAACGGAGAAGTTCTTCCATGATGAAACGGTGCAGTGGTGATGCAATGTTACACGGAAACAGGGAAAGGGTGGCGTAAAGAGATAAGGAAGTATTGAGATAATGAATTGAATAATGAACGATTTAAAAATTGAACGTATGAAAAAGGAACCGAAGTACATCGCTTTCTCCACCCAAAAGGGAGGAGCCGGTAAAACAACGCTGACCGTATTGGTGGCAAGTTACCTGCACTATGTAATGGATTATAATGTTGCCGTGGTGGACTGTGACTATCCGCAGCACAGCATCGTGGAGATGCGGGAACGTGACCTGAAAATGGCAATGGACGACCCGTACTACAAGCGGATGGCATACGAGCAGGTGCAACGACTGAAAAAGAAGGCGTATCCGGTGATCGAGAGCACACCGGAGGATGCGGTGACGAGAGCCGCGGAGCTGGCGGACACGAACTTTGACTTTATCTTCTTTGACTTGCCGGGAACTATCAACAACGGCGGCGTGGTGCGCACGCTGGCACGGATGGACTATATCTTCTCCCCTATATCGGCTGACCGGGTGGTGATGGAGAGCACGCTCCGCTTCGTGGTGGTGCTGAACGATACGCTGATTACTACGGGGAAGTCGAAAATCAAGGGGATGCACCTGCTCTGGAACATGGTGGACGGACGGGAGAAGTCGGAACTGTACGATGTGTATGAGGAGGTGATCCGTGACTTGGGGTTGTCGGTACTGAAGACCTTCCTGCCGGACAGCAAGCGGTTCCGGCGGGAGTTGTCCGCCGGGCACAAGGCGCTGTTCCGCTCGACTATCTTTCCGGCGGACAAGGCACTGGTGAGGGGCAGCAACCTGAACGAGATAATTGATGAGATACTGGAACTGATTCAATAGGGATGCGTATGGCGAAGAAACTGAAAGAGGACGTTAATCTGGACGAGATTGACGAGAACTTCATCATCTCGTCGTTCAAGACGACGGAACCGCAACAAACGGGCGGAACACTGCAAGCGGTGGAACGGGCGAAGGAGAACCGGGAAACGGGAAAGGGAAAGAAACGGGGACTGTCGGAGTACGGCGAAAAGTTCCTGAAACGGAACGAGCTGAAAACACGGCAGTGCGTGTATATCAGCGGACAGATTCATGCGGTCATCTCCCGACTGGTGCATGTGATAGCGGACAAGGATATAACGGTGGGCGGCTATATCGACACGGTACTGGCGGAACATCTGGAAAGGCACAAGGAAGAGATTAACGAACTGTACCGGCAAAAGAGGGAGGATCTGATATGAACAAGGATGTGGAACTTATACTGCTGTTCGGGCTTGCCATCCTGTATGTGCTATGGGCTGCGGTCTATCTGCACTATGAGAAATGGAAGCGACGGAAGGTGGCGCGGAACGCTACCGCGATATTGCCCCGAAAGGATGCGCCGGTAGCCGGGATTCTGGGGAAAAGCCATTTTGTACTTCCGGTAACGGTGCCACTCGATGCCACTTTGAAGCCACTCGAAGCCACGGAAAATGAAAGCGAAAAAGGAGTTGAAAAAGATGATACTTTTGTCGCCGAACCGGAAAAACACCCGTTGCAAGTGCCTGACGAAGAACTGGATGGGATATTCAACGATGCACCACCGGAAGGGGCAGACAATGAACCGATGGACATTGATGTGTCGCTGGATTATGAGGAGGAAGACGAGGAACTGCAAGGATGCAGTGAGCCGGGGGCAATGGCTTCGGGGGTGAGTTTTGAGGATATGTGCGCCGCCGTGAAAGTGCTGGGAAAGGCAAAGGAAACGGTGAGCGAACAGGAGGAACAGGAAGCCGGAAGGACACTGACGGAACTGCAACATACGGACATGTTCGAGCAGTTGGTTGCCAACCACCCGCAACGGGCGGAAAGGGTGACGGAACTGATAAACCTGCACATGGAGAACTACCGGCAGGAACAGTCCGACGGAACGGATGATAACGGCAATGAGGCTGACGGGGAGGTTCCGGAAGACTTCAATATATATGACATTGTGTAACCAATTATTAATAACCGGATGCGGGGTTATCCAGCCCTGCATCCATTAAAAACAAGTGTTTATGAATACAAAGAAATTTCTTTTAGCTGCCGCCGCTCTGTTTGTGGCTGTGGGTGCGACTTATGCACAGGGTAACGGACAAGCGGGGATAACGGAGGCAACGAACCTGATAACGGGATATTTTGACCCGGGGACGAAGTTAGTGTACGCTATCGGAGCGGTCTGCGGATTGATTGGCGGGGTAAAAGTATATAACAAATTTTCGTCGGGCGATCCCGACACGAGTAAAGTTGCCGCTTCGTGGTTTGGAGCTTGTATATTCCTGATTGTGGCGGCTACTATTTTGAGGTCGTTCTTCTTGTAATTTACATAATGTACGCGTACAATATATAAAATAGAGAATGGAATTTGAACTAAACAAGGGGATTGGGAAAAGTGCTGAATTTAAGGGACTGAAAGCGCAATATCTGTTCCTGTTCGCTGCCGGATTGCTCGCGGTATTTGTAGTGTTCATCATCCTGTATATGGTGGGTATCAACCAGTGGATTTGCATCGGGTTCGGTGTTGTCACGGCTTCGGTACTGGTATGGGCTACATTTGCGCTGAATGAGAAATACGGCGAACACGGACTGATGAAACTGCTCTCGTCCCGGCAGCATCCCCGCTTCCTGATTAACAGGATCACTCCCCGAAAACTATTCAAAAAGAGAAGAAAATGAGAAATGTACTAAAAGCTGCCACGATAGAAAGCAAATTCCCGTTGCTTGCGGTGGAACGGGACTGTATCATCAGCAAGGATGCGGATATTACCGTCGCCTTCCGGGTGGAACTGCCGGAGTTGTTCACGGTCACCACACCGGAATATGAAACGATACATTCCACATGGGCGAAAGCAATCAAGGTACTGCCGAACTATTCGGTGGTACACAAGCAGGACTGGTTTATCAAGGAGAACTACCAGCCGAAAACGGATAAGGATAGCCTTAGTTTCCTCTCCCGTTGTTACGAGATGCACTTCAATGAACGTCCGTTCCTCAATCACGGGTGTTATCTGTTCCTGACGAAAACGACGAAGGAACGGGCAAGGATGCAAAGTAATTTTTCATCGCTGTGCCGCGGTTTTATCGTGCCGAAAGAGGTGAACAAGGAGATGGCTACGCGCTTTCTGGAAGCGGTGGGACAGTTCGAACAGATCGTGAACGATTCGGGACTTGTCCGGTTGGTACGGTTGGGCACGGATGAAATCGTGGGTACGGACAAGGGGGCGGGACTGATCGAGAAGTATTTCTCGCTCTCGCTGGAAGATACGACGACACTGGAAGATATGGAGTTGGGAACGGACGGGCTGCGCATCGGCGACAAGAAGCTGTGCGTGCATACGCTCTCGGACGTGGACGATGTGCCGGGAAAGGTGGGCACGGACATGCGGTACGAGAAGTTATCGACTGACCGCTCGGACTGCCGCTTGTGCTTTGCGGCTCCCATCGGGCTGCTGTTGTCGTGCAACCATATTGTGAACCAATATATTTTTATTGATGACAGCAACGAGAACCTGAAGAAGTTCGAGAAGACGGCACGAAACATGCAGTCGCTCTCCCGCTACAGCCGGTCGAACCAGATTAACAAGGAATGGATAGACCTCTATCTGAACGAGGCGCACAGTTATTCGCTGACGTCGGTACGTTGCCACTGCAATGTGATGGCGTGGTCGGATGATGCGGAGGAACTGAAGAATATCCGCAACGATGTGGGCAGCCAGTTGGCGCTGATGGAATGTAAACCGAGGCATAACACGGTGGACGCGGCTACGCTGTATTGGGCGGCGATGCCGGGAAATGCGGGGGACTTTCCGGAGGAGGAAAGTTTCTATACATTCATCGAACCGGCTCTCTGTTTCTTTATCGAGGAAACAAATTACAAGAGTTCGCCGAGTGCGTTCGGGATAAAGATGGCTGACCGGATCAGCGGGAAGCCGATTCATGTGGATATTTCGGACTTGCCGATGAAGACGGGGATCATTACGAACCGCAATAAATTCGTGCTGGGCGGTTCGGGTAGTGGGAAGTCATTCTTTATGAACCACCTTGTGAGGCAGTATTGGGAACAGGGGGCGCACATCGTGCTGGTGGATACGGGTAATTCGTATTCGGGGCTGTGCGAGATGATACGGAGAAAGGCGCACGGGGACGACGGGGTGTATTTCACCTATACGGAGGAAAGCCCGATCAGTTTCAACCCCTTCTTTACGCAGGACAAGGTGTTTGACGTGGAGAAAAAGGAGTCTATCAAGACATTGCTCCTGACGCTCTGGAAGAAGGACAATGAACCGGCGTCGCGCTCGGAAGAGGTGGCGCTGTCCAATGCGGTTGCCTTGTTCATTGACCGGATCAAGTATGATGACAGCCTTGTGCCGTCTTTCGACACTTTCTACGAGTTTGTGGACACGGACTACCGGGCGATACTGGATGCGAAGGGGGTACGCGACAAGGAGTTCGACATCACCAATTTCCTGAATGTATTAGAACCTTACCACAAGGGTGGCGAGTATGATTTTCTGCTGAACTCGGATAAACAGCTGGACTTGCTGGACAAGCGGTTCGTGGTATTCGAAATCGATGCCATCAAGGATCATCCCATCCTTTTTCCGGTGACTACTATCATTATTATGGAGATGTTTATCAATAAGTTACGCCGATTGAAAGGGGTAAGAAAGATGATAATCATCGAGGAAGCATGGAAGGCATTGACACGGGAAGGGATGGCGGAATACATGCGCTATCTGTACAAGACTGTCCGAAAGTTTTTCGGGGAGGCGGTGACGGTAACGCAAGAGGTGGACGATATTATTTCTTCGCCTATTGTCAAGGAGAGTATTATCAATAACTCGGATTGCAAGATTCTGCTCGACCAACGCAAGTACATGAACAAGTTCTCGAAAATTCAGGAGTTGCTGGGGCTGACGGACAAGGAGAAGGCGCAAATCCTCTCTATCAATATGGCAAATGCGGCATCGAGGAAGTATAAGGAGGTGTGGTTCGGGCTGGGCGGCGTGCAGTCGGCGGTCTATGCCACGGAGGTGTCGATGCAGGAGTATCTGACTTATACGACGGAGGAAACGGAGAAACTGGAAGTGATGCAGTTGGCGGAGAAGTTAGGGGGAAATATCGAACTGGCTATCAAACAACTGGCGGAAAGTAAAAAACAAAAAAAACAGGATTGAAATGAAGTATATATTTAATGAGAAACAGATGAGAACATTGTCGGTGCTGCTCGCCGGGGTGATATGCCTGCTGACGGAAGCCTGCACCGAACCGCAAACGGATATGAACCGGCTGTGCGGGGAATGGAAAAGTGCCATCGGGAAACCGGATATACGGATTGCCAAAGACGGGAAGTGCTACAAGCTGACCCTTTTTGCCAAAAGGGGAATGACGGGAAGAATGGTGCCGGAAACGTATGTGATCCAACAGAAAGGCGGGGCTATGTTCATCGACACGGGGTTTCATATTGATATGACTTACCATCAGGAAAGGGATATGCTGACCTTTTCGACTAATGGGGAGTATGTCCGGAAACAATAGGAAGCCATGAAAGCGAACCGTAGGTTTCCGGTCAGAAATATCTGCGGCGCATGGAAAAGTAACCTGCACTCCCCACCGGTGCAGGTGTTCCACGACGGCAGGAATTTCTGCCTTGCCATAGTCTATAATCCCGATACGGTGATAGTAAACAAAATAGAACAAACCGGACGGGGACTATCCGTTGATCTGTTCGGGGAAATTCTGTTAGGCTATGACGAGGAAAAGGATCTGTTATACCTCTCTACGGAAGGGGAATATGTCCGGGCGGACGAGCTGTGATGCTCTTCTGCCGTTACCACTAAAAAATCCAATTACGAACAATTAAAAAGATGTATTTATGAGAAGAATCTTATTTGTGCTCTGCATCAGTGCAGCGTGCTTCTGCCATGAGGCGAAAGCGCAATGGGTGGTTACCGACCCCGGAAATCTGGCGCAAGGTATCATCAATTCTGCCAAGCAGATTATACAGACTTCGACGACTGCCAACAATACGCTGAACGGTTTCAAGGAAACGGCGAAGGTGTTTGAGCAGGGAAAAAAATATTATGACGCACTGAAATCCGTACACAATTTAGTGAAGGATGCCCGGAAGGTGCAACAGACGGTGTTGCTCGTCGGGGATATTTCGGAAATGTATGTGACGAACTATCAGAAGATGCTATCCGACCCGAATTTTACACCGGGGGAACTGAACGCCATCGCTTTCGGATATACGAAGTTGCTGGAAGAAAGCAGCGGACTGTTGGAGGAACTGAAAACGGTAGTCAACGCAAACGGGTTGTCGATGAGCGACAAGGAACGCATGGACGTGATAGACCGGGTGTACAGGGATGTGAAGGATTACCGCAATCTGGTGGCGTACTATACGAACCGGAACATCTCGGTTTCTTACCTGCGTGCGAAGGAGAAAAATGATACCAAAAGGATTTTGTCCTTGTATGGAAGTGCTAACGAAAGATATTGGTAAACGGTCATGGATGCTGAATTTGAAAACTTGCACCAGATTCTACGGAATCTGTACACGGAGATGTTGCCGCTCTGCGGTGATATGATCGGGGTGGCAAAGGGCGTTGCCGGGCTGGGTGCCTTGTTCTTTATCGCTGCTAAAGTATGGCAGGCTCTGGCGAGGGCGGAACCGGTGGATGTATATCCACTGTTGCGTCCGTTTGCGGTGGGGCTGTGCATCATGTTCTTTCCCACTTTTGTATTGGGGACTATCAATACGGTACTGAGTCCGGTGGTCAAGGGCTGCAACAATATCCTGCAAGGGCAGACACTCAATATAGAGAAGTACAGCCAGCAACGGGAGAAACTGGAATATGAGGCGATGGTGAGGAATCCGGAAACGGCGTATCTCGTTTCGGACGCTGAATTTGACAAGAAGATTGACGAGCTGGGATGGTCGCCGGAATCGCTGGGTATCATGATGGGGATGCAAATGAAAAGAACGGGGTATGAACTGAAGAAGAATATCCGGGATGCGTTCCGCTGGGTGATGGAGCTGCTCTTTCAGGCTGCTTCGCTGATACTGGACACGATACGGACATTTTTCTTAATCGTGTTGAGCATTTTGGGGCCGCTCGCCTTTGCCCTTTCCGTCTATGACGGATTTCAGGCGACGCTGACGCAATGGCTCACCCGGTATATCGGGATTTATCTGTGGCTGCCGGTTTCGGACTTGTTCAGTGCGGTGCTTGCCCGTATTCAGGTATTGATGCTGGAAAAGGATATTGTGGCACTGGAAGACCCGAATTTTATACCGGATGCTTCGAACGCGGCTTACATTATATTCATGTTGATAGGGATCATCGGGTATTTCACGATTCCGACCGTATCGGGATGGATCATCCAGAACGGCGGCGCGGGAAGTTACGGGAAGCAGGTCAATTCGTGGGGACTGAAAGGCGGCAAAGGGGCTGCGGCAGTGACGGGAGCCGCCGTCGGTCATGTTTCCGGTCTGTTTAGAGGTAAATAATCAGTTGAAAATCAAATAATCTTATTAAGATGGAATTTAAGAGTTTGAAGAATATAGAGAGCAGTTTCCGGCAAATCCGGATGATTGCGTTGGTATTCCTCGTGCTGTGTACGCTGGTGGCGGGGTACAGCATCTGGAGTTCGTACAGCTTTGCGCAAAAGCAGAGGGAGAAGATTTATGTATTGGATAACGGCAAGTCGCTGATGCTGGCTCTGTCACAAGACCTTTCGCAAAACAGACCGGTGGAGGCGAAAGAGCACGTGAAGCGGTTTCATGAGTTGTTCTTCACGCTTTCGCCGGACAAGGATGCGATAGAGGGAAATATCAGAAGGGCGCTGTTCCTCTGCGATGAGAGTGCTTTCAGGTACTACAAGGATTGGAGCGAGAAGGGGTATTATAACCGGATCATCTCGGCGAATATCAACCAGACTTTGCAGGTGGACAGCATGGCGTGCGACTTTGACCGCTATCCTTATCAGGTGACGATGTACGCGCGGCAGATGATTATCCGTGCAAGTAATGTGACGGAACGAAGCCTTGTTACCCGGTGCGGGTTAATCAATTCTGTACGGTCGGACAACAACCCGCACGGGTTCACGATGGAGCGGTTCGAGATTCTGGAAAACAAGGATGTACGGGTACTGGAAAGATAGGCATGATGATACGGAAGAAAATCAATGAATGGCAAGACCGGATGGATGATGGTCTGCGCCGCATGTGCGGAAGGCTGACGCCGGGAAAGCAGTTGGCAGTCACGCTCACGATGCTGTTAGGATTCAGTGCGTTGTCTATCTATTTCACGGTTTCGGGTATTTACCGGATGGGAAAAGAGGAAGGCGAACGGTTGCAGATCGAGCATATCGAACAAATGAAACTGCATCAGCAGGCGGATAGTGTCCCTTATCCCGTTCGGGAGAGTTCAGGAAGTAATAATGTGATAAAGTAAAGAGCAATGGAAGATAATCATATCAATGAAGAAGGTACGGTACTGGAGGAAGGTATCGTACAGATAGAAGAGGAAACGGTGACGGAGGAAGTCCGGGAAACTGCCGGAGAGGATGCAGCCCGACAACCGGCAGAGAAAAAGGAGAAGCCGAAAGAGAAGGAACGCAAGGAGTTGACACCGGCGGAAGCCCAACGGAGAAAGAAGATGCTGGTGTATCCGCTGATGTTTCTCGTGTTCGCCGGTGCCATGTGGCTGATTTTCGCTCCTTCTTCGGGTGGAGAGGAAAAGGAAGTGCAGCAGGGATTCAATATCGACGTGCCGCTTCCCAAAGAAAAGGGATTGCTGGATGACAAGAAGGAGGCATACGAGCGGGATGCCTTTGAGAAACAGCAGAAGTCGAAAATGGGGACTTTGCAGGACTTTGAGATTGCCATCGGGCAGACGGAGGAAGCCCCTATCGGGGATTCAATGGAAGAACTGCCGCCGGAACCTGCACCACGCACGGGTAATTCGCCGATCCGTTCTTCGGCGGTTGCCTATAAGGATATAAACAAGCAGTTGGGTACTTTCTACCAGGAACAGAAGGAGCCGGAAGATGACCAGAAGCAGTTGGAACTGGAATGGCGGATTCAGGAACTGGAACGGATGAAGGAGGAAGAACAGCAGAGAAAAACGGCTGCGGATGAACAACTGGAACTGATGGAGAAGTCGTACCAACTGGCGGCAAAGTATATGCCGGGACAGAACGGTAACGGGCAACCGGAAAAGGCAGAGGTTACCACCACCGGGAACAAGGGTACGGGAAATGCCCGAACTGTCACTGTGCCGGTGGGACAGGTAAAGGAGAGAGTGGTGTCGTTACTGGCTCCGCCGATGAGTGATGCGGATTTTGTGAGGGTGTACAGCAAGCCTCGTAATCTGGGATTCAACACGGTACAAACGGAGGTGGAGGGTATTGCGAAGAATACTATCCGTGCCTGTGTGTACCAGACTGTCACGCTGACGGACGGGAAGGAAGTGCAGCTCCGGTTATTGGAGCCGATGATGGCGGGAGAACAGTATGTGCCATCGGGAACAATGGTTACCGGTACAGCAAAAGTCAACGGTGAACGGATGGAGATAAAGGTGAGTTCGGTCAGTTACGGGGAGAGTGTGACGCCCATCAATCTGGACGTATATGATACAAATGGTATGAAGGGGGTGTTTGTGCCTGAATCGGAGGAACTGAACGCGGTGAAGGAGATGGCGGCGAACATGGGGTCGTCACTCGGAACGAGTATCACCATCACGGAAGATGCCGGAGCACAACTGGCTGCGGACTTGGGAAAGGGTGTCATTCAGGGGGCGTCGCAATATCTGGCGAAGAAGTTCCGAACGGTAAAGGTGACGCTCAAAGCTAACCATGAGTTTTATCTCCTGCCGGGACAATAAGAGATATGCCACTAAAAAATCCAATTATAAACAATTTAAAAAGAAGTATTTATGAAAAAGTTGATTTTGATGCTTGCCTTTTGTGCAAGTGTATCGGGTGCATACGCACAAAAGACAGTAAAAGTGGAAAAGGTGCAACAGGAAACGGAAGCGGTTGCCGCTGAAGAGGAAGATGCAAGCGAGGAAGAGGTGCATAAAAGTCCTTCTACGGGGGATTTGTACGAGGGACTTACCCGGACGGTGACTTTTGACCGGATGGTTCCTCCCTATGGGTTAGAAGTGACTTTTAATAAAACGGTACATCTGATTTTTCCTGCGGCTATCCGTTATGTGGACTTGGGTTCTGCGGACATTATCGCCGGAAAAGCGGACGGTTCGGAAAATGTGCTACGCGTGAAAGCGGCACTGCGTGATTTCTCACGGGAAACCAATCTTGCGGTGATTACGGACGATGGAAGTTATTATACGTTTAACGTGAAGTATGCGGATGAGCCTACGAAGTTGAATATCGAGATGAAGGACTTTATCCATGACGGCGAAGCGGTGAACCGACCGAATAACTCGATGGAGGTTTATCTGAAAGAATTGGGCAGCGAATCGCCGTTGCTGGTACGGCTGATTATGAAGTCTATCCATGCCAACAATGACAGACTGGTGAAGCATATCGGCTGTAAAAGGTTCGGTATTCAATATACGTTGAAAGGGATTTATACGCACAACGGGTTACTGTATTTCCATACGGAGTTGAAAAACTCGTCCAACGTGCCTTTTCATGTGGACTATATCACTTTTAAGGTGGTGGACAGAAAGATTGCAAAACGTACAGCCATTCAGGAACAGGTGATTGTTCCGTTGCGTGCGTACAATTATGTGACGGTGGTCAACGGGAAGAGCAGGGAGAGAACGGTCTTTACGTTGCCTAAGTTTACGTTGCCGGACGATAAGGAGCTGGTAGTAGAAATGAATGAGCAGGCGGGCGGACGCCATCAGAAATTTGTAATCGGAAATGCGGAACTAATCCGTGCAAGAGTGATTAACGAACTGAAAATGAAGTAAGATGAAGAAGGTTCTATTTTTATTGTGTATGGTAGTGTGCTTTGTCTTGACGGACAAGGCATACGCCCAACGCTGCCTGCCTGGTATGCGTGGCATCCGGGTTACGGGAGGAATGGCGGACGGTTTCCATTCGTCCGACAAACGTAATGAGCTGGGATATTCTTTCGGGCTGTCGCTGGATACTTATACCAGACATTGCAACCGGTGGGTGTTCGGTGCGGAGTATCTGCAAAAGTATCATCCGTATAAGGCTATCCGCATACCTACCTCGCAATTTACTGCGGAGGGCGGGTATTACTATACTTTTCTTTCGGATGCGAACAAGGTATTTCTGCTTTCGCTGGGCGGATCGGCACTGGCGGGATATGAAACCAATAATTGGGGAGAAAAGCTGCTCTATGACGGTTCTACACTGCGAAGCGGTGATAATTTTGTCTATGGGGGTGCTGTATCGCTGGAACTGGAAAGTTATTTGAGTAACCGGGTGGTGCTGCTACTGAACGCCCGCGAGCGGTGCTTGTGGGGAAGTGATACGGGTAAGTTTCATTTTCAGTTCGGTCTGGGGCTTAAATTCTTAATCAATTAATATAGGTATATGAAGAAGATGTTTGAAACAATATTCGTGCTCGGTCTTGTGTTGACGGGTATCGTGTGTGTGGTGGCGTGTAGTGACAAGTTGGACGTGCAGCAGGTGTATGAGTTTGATATGGCAACACTGCCGGTACAGAATAAAATCGTAATAGGCGAGGAAGCGGAAATACGTTGTGAGTTGGTTAGAGGCGGCACGTATGTGGAAACGAAGTATTTTATCCGTTACTTCCAACCGGACGGCAAGGGGCAGTTACGCTTGGAAGACGGGACGGTTCTTCTCCCGAATGACCTCTATCCGCTGGAAAAGGAAACATTCCGTCTGTATTATAAATCTATGAGTACTGACCAGCAGACGATTGATATTTATGTGGTCGATTCTTTCGGACAAATGATACAGAAATCTTTCAGCTTCAATAATGAAAGTCAGGATAAGGAGGAGGAAGAATGATTTATGCCGGGTATAATCCACGCTTTAGCAGTGATGAGCAATATACTCCTGCTTATGCGGTTGCTCCTATTATAAAGTACATACCAAAGGATAAAACCGTATGGTGTCCGTTTGATACGGAAAACAGCGAATTTATACTTGCTCTGAAAGCTGCCGGTATAAATACTGTCCATTCCCATATTTGCACCGGGCAAGACTTTTTTTATTATGAGCCAATGAAATGGGATATGATTGTATCAAATCCTCCTTTCAGCAAAAAGCAGCAAGTAGTGGAACGTTGCTTATCTTTCGGAAAGCCTTTTGCACTGATTTTATCTAATTTATGGTTGAACAGCAGCGCTCCGGTACGTCTGTTCAAGGATAAAGAGATGCAAATGCTTTTGTTTGACAAACGTATCCAGTTTACGGAGAAAAATGCGGCTTATTTCGGTTCAAGTTATTTTTGTTATAAGGTTTTGCCTAAACAAATTGTCTTTGAGAATTTAAGCCGATCCAAATATGAGCAAAGCCGGATGAGTGAGGACATGAAGAGTTTGATTGAACCTTTAACTAAATTGAGGTAGTAATGACTGCTTTGCTTGTTTATTGTAGCTTCCTTATTGCTATATGGGGGTGCATCGGATGGGATTTATATCATGCGCCGACTGATATGGAGTTATGGGGAGAAGAGGTTGAATAGGCTTTTCCCTTATATAAAAATAAAAATCCTCCTGCCTGATAATGGGCAAGAGGATTTTGTTTTTAGAACAGCGCCAATGTAAGTTGTTGGGGCTGGGTGTACCGGCGTTTCATTTCCAATAGTTTATTTTTGAGTTTGCCTATCACTTTGGGATTATAATTGCTTCTATCGGTAACAGAGTAGCGTTCTGCCTTACTGTATTGCTGTTCCAACTGACAAATACCTTGCCTGACGGCTTCTTTGTAGTCTTTGATGGGTTCGTCAAATACGGACGGATGGCTTCCACCTCCGGCACTTCCCGTACACCAATCTACGGCTACGGCATACGTTCCGTTTTGGGATTTACCGATGTGGATGCAGTTTGAGTTGTCCAGTTCGATTTTCTCAACGATGGGTAACATACCGATCAGCCAACCGTGTTCGTTTAAATCCTTGCTTGTATAACCGAAAAGCAATGCTCTTTCGTAGGTATGGACATTGAGGATAATCTGGCGTATGCTCTTACCGAATTTCTCAAAATATTCTATCTGCTGTATATCGTTACGGCGTACCGCCAAAAGGTAACGGAGCACTATTTCACGTTCTATCTTGCATGGGGTGTACTCTGAAATCGTCTGTAACTTTTCTTCTTGTGTCATTTGGGATATGGCTTTCATATTATATGTTGTTTAGTGATTAAATAATTGCGTATAGAATGAACAGGGCTATCAGACCCCAGAACAGAAGTTTAAGGGTGATGAAGAACAAACGGAGTATCTGACGGACTGCCCACCACAAAAGGATGGCAAAAAGGAACTTCACCCCGAAGTAATAGACACCAGCCGCCACCAAAACGACTTTCAAAATATTTATGCTGATTGGAAGGCTCGTAAGCTGCTGTTTCCTATTTTTTTCTTCATTTTTCATAATTTCTGACTTTTTTTTTATGCCTTATCGGAGCCGGCTGTTGAGCTGTGTTTCGTGTGCATCGGAAGATGGCTGGATATGAACGGGCAAATTTTTTTTGTAAAATACTACCCGTAGGGCTGGAGATTTTGCAAATAAAAATTTGAACGGCAATAGACTGCCGTTTATCTTCGCACAAGAAACATAGCTTAACAGTTGGCTTCCTTTAGATTGGCAGGAGCAATCGAGGAAGAAATTATAGAGAGAAAAATGAAGAAAAAAGCCATGTGATAACCATTAAAAAAGATAGCTCGCAGGGAGCTATCCGTTATCTTATAAGATATTGGCTTTATCTTTTTATCTTAATCACAAAGGAATATCCTATTATTTTCCTACTTTTGCAACGAGAGGATAAATAGTCCTCCGCTTTTTAGTAAGTTTATTTACCGTTCCAAGAAATCGCCAATTTCAAAACACAAAGGTAAGTAAACTGGCTCGGTCATATACTAACGTGACCTGTCAGTTGCTTTTGTGTTGGGCGTTTGGCGATGCCTTTGGAACTGTGATTGGCAGTGTCACGTTTTTTAATACATATGATAATGGAACATTTACATGAAACCCCGTTGCAGGGGATTGTAGGAACAGATAAAGGAGAACTGTTCTACCTCTTACCAATTGAGAAAGTTAGTGACCTCGTAAAGTTACGGGGGGATTTGAGTGCGGCTATCGACCTGATTTCAAAGACTGGAAGTTCAGAAGAAGGGACAAGTGCCATAAACACGCTGAACGGACTGCTTGCCGGACTAATGAAGTACGATAGCGATCATTACGAAGCGATGGACGTTGCTCTTGCTGACGCTATGAGGAAGCTGGAAAAGAAATAATTCCGCTCCGGCTGTTATCCGGATGGGATAAAAACAATCATAAAAACAACCTTTTGGCATAACCGAAAAAAGAAAGGTGTTCCGGTGGCTGATGAAGATTCATATTCAGATGGCCAACGGAATACTTTTCTGCGGTTATGGGTAGGCAAAATGGAATTTCCGGTACGAAGTACGGGGAATTGCTTTTTGACGGAGAAAATGGTTTTTATACCGATGAAAAATTTTGAAAGCCTTATTTCTTCGGTGCTATAAATGATTGATATAATGAATGTTACATACTAAATCGTTACTTTTGCATTTAGTTGTCATGCGAGTAACGATTTTGAGAATTGTTTTGTCTTCCAATTGTCTTTCAGACGGGTATAAGGGTGTCATAAAAGAAATAAAACAACCGTATCAAACCGTTTTTCCTAAAAATACTCCCACGACTGAATTGGCTCCCAACTGCATACATTTACGTTTCATCTGGATAAAGCTCTGACCGGTGGTGGCGATGTCGTCCACCAAAATTACATCTTTCCCCCTGATGTATTCAGAGTGGAAAATGAGATTGGAAAGTTTATTGTGTCCGGTAGTTCCTTTGAGTTGTTCCCGGTCTTCTTTAATCCAGATGGCACGGAAGCCGTCCGCTACTTTCAGGCGGCGGGACAGAAGGCTGCAAAAACGGGCAAAGCGGGCGATATTGCGCTCGCGTGTGGCGGCTGGGATAGGTATCAGGACGGGAGATTTCATTTCTTTGAAGAAGGGCATACGACCGATGCAGAGGGAGAAAATCTTGGCAAGCAAGGGGGCGGCGTTCTCGGTGCCTTCTTTAAAGCGGAACACTAAGTTGCTGACCTTTTTTTGATGTGGGGTCAGGTCTTTTGTCCGGGTCGGGTAATAATCGTGGATATAGAAGCACAAGGCTTCGTCATAGCGCACCTTGCCTTTGAAATAGGTATCGTAGGGAAAGAACTGGCGGACGAAGTCTCCCTCGAATGTGAAACGGAGTATGTCACGCCAAAGGTTCAGGGTGGTTTCGTCTTGAAGGCGGTAGAGTTCGCCTTCTATCGGTTCTTTGTCTGCCAATCCGATGCCGATTGTCAGGTGGTCGTTGAATTTGTCTTTGGAAACGATGTACCAGTCGAAAGAACGGCTTATCTTTTCTATCGGGCAGTCGTGGGAACAGAGGAAGTAGAACATGCCGTCCTCTTTCTGTATGACCAGGAACTCGCCGGGCATTTCTGAAAGCCGGAAGTAGTTGTATATGGGTGCGTCGTCTAAATCTTCAAATGGGACGGAAACGACCAGATTTTCAATCATAATCAATAGTTTGTTCAAAGGTAGAGGTTTTTGGGGATATGAAAAAAGCCTGATACATTTATTTGTGCATCAGGCTTTGATTTACCGTATTACGGGGATTAGTTGGGTATCTGCGGGTACTGGATGGAGGCATGGCGGGTGTCGGCATTGAACACGACAATTACCTCGGTTGCTTTCTTGTCCATGCGGTTGTATTCGCAAAGGGCGTTCATCACCCATTCCCTGAAGGCTTTGGCATAGCGGGAGTCTATACGGTAACTAAGGAAGATGATGGCTTCGAGATTGTAAAAGGTGACGTAGATGTCCTGACCTTTCTCGTTCTTCATCTTGCGCTCCATCGTTACGTCGTCTTCACGAAGCACGCCGGACTTGAAGATGGAACGGAAGTTGTTGCCCACCGTCTGGAGATATACGTCGAAAAGACGGGCGATTTCGTGCTTGAACATCCACACGGTTCCGTTTACTATTTTGACTTCGACAATGGGTTTGCCGATTTCTTCTTCTGTGATTTGTATGTATCCTCTTTCCATAATGATTTTGTTTGGGGGTAAAATTAGTTATTTATATCTTGAATTTATTTGTTGGTGGCAAGTTTCTTGGACAGTTCAAGCATTTCTTTGCTGATTTGCTTGTCGGAGACACGGGAGGAACGGGTGGTGTAGTCCCGGAAGCCGAACAGTTTGGAAATGGTCACGGGGGAAACTTTGTTGGCTATGCCAATCGTCACGGCAAAGGTGGAACGGGCGGACTGGAAACTTAGATTCCGGTCTAAACTGCACTGTGAGGCTATCTCTTTCAAGTAGGCGTTGACCTTTTGGATGCTCGGAACGGGCAAAAGATTCTCTGTTCCATTGTCTTTGTACTTGTCGATGATTTGACAGGCGTTTTCCAATAGGGGGATTTGCCACGGACTGCTGTGCATTTGTCGGCCAATTGATAACCAGCGTGTACCGTCCTTTGCTGTAATTATGTTGCATGGCTGCAAGTTCTTGATGTCTTGATAAACCAGACCGGTGTAGCAAGCGAACAGGTACAGGTCGCGGACTCTTTCTAAACGGGAACTGTCAAATTCCCGTTTTGTTATTGCTGCAAGTTCTTCTATCGTCAGGTATTCACGACCGGTATTCATCCCGTTTGTACGGCTGTTGCTTAGATAATCTATATACATTTGTTTTTCCTCCTTTATTTAATTTCCATGCGTAAATTCAACTGTTCTGAAAGATTCTGCATACTACGGCTGAGTAGTATGTTGGTGGCTTTGGCGTAGTGCTGTGTCTGACGGATATTGGTATGTCCCAACATCTTCGCGATACTTGCCATCGGTACGTCGTGTAGCAGGGTAAGCGAGGTGGCAAATGTGTATCTTGCAACGTGGTAGGTCAACTCCTTATTGATACCGCACACGGTAGCGAGTTCTTTCAGATATTGGTTGACTTTCTGATTGCTGCATACGGGAAGCAGGCGTCCGCCAGCCTGTTGTCCGCGATATTTTTCTAATATCTGAAGGGGGACTTCCAACAAAGGTATATCTGCTATAACCTTTGTTTTCTGACGGGGTTTCTTAATCCACATTTTTCCGTCATTGGCTTTATAAAGGTGCTCTTCGGTCAGATAATAGGTGTCTGAATATGCCAAACCGGTAAAGCAGGAAAAGACGAAGATGTCACGGACACGACGCAAACGGTCGTTCTGGATGCTTTTTTCCATGATGGTTTGAAGTTCTTCCAATGTCAGATAGGGAACATCTACATCTTCAAAGGTGATTTTCTTATCGTAGAACGGATCTTCCTGTATCATGCCGTGTGACTTTGCATAGTCGGTTGCTGTCTTCAACTTCTGCATCATCTTGGCGGTGGCATTATGACCGACTTTCTTATCTACACGGAGGAAGATTTCAAAACCGTTCACAAAATCATCATCAATGCTGTAAAGGGGAAGGTCTGAATTTTGATATTCCTGCCTGATGTATTCCTGCAAACGGCGATAAACAAGCTCGTATTTACCGTAAGTGGATTTGGATATGGATACACCGAGCTGTTTGCCCTTTTCATCTACTATCTTCTTGAATACAGTGAGCATCGTGTGGCTCTTTGCCTTAATGCCTAAGTAGGCGTTCTTTAGCATTAAAGGGGTGGGAAAACTTCCTACTGACCTGATTTTCTCGTAGTGGTTGTTGAACTCCACGCGCATCTTATCCAGTTTCAAATTGATTTCATTAGCTGCCGGGGTACGTCCTGCCGCTTTAGCTGATTTTATATCCCATTTCTTCTCTTCTATTTCAAGTTTGGTACTGAACTCGACTTTCTCACCGTCAATGGTGATACGAACCATAATAGGTAACATTCCATTCTTTAATGGAGCACCTTTCTTTAAATAAAATAAAACTCTGAATGTACTTCGCATAACTTTTGTTTTTTTGTTGCAAAATTAATCTTAACGTATTGCAAATGAATTATTTATGCCAAGACACTTAACGGTATTATCGGAGACTTTTAAAGGAAATATTGAAAAACCGTCTTAGTGAATATATATCGGTTGCTATCGCTATCGGTTTATATTCAAATCGTTACTTTTCTTAGATACGTTTTTGAAGGTCTAAATTGCGACAAATCAGCGACATATCTATAAAATCGTTACTTTTTTTGGCGTTTGTTTTTTGGGTAACGATTTAGAAACGCTTTTTGTCTGTAAGATGGCTTTTAGGGGAGTATTGGGTTGTCGTAGGGACAACAAAAAAACAGCCCTAAATCCATGATTTAGAGCTGATTTACTTACTTTTGACACTTTGTTGTCTTAGTGTATCTGCGGTGCGTACGGGACTCGAACCCGTGACCCCATGCGTGACAGGCATGTATTCTAACCAACTGAACTAACGCACCATTATTTCATTCTTTCGTTGCTATCTCTCTCGATTGCGGTTGCAAAGGTAGACAAAATTCTTATATCTGCAATAGCTTGAAAGAAAAAAAATCATCTTTTTTTTAACATAGCTTGATTATAAGAGATTTATGTTACCTTTGCAAAACTAAATTAATATTGAAATCATGAGAAATACTCCTATTGAACGTAAGTTGATAGATGAAACTATCGCAGATTTTCATATCACAGACTTTGCCAAAGCAACCATCCGTGAAGTAAAAGCCATTGCAGCCAATGCCGAAGCGGCATCGGGTGTGGAATTCATAAAAATGGAAATGGGTGTACCCGGACTCCCCCCCTCAGCCGTCGGCGTAAAGGCCGAGGTGGAGGCATTGCAGAATGGTATTGCCAGCCTCTACCCGGACATTAACGGACTTCCCGCCTTGAAAGAGGAAGCAGCACGTTTTATCAAAGCCTTTATCAATGTAGATGTAGCCCCCGAAGGTTGTGTACCAGTTACCGGCTCCATGCAAGGAACTTTCGCTTCATTCCTCACATGTAGCCAGTGCGATGAGAAAAAGGATACCATTCTCTTCATCGATCCCGGTTTCCCGGTACAGAAGCAGCAGTTGGTCGTGATGGGACAGAAATATGAAACCTTTGACGTATATGACTACCGTGGCGACAAGTTGAAAGCGAAGCTGGAAAGTTACCTCAGCAAAGGCAATATCTCTGCCATCGTCTATTCCAATCCCAACAACCCCAGCTGGATTTGCCTGAAAGAAGAAGAGTTGCGCATCATCGGCGAACTGGCAACCCAATATGACGTCATTGTGTTGGAAGACCTCGCCTACTTTGCCATGGACTTCCGCCAAGACTTGAGCAAACCGTTCCAAGCGCCTTACCAACCTTCTGTGGCACACTATACGGACTATTACGTGCTGCTCATTTCCGGTTCCAAAGCTTTCAGCTATGCCGGTCAACGTATCGGTGTCAGCTGCATTTCGGACAAACTGTATCACCGGGCCTATCCCGGGCTGACACAACGCTACGGCGGCGGCACCTTCGGCACAGTATTCATCCACCGCGTACTCTATGCACTCTCCTCCGGCACCAGCCACTCTGCTCAGTATGCTCTTGCCGCCATGCTTAAAGCAGCTAATGAAGATCAATACAACTTTCTTGATGAAGTGAAAGTATACGGTGAACGTGCCCGCCGCCTGAAAGAAATCTTCTTGCGCCACGGTTTCCACTTGGTATACGACAATGATTTGGGTGATCCCGTTGCCGACGGTTTCTATTTCACCATCGGTTACCCGGGCATGAGTAGCGGAGAACTTGCGCGGGAACTAATGTACTACGGTGTAAGCGCCATTTCACTGGTGACCACCGGAAGCCATCAGGAAGGATTACGTGCCTGCACTTCCTTTATCCAAGACCATCAGTACGACCAGTTGGACGAACGTATGGCAATTTTTGCCGAGAATCACCCCATCCAATAAAAAATATCCCTATATAATAATAAGGTATCTCTACCAGTTGATGCCGGTATCCCACCACAATCGGGTACCGGCATTGTCATCTCCACCCAGTGCCTCTACCAAAGCGGCATACTGCTCGGCATTCTCCGTCTTCAGTCCGCCGGGAAAGTTCAGACGGCGAATCATTGTCTCAGTATCTATACACCCGTCTTTACTGTGATTAAAGCGCACGGGGAATAGCCGGGGATACCCCGTCCGGCGCTGTTCCGCCCAAGCTTCACACCCTTCAGGAAACATGGCAATCCATTTTTGGGTAATAATCTTCTCCAGTTTCGTATCCCTATCCGCTGACTCCAGCCAGCGTGGCGAAACCTGACAACGGGCGGTAATATCATTCTCCATATCGTAGGTATCCACAAAATCGGCAGGCAACAAGTCGCTCTCCAGATAAGCATCGGACTGCAAGATGCCATACTGACGGAAAGAAGCCATTACCCCTTCTTCATAGCAGGTTTTCACCGACTCATCGGTCCATCCCCGTAGGGCAGCCTCGGCACGCAGGAACCAGACTTCTGCTGCCGGCATCAACACTGCATCAGTCTGCTGGGTAACTTTCAATTTTGAGAGTGTATTATAATAGTTATGTGCAAAGCATGTACCCTGACGAATGCCGCGATACTCGCCTGCAAACTGTTCATCCTGGCAAGTGGCAAAATAGATTTCACGACGGGGATCTTCATATCCGTTCAGTATGGACTCCATCGGCGCTCCCATATAAGCTTCATTCCAAACAAGGTTTATCTCGCCCAACGGATTGGTATATCCACTCGCCGTGGAAACCGCCACCGACTCGTCCGCCTCCCGAATGACTCCGTATTCATTATCCATCGCTTTACGGAATTCCGTTTTTGCCTTCTCCGGACTGGCTACCGCAATGCGCATGGCAAGCCGCATCCTCAACGAGTTGGCAAACTTTATCCAAGAGTCATAATCACCGTCCAACAACATATCGAAACGCGCAAACTCCGAAGCTCCCGGATGCTCGACAATATAATCGGAAAGTACAGCTACAGCCGTATCAAGTTCACAGAAAAATGCATTATAGACCTCTTTCTGCGTGTCGGGCATATAACGGGCTTCGAGATCGGCAAAATGACTATACACAATAGGGCCGTAATAGTCCGTGACACGGTGCATCACTTCCACCTTCAGTATCTTGGTAATGCCGAAAAAGGCAGGCATGCGATCACGTGTGGCATTCTCCGACTGATATATCTGCGGGAAAACATACTCATAGGTATGTCCCCACATGGCGCTGTTCCATCCATCCTGCAAGTTGTAGTCCGAATTGTGCGAACCTCCATTCAGAGGCTTGGCATCGTGCATGTAACCGCTGAACATGTCGGCATTCAAATTCTGGGTCAACTGAAAAGGCCAGTTCTTCCCCTTTCCGTAGTCGTAATTGAAATAGATGCCTTGCTGGATGATTCCAAGACGGATGCCATGTTCGTTATAGTCGGCCTGCAAGTCCTCGTCCGTCACGCCGGACTTGTCCGTATTGATTTCCTTAAAGTCTCCCGTACAAGCCAGAAACACGAAAACCATGCCAATCAGTACTATAATCCTCTTCATATCAAGTCTCCCTCCCCCTCTTAAAATTCACACTTCAAAGAAAATCCCCAACTACGCGTGGTAGGCATACCGTAGACTTCAATTCCCTGGTTATCGTTGCCCGTAGAGAGTACCAGGTCAGGGTCGAAAGGCGCCTTTTTGTAGAAGAAGAACAAGTTGCGTCCCGAAAAGGACAGTTGTGCCCGCTTGAGGACTTTGGTCTTTTCCATCCAGGCAGCAGGCAGTTGGTAGCCCACGGACAGCTCACGCAGCCTGATGTTCGTGGCATCATACATATAATATTCCGTCACCCCGGCCCGTCCGCCTACAACATTCTTATAAAATCCTTTCACATTATCTATCCGGTTACCTTCAAGCATTACATAACCTTTGTCTCTGGCCCGGGCCGTGACTTCAGAAACGCCATACATATCCATATCCGCCTGCGTCTGGGACAAAATATCGCCTCCAAAGCGACAATCCACCAGAAAATAGAAAGAAAAATTCTTGTAAGACAGCATATGATTCCAGCCCAGCATCAGTTTTGGATTGGCATTGCCCACTTTCACCGTATTGCCATCACCTTCCACCAAAGGCATGCCGGTATTGTCTCCTTCCGTGCCGTAAACGATATTGCCCGCATCGTCACGTACAAAAGCTTTTCCGTAGATGTCACCGATAGAGCCCCCTTTCACCAATTTCATGGCATAACTGGACGAGAAGCTGGTAGGACCGTAAAGAAACTCCTTCAGCGCTTCGTGCAGTGAAATTATCTTGTTGCGGTTGGTGGAGAAGTTCACCTCTGTTTTCCACTTGAAATGGTTTGTCAGCAAAGGAACGGCATCCAATGAAATCTCCCACCCCACATTCTGTATATCACCCGCATTGACATAACGGTAGGCATATTTATCGCCCGACAGAGTAGGAAGCTTGAAGAACTGGTTCCGGGTATTCGTCTTATAGAAAGTGGCATTCAAACCAATGCGGTTCTTTAAAAAACGCGCTTCTATACCCGCCTCAAAGGAGTGCGTCATCTCCGGTTCCATATCCTTGAACGGCGCGGCATCACTTGCCAGGAACTCTCCGCCCGCCGTGATATGCGAGGAAGGATTTGTGATGAACATGGGAATATCATTGCCCACCATGCTGTATGCCCCCCTTATCTTTGCCAGTGACACCCATTGGGGTAAAGTCATCAGCTTATTGAATATCAGCGAAAATCCCACGGAGGGATAGAAGAACCCGCTTTTCTCATGAGATGTATAAGCCAGCGTGGAAGACCAGTCATTACGGGCCGACAAATCAAGATAGACAAACTCGTTGTAGCCCAGTTGTGCCGTCGCAAACAAGGACTGCAATTGGCGCCGCGCATCAATCTTCTGGTCCAGCCCGGCAGAACCATTCATGATGATATTGGCCAGATTGAACACATTGGCATATTTCAGCGAAGCTGTTTTAGAGTCATAGCGGGTGGAGTTCACAGTCTTGTCATTGATACTGACACCGAGCGCCGCGTTGAGAGAGAATGCATCCCACTGCTTTTTCATCATCAGTATGGCGTCTCCGTAATATTGGGTTTCCTGATAGTCCATCTCGATATAACGCCCATTGGCTCCCGCCAACGCCGGAGCGGTAGAGGCATAGAACTGCTGGCGCACCTTGTCGTTAATATAGTCTACATTGCCACGGGCCTGCAGGCTTAACCAATCGTTTATCTTCAGATTGGCGGATAAGGAGACTATGACATGCATGCGGTTCTCCTTGCTCAATATGCGATTGGTAATCCAGTAGGGATTCTGCTCAAAATCCTCGTAGGAGGTATGCCAATTCTGTATGTTCAAGTTTCTACCCTCATCATAAACCTCGAAGTTCTCCTTATAATAAGCAATATCCTCACCCCGTGGAAAACGGTAGAGCCCCACCAAAGGATTCATGTAGAAACCACCCACGGTAGGCTTGTTCTTCACCACCTGGCGCATCAGGTTCATACTGCCATCTAACTTCAGACGGGAATTCAATAGAACGGAAGTCTCTCTGAAAGTGAGGTTGTGCTTCGAAAGGTTATGTTTCCCAATGATGCCATGCCCCGTAGTATTAGCATAGGAGAAATAGTTCTGCAACTTCTCATTGCCGTGACTCAAGGAGATGGAAGTTATGGAGGTGACACCAGTAGAGAAGAAGTCTCTCAGATTATCGTATTCGGGAAGGTTTGCCCGTTCTCCCCAACTGTCCACACCGTCACTTACTCCATAGCGGTTCTGCATCTTGGGTAGCGCAAAAGCATTGTCGAACATTAGGCTCGTCGAGAAAGAAACACTGCGCTGCCCGTGCGACTGCCCCTTCTTTGTAGTAATCAGTATCACCCCATTGGCAGCCTGGCTACCATACAAAGCTGCCGCGGGAGCTCCTTTCAGGATACTGATACTCTCTATATCTTCAGGATTCAGATTGGAAATGCCGTCTCCTCCGTCACGGTTGCCGGCATTGGCCGTTCCGCCTATGGCAGAGTATGCTTGCTCGGAAGTGGAGTTCAGAATGGGAACACCGTCTATCACATACAGCGGTTGGTTGTCACTCGCCACCGAACGGATTCCACGGATACTGACTTTGGCTGAGGCTCCCAGACCGGAAGAAACCTGATTGACACGCACACCTGCCGACTTGCCGGTCAACGAAGTAATTAAGTTGGGCATTTTTACTCGCGTCAACTCCTCGTTTTTTATTAAATCTGTGGCGTAAGAAAGAGAATTTTCTTTCTTTTCGATACCCAAAGCGGTAACAATAACGTTATCCAGCTCTATCATATCTTCTCTTAGTGTGATATGAAAGGTCGAATGTCCTTCCACCTCAATATCCTGGGACATGTAGCCGATAAACGAAACACGAAGCACTGCATTATCGGCAACCACCAGAGTGAATTTTCCTTCCGAATCCGCTATCGCACCATTGGCAGTTTCTTTCTCTTGAATAGTGGCACCGGCCAACGGAAACCCGCTTTCATCCAGCACACGGCCACTTATCGTCACTTTAGAAAGCTGTATTTCAGAATGTCCCGGACGCTGCATACGCTCCATAAAATCCTCCGGGCAATCCGTCCATCCTATAGAAAACAGCCCTAAAATTAACGTATATAATGTAGTATATTTCATTGCATTAAATTGCCAATTACTTGCAAACTTAAGTATTTTCTCCGAATAAAAAAAGCCATAAAATCTGAGAAAAGAAACTTTTAAAATGAAAAACAGCGAAGAACTTTGGTTTATTGTGGAATATTATGTATATTAGGGGCATGTATAGCAATATAAATCTATTCAAGATAGAAACAAACCATGTGGTTCCTGCCCAGGGAAAGGTCTTGATTTCCGAACCCTTTTTGTGTGACCATATGTTTGGACGATCCGTCATTCTACTGGTGGACCATACACATGACGGCACAATGGGACTGGTTCTGAACAAACCGCTCCCCCTATTCTTGAATGATGTGCTGAAAGACTTCGACTGCCCGGAAAGTATACCTATCTATAAAGGAGGACCACTCAGCACAGATACATTGTTCTATCTGCACACGCTCGAGGGTATTACCGGAGCGCTGTCCATCGGCAAAGGCTTCTACCTGAACGGTGACTTTGAAGCCATTAAAAACTACATCATGCAGGGAAATCCCGTTCAAGGCAGAATCAGATTCTTCTTGGGATACTCCGGCTGGGAGTACGAACAACTGGGCCGGGAAATTGAAGAAAACACCTGGCTGGTAGGCAAAGAAAACATCAGTTCGCTAATGAACGAGGCGGCCAGCGGCACACTCTGGAAGAAGGCATTGTGCAAGCTGGGAGCAAAATATGAAATATGGTCGCGTTTCCCTCAGATTCCAACGCTCAATTAGTGCTTCGGAGAAGTTGCAACAGCACGACATCCTTATAGCATCCTCCTACGCGCCACCACTCCTTCAAAAGCCCGCAACGCACAAAACCGCAGGATTCAAAAAGGCGGATACTTGCCTCATTATCCACCGAGATATGGACTATCAACTGTTTCAGATACAAGAAACTGAAAACATAGTCGCACAGCAAACGCAGCGCTTCCTTGGCATAACCATTGCCCTGATACTCCTTCCGTATGGCAATGCCCACCTCTCCCCGGGCATGCATGGGAGAAAACTCTGTAATATCGATGGTACCTATCAGCGCATCATCCTCTGCACGTACAATCATCATACGCAGCTGGCGGTCGGCAAACATATCGCATTCGGAATTCTCAATATATTGTTTCAAGACAAATCTGGAATAGGGTACGGTGAAGTTCGTCACATCCCAAGTCTGGGAATCATTCTCCATAGCATACATCACTTCCAGGTCTTCCGGCTCCATAGCACGGAGACGCACCCTTTCACTGCAGAAATAAGATTTATTCATATCTTCCAGTCGGTTACATTTCTTCTTCTTTATTGATATGCAGTTCTTTACGCAGGCGTCCCTCACCCGGTAGGCAGAACAGAGAAGCCGTCAGTCCTATCAGTGCACACAGTACACCCGTACTGCTCAACACTATATAATAGGTGAAAAAGCCTGCAAGCACCGGTATGGCAAGCAATGCCAGCCGCACGCCACTCCACAACGCATAGAGGCGGAGGGCTTCGGGAAGCGTCACTACATCTATTTTCCTGATCAATACCCATGAAAAGAGTTTCAGGGATACGGGCACGCAAGAGGCAGCCAGCAGAATGGTTATCGTCTCGGCCATATAGGTGGCACGTACATCTCCGGCATACATACCTACCCATTCGCCTCCGGTTTCTCCAAGCAGGACGAGCAGGATGGGAAGCATCCAGAAATAGGCAAAAGTTGTTCGGACACGCGCTGCGGTCTTCTTTATTTGTTCTTCCATTTAGTAAATTGATAGTGGATAATGAATAATTGATAATGGCCCCAAACAATCAGGCAGTTCCGGAAAATGGAGTGCGGTTCACAATACTGCGTCCCAGAGTCACTTCATCCGTATACTCCAATTCGTCACCGATGGAAATGCCACGGGCTATGACGGAGAGCTTCACGCCCAGTTTTTCCAGCTTGCGGTAGATATAAAAGTTGGTGGTATCTCCCTCCATCGTCGTGCTCAGCGCAAGAATCACTTCATTGATGCCGCCGGCGGCTACCCGCCGCACAAGGCTTTCTATCTGCAAGTCTCCGGGGCCAATGCCATCCATCG
>OBYQ01000573.1_pt1 | contig 35663 bp, 29 predicted proteins | sample 1538221 | NCBI WGS metagenome assembly OBYQ01 (sample SAMEA2580200, study PRJEB22360) | human gut metagenome | biome: human gut; feature: human-associated habitat; material: faeces | place: Denmark | collected 2008/2010
TAACCCCTCAAGATTGAGGGGCAGGGGAGTTGAATAGGCGAAGCCTATTTTTTATATGTTTTATATGCTTTCTCATACTCTCCTAAAGCGATCAGCGCATCCAGCTGCCCTAACTGCCATTCCTCGTAAGTCTCTATTCCCAATGCAGTTGTATACAGGGTATACAGATCTTCCCAGCGTTCTTTTTCTTTTAATATATCCGCGATCTGGTTGGTACAGTCACGATACAGTTCTTTATAATGAAGATTCTCAGGAATAGCCCATTCTTCAATGGAATTGCTGGCAAGCAGCGGTCCTCTGTAGAGAAGCCAGGCTTCCTGAAGTATATGAAGTTTATCATCATCTTCTGCATCCCGGCTTTCTTCTAACAGCCGTTTGAATTCCACAGTATCTACCTGAACAGGTATATCTTCTTTCCACACACAGTTTCCATTTTCAATGGCGATATATTCGTCACCTGGAACCCCCGCATCCGTGAGCATTTTTCTCAGACGATAGATCGCATTGTTGACACTGTTGTTCCGGTTATTGAACTCTCCTGATTTATAAATGTCCGCCATTAATTTTTCCTTGGATATCTGAAATCCCGGACTGATCATCAGAAGCTGGAACAGCTGTGCCTGGCGGCCGGTAGATGTACGTCCCATGTACACCTTTTTGTCTCCGTACCACACAGAAAACTCTCCTAATAAATTAACATATAACTTCTTCTCTCCCACATCAACAGCCCCTTTGCTTTTGTTCACACCCAATTATAAATGTAGCACAAGGGGTATTTATTTTCAATATTCATTTACGGATTTGATTATTTTCATCATTTCTATTTTGCAGATAAAAACATTCCACCAGACCGGCCTTTTTCCAACCGATCACATTTTTCATTTCCCGTTCTGTCAGCCTGCCGTTAAAGTACATACAGGCAATATCCATAGGTACGCTGCCTACTGCTGCAACCAGTTCTAAATATGTCATTTTACATTCCCTCCCGTTTTTATCCTGCGTGACATAACCTTTTTGACACGCTCTTATACTATATGAAAGGAAATGAAAATATATTCCTGTTATCCTTCATGAATTTGTAAGTATTTCTTTATACAGAGTCCATAAAAGCAGAGTAATATATAATAAGGAAGAAATACTATACGAGGAGGAAATAATTATGGATACAACCAAAAAGATCATTATCGGTGCCATAGGTGCTGCTGTTGTGGTCGGCGCAGTTTCCATCGGTCTTATCTTTGGTCTCGCTCCGGCGGATACGGATCTGTCTACCATACATACCCAGGAAGCTACCAGTGTCCCGGAAGCAACAGAACCTGCAACTGTGGAGGAAAGTTCTTCTGTTCAGGAAAGTGAGACTGTTAAAGAAGGAACTACAGGTATCAGCGTACAGCTTGAGACTTATTCTTCCGGAAATATTTCCATTCAATATCCGGTGGTAAGCCAGATGAACGACAGCGCAAAACAGGACAATGTAAATGAACTTTTAAAGACCAATGCCCTTTCCATTATTCAGGCAAACGATCTGGATGAAACCGCAGATACTCTTACTGTAAAATGCGAAGTCATATCTGCAGACCGGAAGCGTCTCACTGCTGTTTACAAAGGAGACCGCATGAGTAATGGAGCTGCTTATCCTGTCAGTGTTTTTTATACCAACACAGTGGATCTGAACCAGGTAAGAAATCTTGGGCTTTCTGATTACACAGATGGCTACACTATGGCCGGTTATGTTTTAAGTGATGATGTGGAATTTGTAGGTATAACCCAGGATCAGAAGGAAGCTTTTTTAGAGTATCGTGACAGTTTGGATCTGGATATCCTTACAGAGGTATTTAACGGAGCCGACTTTCCGCTGGCATCTGATACTGTATGGCCGGAATCCTTCAGCTATGAAAACCACGGAACTATCTGCTTTTCCGTTCCGGTCCCCCACGCTTTGGGAGATTATGTGATCGTTGCATTTGATCCTTCTACCAAGTAATTAACGTTGCCATTATCCACGCTATCAGTTATAATAGGAAACAGAAAAGACAGACAAGTATCTGTGTCTTATACAACACGAATAAGGAGCAGCAAAAAACTATGGAAAATGTAATTGTTTTTGATCACCCATTGATCCAGCACAAGATCTCTATTTTAAGAAAGAAAAGCACCGGTACAAATGAATTCCGCGCTTTGATCGAAGAGATCGCCATGCTGATGGGATACGAAGCTTTAAGAGATCTTCCTCTGGAAGATGTAGAAGTTGAGACACCAATCGAGACCTGTATGACACCTATGATCGCAGGCCGTAAGCTGGCAGTTGTGCCGATCTTAAGAGCAGGTCTTGGTATGGTAAACGGTATCCTGGCACTGGTTCCAAGTGCTAAGGTCGGACATATCGGTCTTTACAGAGATGAGGAGACACATGAGCCTCATGAATATTACTGCAAACTTCCGGATCCGATCGAGGAACGTACCATTGTTGTTACTGACCCAATGCTGGCAACCGGTGGATCTGCTGTTGCAGCTGTTAATTTCATCAAGCAGCACGGTGGAAAGAAGATCAAATTTATGGCCATCATCGCAGCACCGGAAGGTCTTAAGAAACTGCAGGAAGCACATCCGGACATTCAGATTTATGTTGGACATTTAGACAGATGTTTAAATGAAAATGCGTATATCTGCCCAGGTCTTGGAGATGCGGGAGATCGTATCTTCGGAACAAAATAGGACGTAAAAAATTAACCCCCGCTGGTTAGCGGGGGTTTTATTATATATTCTTCACTCACGAACCACGCGCTTACGCGCTCCACTGCCCGCTTTCGCGGGCGGTTCGTTCGTTAATGGCTTGCAAAAAACAAATGTCTGCTACCGCAGCCGCTTGTTTTTTGCTGCGCACATTACGTTATTTCACAACCTTTGGCTTTCTGGTTGCTCTCTTCTTTGGTGCCGGAGCTTCTTCACGGTTTTCCTTTGCTACGATATTGTCCTGGCTCTTGTAGATGGAGTGAGCAGCAACACAGCCTCTTACGCTGGATAATGGGTAGATGTTGCTTTCCTTACCTACAACAGTTCCTGGATTAAGAACACTGTTGCAGCCTACTTCTACGCCATCACCAAGGATCGCGCCAAATTTCTTAAATCCGGTAGCTACGTCCTTATCTTCTGCGTGTACTACAACTAAAGACTTGTCAGACTTTACATTGGAAGTAACTGCGCCTGCGCCCATATGAGCCTTATATCCAAGTACGGAGTCACCAACATAGTTAAAGTGTGGGATCTGTGCTTCGTCAAAGATCAGGGCATTCTTTAATTCACAGGAGTTACCTACAACAGCACCTGCGCCGATGATAACATTTCCTCTTAAGAATGCGCTGTGGCGTACATTTGCGCCTTCACAGATGATCATAGGACCAGCCATCATAATGGTAGGTGCTACTTTTGCGCTCTTGTGTACCCAGATATCAGTGCCGATCTTGCGGTATTCATTTTCCGGAAGAAGAGGTCCTAAAGAACGGATGAAATCACCGATCTCAGGAAGTACTTCCCATGCATAAGTATGATTATCAAAAATTCTCTCAGCAATTGTATGGCTTGTATCAAACAGCTCTTTAATTTTCATTTCCTTCAGTTTCATTGTAATCAGTTCTCCTTTTTTGTTTTGTAAAAGGCGGCAGCCGCGTCAAAAAGTCCCCGCATATCATACTGGTTATTCAATCTGGTCACGTTTACAGTGCGCATTGCAACAAAACGTTCCAGTTTTTCCATGTATTCATCCGATGTAATGGAACCTTCCGCCACATAAGTCAGGCCCTTTTCCCAGCTGGCAGTCAGCTCAGGATTTAATAACTGCCTGATGGAGTGGTCCACCACTTCATAAACCATCTCTCCCAACAGAGACGGGGTTATCACCTGGGTCTTCTGATTTAAACTCAGATATTTAATACTGACCAGTTTTTTCAGTATCTCCGCTCTGGTGGCACTGGTGCCGATGCCGCTGCCCTTGATCTGGGCCCGCAGCTCCTCATCTTCGATCAGCTGGCCGGCATTTTCCATAGCCAGGATCATGGAACCGGAGGTATATCTTTTTGGTGGAGAAGTCTCTCCTTCCTTCACCTTCAGATCCGCTATAGTAAGTATAGCATTTTTTTTCAAATCTGCAAGCACCTGTAACAGCAGAGTTCGGTCAACTTTCGGAATTTCCGCGTTTTTTTCATCTGTTTGTGCAGAATTTCCCTCTTTCTCATCAGAAAAGGTCTCCTGGATGCTGCTTTTCTTTGCCAGGTTCACATCTGCCACCTTTAAATAACCAGGTTCTGACAGCACTTTAAAGCTTGCAAAAAACTGTTCTTTTTTCCGTTCCAGTACCAGACTGTATTTCTGGTAAATGGCAGCCGGATAAAAGATGCTTAAAAATCGGCGGCAGACTACCTGATAGACCTTTTCAGATAACGGGGACAGTCCGCGCAAGTTTCCCATTCCCTGTCCTGTAGGAATGATGGCATAATGGTCTGTGATCTGCTTGTCATTGACATAACGGGTCTTTGCGATCCCTTTAAAACTTCCAAGATCCATTGCTTCTTTTGCAAAGCCTGCCATTGGTTCATAGCGCATGAGACCGTTAATATTTTTATAGATCTCCTTTGCAACAGCTGTTGAAAGGACTCTGGCATCAGTTCTCGGATATGTGACCAGCTTTTTCTCATACAGTTCCTGGACCACTTTCAAAGTCTCATCCGGGCTTATTTTAAACATTTTGGAACAGTCATTCTGAAGTTCCGCAAGGTTATAAAGAAGAGGCGGATTTTTCGTTTCTTTCTTCTTTTCTTTGGAAAGGACTTTTGCCTCTAAAGGCGGCTCTTCTTTTAAGTAGGCGATCAGCTCTTCTGCTTTCTCCCTTTCTTTAAAACCATTTTCTTTATAAAGATAGGGCGTTCCAAAATATTTAGAGCCTTCTACCGCCTTCCACTCTGCGTCTAACAGCACAGGTGTACCGTCTTTTGCAGTTGCCTGAAAGCTTCCAAGAACACGGTAGAACGGGGTTTTTACAAAGTTTCGTATTTCCCGCTCCCTGCGGACTACCATTCCCAGGACACAGGTCATAACACGGCCTACGGAAAGGACTGTAAATTTTGTTCCCAGATACTGAGACATAGACGGCCCGTAGCGCAGGGTCAGTACTCTGGAAAAATTGATACCCATAAGGTAATCTTCTTTGGCTCTTAAGTAAGCAGAGGCAGAAAGGTTGTCATATTCAGACTCATCTTTTGCTTCCCGGATCCCGCGAAGGATCTCCTCTTCGGTCTGGGAGTCGATCCACACACGCTTCTGGTGCTTGTCCTTTACACCAGCCATCTGGGCTACCAGACGGTAAATATACTCTCCTTCCCGTCCGGAGTCGGTGCAGACATAAATAGTATCTACATCCGGCCTTGTAAGAAGTCCTTTTACAATGGAAAACTGCTTTTCCACACTTGGTATTACTTCATATTTGAATTCTTTTGGCAGAAAAGGAAGTGTATTCAGACTCCAGCGCTTGTATTTCATATCGTAGGCTTCCGGGTAACTCATGGTCACCAGATGTCCCACGCACCAGGTGACGATCGCCTCATCTGACTCGATATAGCCGTCTCCGCGACGTCCCCGTATTTTCAATGCATCTGCAAACTGCTGGGCTACACTGGGCTTTTCCGCAATGTATAATGATTTTGACATTTGATTCCTCATTATTTAAAGACATATTTTATAAGTATACCATTTTTTCAGGGCTCTTGCAAGAAGTTATAAAGGACAGTCCAAAGCCATTTTCCAGCAATAGACTGTCCTTTTTGTACTGTATATTTTTGAAGATCTGCCTGCCGGCAGTATCCGTCTGACCCTATTCTGCGTAGAACTTATAAATGGTAGTTGTCTTATAAGTATCTCCTGCTTTTAAGATCGGTGACGGGAAGTTTGGCTTATGGCAGGCATCTGGATAGTACTGTGTCTCAAAGCAGAACGCATGGCGTCTGTCATAGTGGGCACCGCCTTTTCCAGGGCGCTCATCTTTTAAGAAGTTTGCAGTATAAAACTGCATTCCAGGAAGATCTGTGTATGCTTCCATCACACGGCCGCTTGCTGGATCTTTTGCCTTACCTGCAATGCCAAGAACGCCTGCTTCATGGTTTAATACCCAGTTGTGATCGTATCCATGTCCAAGGATCAAAGCCTCAAAATCAACTTCAATGTCCTGTCCGATCGGTTTCATCTTTGTAAAATCCATAGGAGTTCCTGCTACCGGAAGAATCTCTCCTGTTGGGATGGAAACCGCGTCTGCAGGTGTGTATGTATCAGCTGCAAGCCATACCTGCTGATCCATTACAGGACCGCTGTTATGTCCGGCCAGGTTGAAATAGCAATGGTTGGTAAAGTTAGCTACTGTGTCTGCATCTGCAACCATGTTGTAATCGATTTTTAAGCAGCTGTCCTCTGTTAAGGTATAGCTGATGCGGATCTTTGCATTTCCAGGGTATCCCTGATCTCCGTCCGGGCTGTTTAAGAAGAAGTCCAGGCGGCTGCCTTCTGCTGTCTCATATGCCCAGCTTTCCCATAAACGGCTGTGATACAGATCCGGACCACTGTGCAGGTTGTTAGGACCATTGTTTGCCTCTAATTTATAATCTTTTCCGTCAATGGTGATCACTGCGTTTCCAATACGGTTTGCATTTCTGCCGATGGGGGCGCCAAAATGAGGTGTATTTGCCTGATAGCTTGCAAGATCGTCATAGCCTAAGATCACATCTGCCATGTTGCCATCACGGTCCGGAACCAGCATTTTGGTCCAGGTTGCCCCAAGTTCAATAAACGACGCGCTGACACCGCTTTTGTTGGTCAGTGTGTACTCGTATACCTTTTCCCCGGAAGGCATAACACCAAATTCTTTTTTCTGAATAGCCATAAGAAAACCTCCTGCTCCCGCTTTATTTAGCTGCGATATATCCCTTAGCTGTAAGAAGTTCTGCACACAGAACTGCACCGCCTGCTGCACCTCTTACGGTGTTGTGGGAAAGTCCTACAAATTTGTAGTCATATACGGTATCTTCTCTTAAACGGCCTACAGAGATGCCCATACCATGTTCAAAATCTACATCCAGGCTTACCTGTGGACGGTTGTCTTCTTCCAGATACTGGATGAACTGCTTTGGAGCACTTGGAAGTTCCAGTTCCTGAGGAATGCCCTTGAAGTTTACTAACTTCTCGATCAGCTGTTCCTTGGTTGGTTTCTTTTTAAACTTAACAAATACAGCTGCTGTATGTCCGTTTAATACAGGAACACGGATGCACTGGCAGGTGATCACAGGGCTTTCTGCCTTTACGATCACACCGTTTTCAATGTGGCCCCAGATACGCAGTGGCTCCTGCTCGCTCTTTTCTTCTTCTCCGCCGATGTATGGGATGATGTTTCCTTCCATTTCAGGCCAGTCCTTAAAGGTCTTTCCTGCGCCGGAGATTGCCTGGTAGGTAGTTGCAACTACTTCATATGGCTCATATTCCATCCATGCAGTTAAAACAGGTGCGTAGCTCTGAATGGAGCAGTTTGGCTTTACTGCGATGAAGCCTCTGGTAGTTCCCAGACGCTTTTTCTGGAATTCGATCACATCAAAATGTTCTGGGTTTACCTCCGGAACGACCATAGGAACGTCTGGAGTCCAACGATGTGCGCTGTTGTTGGAAACAACCGGTGTTTCTGTCTTTGCGTATTCCTCTTCAATGGCACGGATCTCATCCTTGGTCATATCCACTGCACTGAATACGAAGTCTACACTGGCAGCTACTTTCTCTACTTCGTTTACGTTCATAACAACCAGCTTCTTTACAGCTTCCGGCATAGGAGTGGTCATTTTCCAGCGGTCACCTACTGCTTCTTCGTAGGTCTTTCCTGCTGATCTTGGGCTGGCAGCTACTGTAACTACCTCATACCATGGGTGATTTTCCAGCAGAGAGATAAATCTCTGTCCTACCATACCTGTTGCACCTAAGATACCAACTCTTAATTTCTTTTCCATAGTTCCTCTCCTCATCTTCCGCAGGGCTTTGGGGCAGCCGCTGCTTTCGTTTTTGCCCCGTATCGGGGAGTCTTTCCTTATACTATAACAAAGTCGGGAAAAATGCAACTAAAAATTCGTCTTTTGCGCACATTTGTATTTATATCGCGGACATGGCTTTATTTTTGTTTGTCAGAAGTTTAGTTCAAACGGACTTTACTGCCTTTTCCATCTCTTTTTGCCAGTTTCAACCTGTTTAAATGAACTTCTTTGCCTTTATAGTCGATGATCGGATTTTCACCGATGAGATATACTGTTTCCAGTTCTTCATTCTTTGCTAAGCGGATACCACGGACACCTCTGGAGGCTTTCTTAAGAACAGAGATCTCCTCTAACGGGAACCGCAGGAACGTTCCATTTGTAGTCTGAAGCACTACATCTGTTTCCCCGTTTATCATTGTTACAGAAACCACACTGTCCTCTTCCTGAAGCTTGGTAGCTGCTACCATACGGTTGTTGGTCTCAAATTCTTCTCCAGGCACCTGTTTTACCATGGCAAGACGGGTTGCAAATAAAAGGATGCGGCCTTTCAGTTCACGGGCTGTAGTGAGAAGGCAGATGGTCTCATTTCTGCCATCGTATTTACTTAAGTTCTCAATAGGAACGCCTTTGTCACGCAGCTTGCCGGATGGAATATCCAAAGCCTTGATCTGGTGAAGGACACCGGCAGAGGTGAACAGACAGATCTTATCTGTATTTAAGCAGCGGAGCACATGAACCTGTTCTGTATCTACGGTCTCCTGGTTGCGTTCGTAGGTAGATTTATCAAGAAGCTTGCAATAGCCGAAGCGGTCCATAACGAAAACAACTTCCTGAACGGAAATTTCATTTTCCACATAAACAGCCTCTGCCCCGTCTTCAATACGGGTCCGTCTTGGAATAGCAAATTCTGCTTTGATGGCAGCCAGATCATCTTTGATCACCTGGTTCATAACCGCTCTGCTGCCAAGGATCTTCTTGTATTCGGCGATCTTCTTTAAAGTCTCTCTGTGTTCTTTTTCAAGGGCTAATATTTCCAATCCGATCAGCTTATACAGACGCATTTCCAGGATCGCAGATGCCTGACGCCCTGTAAAATGAAGCTTCTTTGCATCTTCTTCAAAACCGGCTACTTTAAAATGAATATTGGAAATGTCGCCGTTTACCAGACATGCCTTGGCATCTTTTAAATTCTTAGAACCACGTAAAATGGCAATGATCAGGTCAATACAGTCACAGGCTGCGATCAGACCTTCCTGGATTTCTTTCTTATCCAGTTCTTTTTCCAGAAGCACATTGTATTTGCGCTCGGTATTCTGATACTGGAATTCCATGAAATTACGCAGGATGCCTTTTAAGTTTAATGTTTCCGGCCTGCCGTCTGCAATGGCAAGCATGTTGACACCAAAAGTATCTTCTAACTTGGTCTTCTTATAAAGAATATTTTTAATACGGTCAATATCTGCGTCCTTGCGAAGTTCTAACACAATGCGGATACCGTCCTTATTGGACTGGTTGGAAATGTCCACTACATCGGTCAGCTTCTTGGACTCTACCAGATCTGCCACATCTACCAGGAATTTATTAATACCTGCACCGATCATGGTATAAGGAATCTCTGTGATGATCAGTTTGTCCTTATCAACTTTCCGCTTGCCCAGTTCTACCTCAAAACGGCCTCTTAATTTGATCTTGCCAACACCTGTTTCATAGATCTGTGGCAGCTCGCTTTTATTTGCAATAATGCCTCCGGTTGGGAAGTCAGGTCCCGGCAGATATTCCATCAGTTCTTCTGTAGGAGCTGCCGGATCATCAATATATGCCTGGACTACATCCACTACTTCCCCTAAATTGTGGGTAGGAATGCTGGTACTCATACCAACGGCAATTCCCTCTGCGCCGTTTACTAAAAGGTTTGGCACACGTACAGGAAGGACTTCCGGCTCTTTTTCTGTTTCATCGTAGTTTGGCACGAAATTAACGGTCTTGTCCAGGTCTTTTAAATAAACTTCCTGGGCAAATTTCTCCAGTCTTGCCTCTGTATATCGCATAGCCGCAGCCCCGTCCCCTTCAATGGAGCCGAAGTTTCCGTGGCCGTCTACCAATGCCATTCCTTTTTTGAATTCCTGGCTCATGACAACTAAGGTATCATAAATGGAGCTGTCGCCGTGTGGATGGTATTTACCCATGGTATCGCCTACGATACGGGCTGATTTTCTGTGTGGTTTATCATGGTCCAGATGAAGCTGGCTCATGTCATAGAGAACACGGCGCTGAACTGGCTTTAACCCGTCTCTTGCATCCGGGATCGCTCTTGCAGTGATAACGCTCATGGAATAATTCATGTAGCTTTTCTGCATTTCCTCGCTGTATTCGGTTCTTAATATCTTCTCCGCCATATCTGTCTGTCCTCTCTGTTATGCGTCGATCTCTGCTTCGTCTGCATGTTCATAAATAAACTGGCGGCGGGGTCCTACCTCACTGCCCATAAGCATTTCTGTTACTTCTGACGCCATTCTAGCATCTTCGATCTCTACCCGTTTTAATACACGCCGCTCCGGGTCCAGTGTAGTCTCCCAAAGCTGCTCTGCATCCATTTCACCAAGACCTTTGTAGCGCTGTAAGGTAAAATCACCGGTGTGGTTTCTGCGGTAGCGTTCCAGATCTTTTTCATCATAGAGATACTGTTCTTCTCCCTTTTTCGGGATCACTTTAAATAACGGCGGCATGGCAATGTATACATGTCCGTCGTAGATCAGCTCCGGCATGAAACGGTAAAGGAAAGTCAATAATAAGGTATCAATATGGCTTCCGTCTACGTCCGCATCGGTCATAAGGATGATCTTGTCATAGCGCAGTTTTGTGATGTCAAAATCGTTTCCGTAGCCTTCGGAAAAGCCACAACCGAAAGAATTGATCATGGTCTTGATCTCTGCATTGGCCAGAACCTTATCCATAGATGCTTTTTCTACGTTTAAGATCTTTCCACGGATGGGAAGGATGGCCTGGTACTGACGGTTTCTGGCTGTTTTTGCGGAACCGCCCGCGGAGTCTCCCTCTACGATGAAGATCTCACACTTAGAAGCGTCACGGCTTTCGCAGTTTGCCAGTTTTCCGTTGCTGTCAAAGGAAAACTTGGACTTGGTGAGCATGTTGGTCTTTGCTTTTTCTTCGGCCCTGCGGATCTTTGCAGATTTTTCTGCACAGCCAATCACGCCTTTTAACACTTCTACATTTCGGTCAAAGTAAAGCTGCAGCTGGTCACCGGTTACAGTAAATACAGCCTTGGTAGCATCTGCGCTGGCAAGCTTTGTCTTGGTCTGTCCTTCAAAAATAGGATCCGGGTGCTTTACAGCGATCACGGCTGTCATACCGTTTCTGGTATCGGCACCTGTAAAGTTGGAGTCTTTGTCCTTTAAAATGCCAAGCTCTCTGGCATAAGAGTTGATCAGAGCTGTAAATTTGGTCTTAAATCCAGCTAAATGGGTGCCGCCCTCCTGGGTGAAAATGTTGTTGCAGAAGCCAAGGATATTTTCCTCAAAGGTATCTACGAACTGAACGCAGGCTTCTACCTCGATCTTGTCTACTACACCCTTAAAATAGATGGGGTCATGGATCGGTGTTTTTCCTGCATTTAATTCTTTTACATAGGCGATAATGCCTTCCGGTTCGTGGTAAGTTACCTTCTCTTCTTCCCCACTTCTGCGGTTTTCATAGTGGATCATCAGGTTTGGGTTTAAATAAGCAGTTTCATGTAAACGGCTCTTTAACCAGTCTGCCTTAAAACGGGTCTTTTCAAAGATCTCCCCATCTGGAAGGAAGTTGATCTCGGTTCCTGTCTCACGGCTTTTTCCTATAACTGGAAGGAGACCATTTTCCAGCTCTGTAGTAGGATGTCCCTGATGATAAGTATCCTGGTAGATACAGCCGTCCCTGTAAATCTTTACAGTCATATGCTCAGAAAGAGCATTTACAACAGAAGAACCTACACCGTGAAGACCGCCGCTGGTCTTATATGCGTTATTGTCAAATTTTCCGCCTGCATGAAGGGTGGAAAGTACCACTCTGGCTGCAGACACTCCTTTTTTATGCATTTCCACCGGAATACCACGTCCGTTATCCCGAACGGTACAGGAGCCGTCTTTTTCCAGGCGGACGGTGATCTGGGTACAGAAACCAGCTAGATGCTCGTCCACTGCATTGTCCACGATCTCATAGATCAGGTGGTTCAGCCCCTTAGACCCAACTCCTCCAATATACATACCCGGCCTTTTCCGGACTGCCTCCAGTCCTTCCAGGACGGTTATACTGTCTGCATTGTATTGTTCCTTTGCCATTTTTCCCTCCATATTGCATTATGTTCTCTTGCAATCTTTCTTCACTGCTATTTGATGACAAAAAAAAACCTTATAGAAACAAGGCTTTTGAGTGTTTCGCAACTATATTCTAAATCTTTCTAAATCGGCATTATTATAACAATAATTTGCAAAGTTGGCAAGAAGTTTTGAAAAAGCCCTGCAAATGCTATTTATACATCTACAGGGCTTCTCATTCCTTAAATAGTTTAAGCAGATAACGGGAATCGAACCCGCCTCCTCAGCTTGGGAAGCTGATGTTCTACCGATGAACTATATCTGCAACACAAGAATTATTATAACAAAAACTGCCGGAATTGACAAGTGATTTTCCAGTTCTTGTCATCGACAGTTTTTGCGGTTCAGGTATGGTTTTAATTTTGTTTCCCGGCTTATGCCGGATCATTTTTACTTTTCTATATTTTCCGTTTTCTCTTCTAGTTCTTCTCCCGCGGCCATATCCAGGTCATTCATCCCTTTATTTCCCGCTTCCGGCCACTGATCCATATCAATAAAATCTCCACTCCGGGGATCTATATGGTGGAGACGGCAGTAATCAGGTGTGTTCTCCGAATAATTCTTCTTTTTAAGAGCACTGTTAATATATAAGGACATGGCCCTGTAGATAACTGCAAAAGTAGGCACTGCTATGATCATTCCCACAAACCCGAAAAGACCGCCAAATAACAGGATGGAAAACAATACCCAGAAACTTGGAAGACCGGTAGAGTCTCCTAAGATCTTCGGTCCAAGAATATTTCCATCAAACTGCTGAAGCACCAGAATGAAGATCAAAAAATACAGGCACTTCATGGGATCCACTAAAAGGATCAGAAATGCACTTGGCACCGCTCCGATAAATGGTCCGAAGAACGGGATCACATTGGTAACACCTACGATCACACTGATCAGGAGCACATATGGCATCTTTAAAAATTTTAAAGAAAAGAAACACATGATGCCTATGATCAGAGAGTCTAAAAGCTTTCCTGTAATAAAGCCGCCAAATATCTTATGGGCAAAACGGACTTCACCGATCAGTCGGTTAGCTGCTCTTACATTTAAAAATCCATAAACCATTTTTTTTGACTGGGCGCACAGTGTATCTTTTATGTTTAAAAAGTACACCATAACAATAAGGCCGATCAGCAGATTTTTTAAAACAGTGACCAGACTGATCACACCGCTGGAAACGCGGTCAAAGATCAGGGAAATATTTGGCACCAGATCCGTAGCGATCCAGTTCTGGAAACGCATGACCGCCTCATTGTAATACGGCATAATGCTTTCCTGAAGATGTTCATTATCCTGAAGAAGTTTGCTGATCCAGACGGTCAGGTTGTTGATATACTCTGTCAGGCTGTCCTGGAAACCAATGATACTTTCGTAGATCTGTGGGATCAACATGGAAACCAGTCCGCTGACGATCGCAAACAATACTGCGAGACTCACCAACGTTGCTATACTTTTTGCAATACGGGTGCGGCCCTCATCATTTTTGATCACCTTTGACAGAAGATCCCGGACACAGACTTCTGTCCTGTTGTAAACCGGCAGCATCAGATATGCCAGTACACCTCCGTATATAATAGGCATAAGGATCGTTATGATCTTTTTTATGATCGCTGCGATCACGGAAAATTTCAGTAATGCAAAACATAAAAGAACACAACTGGCGATCACCGCTAATGCCGTAAGACCCCAGTCCATAAAAAATCGAAATTTGGAATTTTTCATATTTTAGTTCAGGCTCCTATGTTACTTTCGTCATTTGTATGAGTATACCATACTATACCCGATTTTAAAAGCAGACCGGACGTTAAAAAAATGTTTTTAATTTCAGGATCGTTCTGTTAAAACAGATGGTTCTGTGTTAAAATACTATGCACATACATTTATATCATTTTACAGAAAGAAGGCGATCTTTTGTCTTATATCATAAAAATGGCTCTGGATATCAAAGCCCGTTTTAACCCACCAGCCCATATGTCCTCTCCCATTGAAGCATACTGCGCCATTGGAACAGTTGCAAAAGCCCTTGGTCTTCCCTGTCCACAGCGTAAAGATACGTTATTTGAAATGCGCCAGGAACTTTCTGACGCAGAAGCAGGAAAAAGTTTTCCATCCGAACGGATCGAAAAGATCAATCAGATCCTTATGAGTTTTATCCGTGATGAAGAAACAACCGATGCCATGATGGCTTATGTTACATATGGTTATGAAAATGAAAACGGGAATGCCTCAACATAAGCACTCCCGTTTTTATTATAAGATGATCCGCACTAACAGCCACACAGCTGCAATTCCCAAAAGGATCATGGAAAAAGCTGCCGAAAGCCCAAACAGCAATACTCCTACTGCCAGTGAAATGATAAATCCCAGCATGCTGAATACAGCGCCCATTACCTTTCCGCACATCATCAGCAGGATACCAACAAATTTAAACACACAGATCAGAAATAAAAAAGCAAATAAAATTCCTAACATTTTATCTAATATCCTTTGACCTTTCTAATAAAACATCTACTACAAACCGATCGATCACCCAGGAAGCTGCTACAGACAACAAGGCACACCAGAAGATCGGTAAAACCACCTGCAGATACTAACTTAGAACGTATCTCCTATGCGATATATTCCAAATTCCTTATGTCCAAGGACTTCTGCCTTGGTCAGTTCGCCGTTTGCCACAGCAACCATCTTATCAAAAATTTCAGCACCTATATCCTGTGGTGTCTTTCCTTCTGTGATGACCCTGCCGGCATTTATATCGATATTATCTGTCATCTTTGCATAGGTTTCAGGATTTCCCGTGACTTTGATAACGGGCGCAACCGGACTGCCTGTAGGAGTTCCTCTACCTGTAGTAAAAAGAATGATCTGTGCTCCACCTGCAACCATACCGGTGATGGAGTCAATGTCTTCCCCCGGTGTATCCATGAAATAAAGACCATGTTTTTCCGGATCAACCGCTTCTGAATACTCCAGAACACCGATCACAGGACTCTGACCTGCTTTATGAATACAGCCCAGGGATTTTTCTTCAATCGTTGTAAGTCCGCCTGCAATATTACCTGGCGTAGGCTGTGTCCCCCGAAGGTCTACTCCGTAAAGTTTTGATTTATCTTCAATACGCTTGACCATAGCTGTAAGCTTATCACCCATTTCCTTGGTCACGCAACGGGCAGCTACCAGATGCTCTGCACCTATAAGTTCTGTGGTCTCGCTGAGTATACTTGTACCTCCAAGCTGGATCAGCTTATCGGAAGCCGCACCTACAGACGGATTACCTGCAATACCACTGGTAGGATCACTGCCTCCACACTCCAGTCCTAAAACAAGTTCGCTGATATCAAACGCAACCTTATTCTGAACGGAAAGTTCCCTGGCCATTTTAGCTGCAATTTCAGCACCTTTGGCAATGCAGCCTAAGGTACCGCCACATTCCTGGATGATAACAGTTTCAACCGGCTTTTTACTTTCGCGGATCTGATCTGCTACTACTTCCGGCTGTATTCCTTCACAGCCAAGACTGACAACAAGTACAGCACCTACATTCGGATTTTTGCCAAAGCCAACCAGGGTATTTACAGTCTGAAGATAATCTGCGCCTACCTGACAGCAGCCATGCTGATGAGGAATTGCAACTGCTCCCGGCACTAAAGCAGCAATTCTTTGTGCAGTCTCGCTGGAACAGACGGAAGTTGGCAGGATCAACAGATGATTTCTTATTCCAAAAGTACCATTTTCTCTTTTGTATCCCATTAATTTCATAATTATGTTTCCCTTTCCTCTAACGGTCACCGCGGCCTCTGCCTGACTCTAAATTCTGGGTATGGACCCAGTCACCTATGTGGATATCACAGCTGGCAGTACCGATGCTCTCACCATATTTTACAACCGTCTCCCCTGTTTTTATTTCTTCGATCGCAATTTTGTGGTATACAGGAATATCCTGGTTTGCTTTGATTTTTACGCCATCTACCTCGATTGCTTCTCCGGCATTTAGCTGGCGGATCATGGTTACTACATTATCCTTGTCGGTCATGTATACATAATTTTTCATTCATTTTCTCCTGTTAAATTTATTTTTTAAGTTTATTATAAATGGATGTATTCTATTTCGCCATCTTTTCAATTGTCCCAAAAATAACATCCTTATAATTTTTCTGTGTAAGATCCGTCAGATCATGTTCCTGCTTTTCCAATTTTTGGAGTCCCCAGAAAGGTGTCCAGGAATTTCCATGGATTGCGTTATAAAACAATGAATGATTGGATGGAGAACATCCCTTTGTCCAGTCTTTCATTCTATCAAATTGCATTTTTGCAATATAAACCTTTGGAACATCGCATGTATCAGAATCTACATTGATTTCTACCGCATATACCGGACCGTCAATCCAGCCATTTTCCATAACAGATCCATCATCCAGGCGCTGAAACAGCAATATAAAACTCCAGTAGATCCAGCCTTCCCATGTCTGATCTGAGCTGTATCTCATGAAACGTTCTGCCGGCATGTAATATTTTTTCGTATCCAGTTCTGTTCTGCATTTACCAATAAGCTTTTCAATTTCCTGCAATGTTTTAAACACAACCACAAAAGCATTATGTATATTTTCTCCAACCATCATTTATTCTTTCCCCTTAAGCATCGCTTTTTACAAAATCATTTCCATCCATTGTCCAGCAGATATCTTTATCTACCACTGGCTGATCAATTGAAAAACCTTCAAAGGATACAAACCCCTTCTCTCTTAGCAACGTTTTTAAATCTTCTATCATTTTCTTTTCATATGATGATGATATCAATACCTGATCCAGTCCCAGTAAAATATCCTGCCACGATAAATATGCCAGATGAACATCCCGGAATACCCGTTTATCCTTGTTTTCAATATAAATTGCTTTTGCCTCCTCTGCCTCCCCGATCAATATTAAGAGTTTTTCTTTACCATTGCACCATTCATCAAGAACCTGCGCTTCTTTCTCCAATTGATCCCCACCAGATAATCCACTCCTGTATTTTACCTCGATCCCGATTCCCACAGACGTAAGCGGAATAAATCCATCGATCTCAACCAGTCCATTTTCCGACCGCTTCCAGAATTCAAAATTAAAATCATCATCTGCGGCATTAGAAAGAATATGCGTCACCTGCGGATCTTCACTGACTGCGTAATTCTTAAATATCTGATTCAGGCCTCTATTAAAAGGCATATACCTCATAGCACCGAAAAAATCACCAGTCAGCACATCTTCCAGATCTGTAGAAAACTTATGATAAATTTCAGCTATCATAAAACATTCCTTTCCTTGTTTCTTTCTTGTTCTTTCTCACCATTCCTTATTCACCTGATTTAAAAACAATCATCTGTTTTTTCTGTGCTTTCTGGTCAAGTTCTTTATTTGCAAGCCGTACAGCCGCTTTTTCCGTCATGGGATCGCGAATTTCCACACAGATATTCCTGTCTGACCGTGCTTTATCAAGCAGGCCTCTGGTATCAAGCTTCACTGTCGTTACGTTTTTTTCTCCTGGCATCAGTTCAGATATCTTCCAATCTAATGTTTTTTCCTCAATGACAGCCCCGGAACTGTCTGTCACTGTGACAACTACCGGCCAGTTTTTATAAAACGGTGCCGTTCCATCATTTTCCCATGTCAGTATGAGCGTTGCCTTTCCCAATGCCTGCTTTAACTGTGCCTGGGTGACCCAGATCCGGTATCCCATATTTTTCAACAACGTCTGATATCCATCCAGATAGGATTTATCAGCGATCTTCGGACCCAGAAATGTGGTATGAGATGAGCGGATCAGCTCTGCCGTCTCATTCAGGTTTTTAACTAACATCCGTCTCATACTTATGGAACTGTTTAATTCTCCTCCCACAGGAGCCTTTTTCCAAAAACTGTTCATGGGTACAATAACATCGGTTTCCCCGGTCTGATCATACACACCGCCATTTTCAATCCACTCTATCCATGTCTTCGTATCTTCGGGATGGCCCGCCATATCATTGTACAGACCAAATCCATAATTTTTTGCAGAACAGAATGGTCTGCGCATCAGGATCATCGCATTCGGAAATGCCTCCGGCCATACCTTCACATACTGCTCCCTTACTTCTTCCAACGGCAATCTGCGAATTCCTGCCCCATAATTAACATGCCATTCCCCCCAGTGACCAAGGCTGCCCAATTCTATATAACTGATCAACGAATCTGAACCCCAGCGTTCTCCCATAGCTTTTACCGCCTGTGTATGGCGTCTGATCATGGTCGTATTAGAATAATCCGGCGCAAATCCTTTTCCATAATCATTGTCGTACCAGTCTCCGTCTTTCCCTGTTTCCCGGTACAGCCAGTCTGGAATATCTGTATGACTCTCATCTCCAGGATCATCACAGATAAATCTTAATACCAGATGTTTTCCCTCTGATCTCCAACGAAAAAACTGATTTTCTTTTTCAATGGTGTCCCAGTCATATACCCCACATTCCGGTTCCAGCTCTTTCCATGTTATATCTACATACAAAAGTGTGATGTCCTCTGATACATTTTCCCTTCTGGCATCCGGTGCATATCCCATTAATGGATTTCCAAATGTTTCCCCGCTTTGTGAAAACTCTTTTGTCTCACTTCTAAAACCAGGCAGTGTCGCCGCCCGTGGGGTGCAGCCACCCAAAAAAGAGAAGGCTGCTGTAAGAGCTGCTACTGTAATTACTTCCCTAACCATGATATTCTCCATTATACTGAATCAAAGTTACATCATTTACACCCTCTACTGCACGGATCTTTTCCATAAAACTCGTGTCCTCTTTCTTGCAGAATACTTCAATTGCCATCTCAGTCATCCCCTTTCGCATGGTCTTTGATTTCAGAAAATATTTCCGTTTTCCAAAACAGCGGATTGCTTCATCACCTGCCACATCACCCTGATAATGGATCACTGCAATATATACTTTTCCTTTTTCCTGATAATGATAAAACAATGTGAGCATCACTATCATAATGATCGCTGCTCCCCAAACCAAGGGATACATTTCTGCTCCTGCTGTGATACCTGTGGTAATACTCCAGAAAAGATACAAAAGATCCATAGGGTCTTTTACGGCTGTACGATAACGCACAATCGATAATGCTCCGACCATACCAAGGGAGATTACAATATTGGTGCTGATCGCCAGAGTTACCATACATGTCAGCACACACATTCCCACTAAGGTCACCGCAAAACTTCTTGAAAACACAACTCCGGAATAAAACTTTTTATATACCATATAGATCAGGCATCCCATTAGCAGGGCAATTGTCATGGCAAGCATGATCTTTAACATATCATACTGTGCAAATGTGCCTGATTCCAGGACAGATTTTTTGATCGTATCTTTTACACTCATAATTTCCTCCCATTTATTCTGCCCAATATTCAAATCCATGAAGATATCTCGTTTTTTCACAGCACAGAACAAACTTTGAAACAGCTGTAAATTCTGATGCACTCTGTGGAACAAGATTTCTTACAATCTGGGGCAGAAATTCCGTATATTTAACTTCCATAACAAGTTTTCCAGGTTCCAGCACATCAAGCGTTGGCAGACTGCTGTCAAAAATATCATAGCTTCCCACTGCAGCACGCACATTCATGTCCATGGTAAGCCGTACTGTTCCTGTATCCATGATCCATGGTTCTCTTTCATAATCTACGATCACCCTTGGACGCATCATATTGCAAACACACTCGATGTAAAATTCCCTGCATAAACGATAGGAACTGCGCAGCAAAAATTCGTATTTTCCATCCAGGATCCATTCTACTTCCTGCCGTGTCAGCGGCGCAGCTTCTTTGTATATGTAACTGCCGAATTTTTTCTTTCTCTCAAGTTTAATGCTTTTGTCACTGCAATTATAGATCCTGATCCTGTACTTTTTACGCATAAGTACACCTGCATCCTTTTCTTCCATGGCACTGTTCCAGTAATCATCAAAATACAGGCTGCGGATCATGTAACCGCCTTCCCCTGCGTGAGGATCCAGCTGCATGCATTCCCTTAAGCGCAGATCTGTCAGTTGCTTCTCAGCCCTATTGATCAGGTATTTCCATTCGTGACGAAAGTGTTCCTTACTCTTCCTCATATGCGTCTACTCCAACCGTATGATCTTCGTTAATATAAAAACAGATCATGCCATATTGTTTTCCGGTATTTGTTACATAATAATCAAAGGCATCCTGTGTCTTTCCCGATTCATTTGTGGCCCGTATACGCACAAAATATTGCCCAGGGTCCGGAATATCTACCAATATCTCCGGGATCAACGTCTGTTCTTCCTTGTAGATCACCTGGGTAAACTGATAATCCCGGGCAATTTCCACACTATATGTAATATCTTCCGCATCAAAATCGTAGGAAGCATCCCAATTTATTTTCAGTTTTCCATTTTCTGTCACAGGTCTTCCAATATAAAACGGCATTGGTTTTTCAAGGCTTTCCCTGTACATCTCATAATTTTGTTCTACTTCTTTCGGAAGCCCTGCTTTTACCTGTTCATACTCCTCCGGTGTAAGTGGTTCATTCAACTGATCCGGCATTTTCTCTACATAAGGCTGTACAACACCTGCATACTGTTCCACCATTTCTTCCAGCCGTTCTTCACTGAGATATCTGCGGAGTTCTTCTATTACCTGATCCAGTTTTTCACGGAAAGCATCTGATTTCAAACATCTTTGAAATAAAATATTTCCCCAGTAATTGCTGACTCCTACCTCCCAGCTTCCACGATTTGTATTTTTTTTCAAAGCCCATTCTGTATTAAAAAAGCTTCCATCATTATCCCATGGCAAAATATACCATATTGGCGAATTTGTCGGACTGTACAAATAACAATTCCGGCTCTGCGTATCACTGTTTCCAACTAAAATCTGAAATGCCATCCAGTACAGCAGATTTTCCTCATCGAAATGCTGCTTTAACACATCGCTAACAGGTATTGAATAATTATTCAGATCATCCAGCATCTGGATTAATTTCGTGTGATCGTGATCCCCTTTGATCTCCAGCCTTTCTTCAAATTTTGACAGATCAAAACCTGGTGTATCTTCTGTCATGATCGTATCTTCATAGCGATAAAACTCAAAATAATTTACTTTATAGAGCTGCCCGTTTTTCTGAAGTCCATGTGCCTCCAAAGCTGTTTTATTTAACTGTTCTACCTGTGTATACAAACCATAATCTTCAAATGCATCTTTCCCGGAAGTTGTATCTTTTACATAAAGATGGACAAAGCGGGTTCTGAGGCTCATTATCTGTGGGATACCCTTAAGAAGATCATAACATAATTTGTTTCTGAAGCGTAGTCCCTCTGACATATGCTTGTTTAGCGCGATCGTCTGCTGGCCTTCCCATGATCCCTTATTCTCTTTCAACTTGATCTTATAATTTTTCTGGGGATTTTTACTGGAACTTTGTCCCCTGATCTGCACAGTTGCATTCGGTACTGTCTCACCGTATCCAACCTCTCCTGCAACAGGGCCGTTTTCGTCTCCCACCTGTAAAAGAGCTGCCACCTGATACCTTGGCACTCCCATTTCTTCATAATCAAATACAGAATATGAATTAATTTCTTCCCAACTGTGATTTGTATTTTCTGCATCATTTCCACGACTGACTGTCAGATACATAGTAGTCACATTTGTTTCATCTTCCTTTGAATATAAAAGGTCCTTATCCCGCAGATGTACCTGGCTAATATCCTGTTCCTCTGCTTTTTTTACACCTTGTATCTCCGTTTCTTCTGATGCGGTCGCTAAATCCGTACTGCTTTCCTGAATTTTTTCATTTTTCTGCAAAACCATATTGCATCCACAAAGAGCAGATGAAACCGCAAGCCAAACGCTTAATAGTAAACTAATTCGTTTTTTCATGAAGTTTTTCCTTCTTTCTCTCACCATCAAGAAAATATCCAAGTTTTGTAAACACCCCCAGTTTATCCTCCTCCACTAAAGGCTGTCTGCTGAGAATATAATATGGAAGCCTCCTGGTGAATTGTTCTAATCTGATATAAACTGCCAGGAAAAAAACTGCACATCCCAGAATAAATCCAAAGCCAAAATACACTTTGGAAAAGAACAGGGATATCACCGTTGCAGCTGAGGAAACCAAAGCAAACAGAGCCGATGCCACAAGTCCACCCTGATAATCTGTAAAATATAACAGGATCAAAAGCATGGTATTCGCAACTGCATAGATCCCATACCCAACGCAGAGTGTCCTGAAATATCCTTCCATAAGATCATTAAATCCAAGAGGAAGATAACTCAGGACGATTCCTCCTATGGAAATAGCAACAGCTGTTGCAAATATCTGCTTCAGTGCCGTAAATCTCAGTTCATTATCAAGAACCTCCAGCATCTCATGCTCTGCCTGTTTCAAATCACGGATGGATCCTTCATCATTGAACAGACTGTAATAATTCCTGTATTTGGGGTAAAAATTTACTTCCATGGATACCACAAAATTTATAGTGGTGATCAGAATACTTAAAAATGCCATCAGAGCTGGCACATCATGGTAAGGCGCACCATAAAACAATCCCTGAACGTGTACCTGTAATGGCCCCATCCACATAATGACAAGATGAGAAAAAAGCCCCAGATTTACAAACAGGCCTGTAAATGCCAGAGGGAGAAACTCGTCTACCCACGCTAAAAACGCGAATGGTTTCTCTTCACTTTGCGGAAAATAACGGTACAAAAGCACAACATCCCAGATAAGCATTACACAGTATCCAAAAAATACAGCTGCCATCATACCTTCCTCTGCCGGAAATCCCAGGCAGAGAAATAGAAACCCCAGCAGAAATGTCACAAGAACGGCTGCAACAAATGACAGCATGATCCCTTTATAATCTTTGATCGCTGTCAAATAGTTCATTGCCATCCAGCAGACCACCAGTTCACCAAACAATCCAAAACAGAGAAGCTGTAGCACCGGTCCGATCCCTGCAAACAGCAAAAAGAGTCCATACAAGATACCGCCAGCTGCCAGCAAAATCCCGGTTGATCCCCAAAAAGAAGGAAGGATCATTGTTTTTCTATCCTCATAAAGCATGTCCGCCAGAAATCTGGTAACTGCCATGGAAAAAAACTGGTAACTGTAAGGGAACCGAGGAGAGCATAGGTGATCATACAGATGATCAGCTCCCTGCTATGTTCTGATACATTGTATAGATTGCAGAGAAACATTACACTCAGCAGAAGGAGAACACCTAACAGCATCGGGCCTGTACAGATCACACCTGCATATCCATATGCACGGAAAGATGCGAAAATCCCTTTTCTGCGAAACAGTTTTTTTAACTCAAATCCGATTCCTGCCAATCTCTTCTACCTCTCTATACAGCTTTCTATACTTTTCCATCATATATTCATGCCGGAAATACTTCTCCACACGTTTTCTTCCGCTTTCTCCCATCCTCAGTCTCCTGTTTCTTGAAAGACACATTTTTTCCATCGCATCAGCCAGCCCTTCCCGATACATCGGCGGCACACAATATCCTGCAAGTCCAAAAGGATCACCCTGCTTACCTTCCAACAGTTCCCTGCAACAGCCAACATCTGTACAGACACAGGGACGTCTTGCTGCCATTGATTCCAGTACAGACAACGGCTGGCCTTCCGATATACTTGTCAGGATCGTAAAATCCAGCTTTTCCATATATTTTTGAATATCTACCCTTCCGGTAAAAATGATATTTTGAAGTTCCATCTGTTTAACCAGATCATAACATTCTTTTGCATATTCTTCATCATCCACACCTCCCAGGATATGAAGCCGGACATGTTCCATTCTTGAGGAAAGCTCATAAAATGCATAGATCATCGTCTTGATGTCTTTGATCGGGGCCAGACGGACCACTGCGCCAATATCCACCCAGCCGTCTTCTTCCTTTAATGGGATTTCACAAAAACGCTCATAACTGACCCCGTTCTCAATCACCCGGCACTTTTCAGGGGCACAGCCGATGTCTTCCTGTATCTTCAAGGCATTTGTAAACAGGCATGTCACCCGGCATGCCCTCTTATAGATCACATCAGAGAGCATGTAGAAAAAACGGATCCACTGCTTTTTAAATGCCGGAGCAACCCAGGATGCACGGATGATCTCCTCCTCCCGTTCCCTTGTGTAAATGCCATGTTCCGTCAGCATCAGTGGTTTTTTATATTTCCAGCTTCCAAGGGATGCCAGAAGTCCTCCGTAACCAGTAGAAATGGCGTGATATGCATCTGCCTGGGGTACAAATGTTCCAAGAAGATAGAGCACCGGGAGCATCATCGAACGGATCGTATGAAATGCATCCGCAAAGGCAATATACGGATAGCGCTCTTCACAGATCGTTTCCAGAATTCTTAAAAATGCCTCACTTTTCAGATAGGACATGGGATTGATCTTTCTCTCCTGGTACAGACGGAACAAAATCTCCCAGTCAGGGCTTTTGCAGTCCATCACTTCTCCCAGCGCACATTCCTCTTCCGGCGAAAAACGTACATACCGTACACCGTTTTCCCGGATTTTCAATGCATCATCCAGAAATACTTCGTGAATTTCCGTCACATTATCCGGAAGATCATAAACAAATTTTCCCTTCTGTTCTGCTTTTGCGCCAATGACCCACAGCACAAATTCATGTTCTTTCATAATTGTAATATACTGATGCATCCATGTTGAAACACCGCCATGAACATAAGGATAACATCCTTCCAAAATCAAACATATTTTCATTGCATCACCTGTCCGTCTTCACCTGCACTTCATCGCTGTCTGCGCAAAGAAGATACAGGCTGTCTGTCAGCTGTTCCATTGTCCCACCTGTCACTGCCAGCGGCTTTTCTTTTGAAAACCGCACAAAGAAATACGCTGTATCATATCGGTTTTCAATATGAAAACAAAATCCGTCTGCTGTACGTTCTTTCTCTGCGGCTGCCGCGCTGTAGCGTTGGATCGCACCTGAAAGTTCCGATCCCGTCAGATTTCGGAGCAAAGGAGCAGACGTATAAAGCCAGCCCATATATCTGTCCAGATTTTCCTTTAACGTTTCCCATCCAAGTGCTGCTCCACGGTCCTCATCCAGAAGATCATCCGAATGCATAAAATGAGTATTTACAAAATGCATATTCAGTTCGGAAAAGGCACAAAGCTGCATATAATCATCGATCACTGCACTGGAAATTATCCTTGGCTGCTCCACAATTCCATCTTCTGCCACTTCAAATTCCTGTTCGTATGCGAATTCACCTGTAAAATAGTTGCTGGCAATTGTTCTAATCTCCGGGCATTTTGCCGCCAACAGCTGCCGCCCCTCTTCTGAAAGAACATTGGATGGCGGAACATACACACTCATGGAAGCCTCCGGATACATTTCCCGGCAGAACTGCAAAAGTTCTGTCATGGCATTTTCCATTGCCTCCGTATCAGCCCATGTATTATACGGAAGAATGTCACCATACTTTACATTTCCAAGGGCCAGTGGCTGATGATTATACCCATGATATCCTATTTCTCCTCCGTGACGCAGAAGCATATTTCCAAAATACTGGAACCTGGATGTTTCCATCTGATGTTCGATTACCCCGTCTGTTTGATCCCCATAGTTTTCAATCACAACTCCTGTATATCTAACACCATATTTTTCCGCCAGGGCCAGGATATCCGGCCACCAGATGTTTGCATAAAAATCTCTGACATTTATACCATAATCACGGTATATATACTCTCCGTTTCCACCCGGTACCGGGGAAGGAAAATCATCCAGATAAAAAGCAGATCCATTGATAACCGGGTAGATGGTACAATCTGACAGAAGACTGTATGCAGCTGAAAAAATACCTCTGACTGCCTTTACATATATTCCCAGATTTACTACCACAAATTTCCCAGAACCATAATCATTTTCCCAGACCAGAGGGATTTTATATTTCCCGCTGCTCCAGGCATACAGCTTTGCCCTTTCACTTAATGTTATATTCCATATAATGCACGGATAAACAGGAATTTATCCTTTAACAGTGCATTTTCTTCATTTGCAAACGCAATATCTTTTCTGTTTTTCATCTGGCTATAACCACATACAGCCCCAACCACGAAATATAAAATATACGGCAGCCAGTTAGATGGTTCATAAAACAGTGTCAAACCGTTTATGCCTTCTCTGATGTAAGAAACTGTCAGAGCACAGACTGCCAGAAAAGCTGCCGCTACCCCTTCATTCAATCCATAAATAGATCCAATGATCACCACATACAAAAGACGTACATCAATATAACGAAACTGTACAGAATTTCCAAGAACTCTGTGGAGGATTTCAGAAAATCCGAAAAAGAGAAGGATTTCTCCCCATTTAATGACCGCGGCATGACCTGTAATCCTGCTTAAAATAAGTCTGTACCAGTTTTCACGTTTCTGCCTTCTATCAAGAAAATCCTGATACTGATCCTTTAAATCTTCCAGAATACTGATCTTCGGAAACCAGCCATATTTTTTCCGGATCGTATTCTTTTCCAGATTCTCTTTTTCAATCATATTCCTGCTGTCCGGTACAGTCTTCACAGTTTTTTCCCGTTTTTCTGAACGGTCTGCTTTTAGCGCAGGAAACAATTTTAAGATTGCAGTTTCCAGTTCTCCCTAACGAATATGGAACACATCCGGGATTTCAAGACTCCTGTCATCCTGATCCCAGTTATCAAAAATACGAAAAATCAGTTCTCCCAGGTCATCCAGATACAAAAAATCAGCCATATCCTCATTTTGTTTTGGAAATTCAGGCATCTTTCCCTTTTCCAGTGACTGAAAGGTCTTGTACAGCCAGTCTTTACTGTATCTTGCAGAATAAAGGCAGGGAGCACTCACAACCTTTAACGAAACGCCTGCTTTCTCCCGATAATACCTGCATATATCATCCGCCATATTTCTCAGAAGCAGATTGTCTCCTTTCCCGTTTTCATTTGTAATATATAAGAACTGGATCGCGCGTCCTCTGCAATACTCCAAAAGGTGGTTGAGAGCCTCGATTTCCCCACTGTTTTTTGCACCTAACGATAAAAAGCCGGAAAAATATACAATACGATCCAGCTCATATTGTTTTAAATCAATCTCTTCTGCACGATGTTCCTGAAGTCTTAAAATGGGAACTTTTCCCTTATGGTATTTAAATTGTGTATCACCACAGATCAGGACATGCGTCCCGAGAAAAGTCTGTTCGATCCATTCTCCCGTTAAATATCCTGTGTTTCCCGCTAATAATATTTCCATCTTCCTGCCACTTTCATCATCCGTTAAACTTAAAACGCCATTATTGTACACCTAATCACCGTTCCCTGCAACTATCTGTAATATCAAAAAAACAGGCAATAAAAAGTTTTAAAAACTCTTCATTACCTGTCTTTATCTCTGATATTCCATACAGACCAAACTACCAGCTATAACCCCACCAGATACAATCCTAACTCTCCTACTTTTTTATTCTATATGCAGCATATATCTATGTCATTGAACTATCGGTTTAAAACGTAAAAAAATAGGTATACCAGAATATATCCGACATACCTATAAATTTACATAGCTACATTTCTATAACTTGTTTCACAAACTGCTCAAAGTAGCCCGCATCAAACACTTCACTTTCCAAACATTTACCTGGTGCATATTCTTTATTTCCTTACCAAAACTGCTCATATAAACTTGGTAAAATACCTTTCGTCACCGTTAACACGATCATCTCAAGAATTTCTTTCTCCGATGTCTGTGAACTTTCCAATTGCCACCATTTCACCGCTGTGAGAATATTAGATGCAATGATCTGGCTGAAATAGACTGCTTTCTTTTCACTGTTGGGATGAATATGATAGTTTTCACAAAGTTCCTCAAATAATGCATGGCTGTAAATCATATGCATTTCATCAAAAATATTAACAGGAAGCGTCTGCCGCGCCATCATTTTCAAAATCGCTTTCTTCTGTTCAAAAAAATGAAGGATTGGCGAAAAATACGAAATATAATTCTCTTTTTTTCCATTTAAAGCTATAAATCCCGGATTTATTGCCTTTTGGAACTGGACAAGCAATTCATCCGCTATCTTTTGAATGAGATCATATTTATCCTCATAATTTCTGTAAAACGTAGAGCGATTAATCTGACATTCCTGGATCAGCTGCTTGATAGTAATATCCTGAAAACGACACTGTTCCAACAGTCTGATAAATGTCATCTGGATATTTTGTCTGGTCTTTGTTACTCTTAAATCTTCGCTCATATCTCTCCTCTGCAACATTTTACCTTTAAAAGTTGCATATGCAATTTTTTCTCAACAACTGTTTCTTGTTTAATTTTTCACATTTTATTACAATTCATTATATCAAAAATTTACGTGAAAGGAAAAGAAAATATGGAAAACAAGTATTATCCACATTTATTTCAAAAAGGAACTGTTGGCGGTGTTGTCCTGAAAAACCGAATTGTCCGCAATTCTATGGGAACTTATCTTGGAAATCCTGACGGAACCGTAACCGACCGTCAGATCAAAGCTTATGCCCAGGCGGCAGATGGCGGTGCCGGACTTATCTTTATGGATAACGCAGTCCCGGTTCCAATGGTATCCTGCGGCTTACGGGCAGACAAGGACGAATTCATCGCAGGTCTTACCCTTCTTGCTGAAACAGTAAAAGAACATGGGGCCGTTCCCGGCATTCAGCTGGCTCATCCGGGCCGAGATGCTGCTTTTGTCGGCAGCGCAGATGTCATTGGTGCATCTGAAATCACTTTTGAGCCATGGTATGAAATGGGCTATAAGATGCCAAGAGCCCTGACAATAGAAGAAATTCATGATCTGGTTGAACGTTTCGGTGACGCCGCAGTACGATGTAAAAAAGCTGGTTTTGAAATTATCGAAATCCACGGTGCTGCCGGATGTATTCCGACCAATTTCCTGTCTCCCCACGATAATAAACGTACTGATATGTATGGTGGCTCTCTGCACAACCGCATGCGTCTGCTCCTGGAAATCGTCAGAAACATCAAAAAGAAATGCGGTCCAAATTTCCCGGTAGGTGTCAAATTAAGTACCGAAGACTGGGAGCCAGAAGGAATACGTATTGAAGAAACCATTGAGGTAGCAAAGGCATTGGAAAAAGAAGGAGTATCTCATCTGAATATCATGGGTGGAACCCATGCAACAGCTTCCAGAGAATTCCTGCTGCCAAATGCATTTAACGCCAAACACACAAAAATGCTGAAAGATGCAGTAAACATTCCTGTTTTCATCGGTCATAATATTTTCTCTCCAGAAGATGCTGAAAAGATGCTCGCTGAAGGAAATGCCGATTTTGTCGCTTTAGGTCGTTCACAGCTGGCAGAGCCGGCATGGGCAAAAAAAGCAAAAGAAGGCAGAGCCAGCGATATTAAACCTTGTATCAACTGTCTGATCGGATGTATCGACAGGGGAATGTTGAGCCACACACCGATCCATTGTACCGTAAATCCATCCTTATACCGTTTTGAATGCAAACCTGTTGAAAAAGCAGAAACCAGGAAACAGGTTGCAGTAGTCGGAGCCGGTCCTGCAGGCTGTGAAGCCGCTCTTACTGCTTCAAAACGCGGACATCAGGTTACAATCTATGAAAAGCGATGCATCGGCGGAGCGATGATTGAAGCCAGCAAACCGGAAAACAAAGCCAATATCAAACGGTTGATCCACTATTATGAAGATCATATTATGCATGATCCGAACATTACACTGGTAAAAGAAGAAGTTGAATATGAGACTCTCGTTCATAGCGGTTATGATGCAGTTATCATTGCTGTCGGCGGAAAAACCAGAATATTAAATGTACCTGGAATTGAGAAAAACTCCGTCATTTATGCCAGTGATTATTTAAATGGCTCCACAGCAGTAACAGGAAATACTGTAGTTGTGATCGGAGGCGGCATCACCGGTGCGGAAACCGCGCTTGAATTAAATGCCGAAGGCAAAAAAGTTACTATCGTAGAAATGACGGATGCTTTTCTTGCGAATTTCAGTTCCGCTTGTCAGGCATATCTTGCAACGATCAATGAAACAGACATAAAGATCCTGACTGGCAAACGCCTGACCGCTGTCCATGAAAACAATGTCATTCTGACCGATCGATGGGGTAATGAAACAACGGTTCCGGCTGACAGTGTAGTCATCGCCGCCGGTTTTACCAGCCAGAATGAACTGAGCGATAAACTGGAAGAAAATACAGATATGCAGGTATTCAATGTTGGAGACAGCAAACGCATTCGTCAGATCTATGACGCAATCCATGAAGGATTTATTGCTGCAAGACAGATTTAACACCATTGCGCCCACTCTGTCTTTCTTGATCAAATCCAACTATAAACGACCGTCGGATGAATATTCCGGCGGTCGATAGCTTTTTCACGATTTATTCAGGTTTCCTTTTCTTTTTTAGATTTATTATCTTTCTTTTCCGTACAGACAAAGCTGCCAGCTATAACCCCGCCAGGTACAGCCCTAACTCTCTTCCAAGAGTCTGGGCAATTCCAATGCTTTGTCCGGGCAGTGATGTTGTATACTGTACACCAAATCGCCTTCCACTGCAGTTACCTGTAGCATATAAACCGGGAATTGATTCAAAATCACGGTTCAAGACCTGCTGATGTTCATCGATCTCCAGTCCGCTGACTGTTACCAGTATTTTTAAAGACTGGCCACCTGGTCTGTGGCTGTCTTTTATTATACCGCTTCACTTCTTTTAGGAAATCTTACTCTGTCTCCATCTGCTCTTTCCGCTTTCTTTCTTCAAATTCTTCTTTCATTTTCTGAAGAAATTCCGGGTGTTCCAGAATATCCATACAGGTTCCGGCTAAGATCTCAGAGCCGGAGCGCAGGGCTTCGTGGGCTTTTTGGGTTTTTCCGGCTTCCAGATATTCTTTGGAATGGGCTGCAGTTCCTTCTGGTACAAAGGCAGTGCGGATACAGCAGCCTGGTACTTCATACATGACATTTCCAAAATCGGTGGAACCTGTTTTTTCTCTTGGGCCTGTGATCTGGGGGGCCTGGAAGAAATGGGCATTTTCCATGATCAGGTCATTTAATGTTACACAGGGGATCTTTGCCTTAAACGGATAGCTGCGCTCAAGATCGCAGGTGGTTCCCGTCATCAGGCATGCACCTTTGATAATATCTTTAAACCGGGGAACGATCACATTTTCCAGATAATCGGTGCTGTAAGAACGCAGTGTATACTCTGCTTTTGCCCGTCCCGGAACAATATTGGATGGACCGCCTGCATCCAGAATTGTATAATGCATCCGTGAGTCTTCTAATACATGCTCACGCATAAATTCAATGGCCTGGAAAGAGAGAAGAGCTGCGTCGAAAGCACTCTTTCCCTTATGTGGGCTCATAGCTGCATGGCTTTCTACCCCGTGAAAAGTCACATAGAAGCACTCCAGTGCCATGCATCGCAGATCAACACAGGTTGAAGGCGCTGCATGCATCATCAGTGCAATATCTATATCCTTAAAACAGCCCTTTTCCTGCATAATGATCTTGCCGCCAATGGTTTCTTCTGCAGGTGTACCATATATAACGATCTTATAAGGCTGGTCTTTGCAGGTATCGCGTAGTGCCAGGGCAGCACCGATCACAGATGGCCCCTGCATATGGTGTCCGCATGCATGTCCAATATCTTTCAGGGCATCATATTCTGCCAGAAGGCCAAAAGATGGTCCTCCCTGTCCCTGCTCATAAACAGCCCGAAATGCGGTTGGAAGTCCTGCGATCCCTTTTTCTACCTGAAATCCCATTTTTTCCAGATAATCAGTCAAAAGACCGGCTGATCTTACCTCTTCCATTCCCGGTTCTGCAAGATCATATATTTCATCTGTTATCTTGACCAGTTCCGGCAAATACTGGTCAACCGCCTGTTTTATGACTTCTTTTTTCATGTATATACTCCTGTTAAAATTCCTGTTCTATTTGTTTCTGTAATTTTCTCAGTTCCGTTACCATTCGATTTCTCTGGCGTATAAATGTGGTATGGTAAAACAGTTCCCAGTCTTTCGGACCTTTTTGAAAGTTCCCTTTTGCTGATGCGCCAAGTAAATGTAACGGACCGTATGCAAAGGAGGTATCCTGTTCATATGCAGATCCGGAAGAATGCATGAGACGGCTGATTACTCCGCCTGTTATCCTGCAGAGGCGGTTGTGATCTTCTAAGTGTATTGGTTCACCTTTCTCCTGTTCTTCTGTGTTCCATTTTTTCTCCAGATCCACGCATAACTGGATCACTGTTTTTAACTGCTTCTGTATTTTCTCAATTTCTTCCCCATACTTAGAAGAATTTTTTAACGGTTCCAGATACCCATTCCATGTATGAAAGTATTCAGAAAAATCTGCAGGAAGCATTTCTTCATTTAAAAGTCCGCATAAGAGAGAACGAACCACTGCCCCATCCCGCATCAAACCATCAAAATCGATCTTGTCAAAGGTATCTTCCGCTGTATGCCACCAGTACACACCAGGTCCAGGTGCATCTGACTGTTTTCTTTCTTTTCTTGCTTCATATCTTGGATTGATATGATAAGGGATCTCTGCTCCCCAGAAAGACTGATCCGCACCGCGGCCAATCCGTCCGATCTGAATCTCTGCCAGTGGATCTGCTTCCATTACATGTTCTTTCAGCCATTTTGTTCCTTCCAAACCGGCGGTCCGGATGGCAAGGGTATGGTCCGCGCCTTTTGAACCAAGAAGATCCAGATTTACATGGGCAATACAGTTTTCATATAATTCATCCCAGTGGTGATCACAGTACCAGGTTGAACCCATATACCGTCCATTGGAATGCCCCGGCCACCAGGCAATTTTTAAAGAATAGGCAAGCTGTTCCTTCCTATCCTGGAAATATCTGACAAGTTCCAGAGCCAGTGCATTGGCAGTACCGTTGTCAAAAGCACCTCTGTACCAGGTATCATAATGGCAGGAAAGCAGGACAAAATCCTTTTTTCTGCCTGGAATATCTGCTATGGGAAGCTGCACGCTGCGTACTCCAGTATCTACCTGGCTGTCCAGATCGGCATAGAGGATCTGTCCATTTTTCCGGGCATTTTCCAGTTTCTGGATCAGATACTCTCCTTTCGGACCAGATATCGCCACCACCGGCATCTTAAGCTGAAACAGGGACGAGTCCATATCCGGTGTTCCCCAGACAGGACTGACTGTATCCTCATGGATCACATCTTCTCCGGAAGTCCAGATCTGGATCCATCCGGCAGCTCCATACTGTTCCAGTATTTTTGCATACCGCTCATCATAACCATATCCCAACACCAGCTTTCCGGAAACATTTTCTAAAAACTGCTTCTGTCTGTCCATAGAAACTGCTTCTCTGGTTCCAGGATCATACACCAGGGGAACATGAAGGGATTTTCCTGTACTTTCAGAAAAAGATCTGGGACGACTGGGAATTTCTTTTCCATCTACGGTCAAAACACTTTTTACCGGATTACTTAAATAAGCAGGAAATGTTTCTGTATGGCAGGAGACTCCGTATTTTTTTAATACGTCTGAAATATAGGCAACTGCCTGAAGTGCTTCCGGTTCTCCTGTCAGTTTATCAAAGGAACACAAATATTCCAGATGTTTTTTTAACCGTTCTTTCTCTTCCATTTTTATTTTCCCTCCTGTTACCGTTATCTGGTTCCGTTATTTCCCAACTGTTTATTAATAACCAATTCCAATGGCGCCCAGCATAAACAGGCAGCCTGCAAATGTCCAGATCAAAAACAAAGGCATCATAAATTTCAGCCACTTTGCATAAGGGATCTTGGAAACGATCAGATATCCCATTAATGCAGAGGAAGTTGGCAGAACAGAGTTGGAAAATCCATCACCTAACTGGAATGCAAGAACAGCTGTCTGTCTGGTAATTCCGATCAGATCTGCTACAGGTACCATTAACGGCATGGTAACAGCTGCCTGTCCGGTACCGGATGTGATGACGCAGTTTACCAGTGACTGTGCTAAAAACATTCCCACAGCCTTTAAGGACTGAGGCATTGTATTTACAAGACTTGCAATGGCATGAACGATGGTATCTAAGATCAGGGCATCTGAAAGTGCCATTTCCACGCCGCGGGCAATACCGACGATCAGGGCGCCTACTACAATTCCCTTCGCTCCGGCCCCAAAGGTAGAAGCGATCTTATTCGGACTGTAACGGTTAATAATGCCGCAGACAACTCCCATGGTAATAAAGATCGCTGACATTTCTTCAAAATACCAGTCCAGTTTACTTAAACCATAGATCAGGGCGGCAAAACCTACCACGATCACTCCCAGTGTAAGACCGTGTGTCAGAGTCATTGCCTCATCTTTATCATCAAAAACAAATTCATTGTCATCTGGTTCCCCATAGATAATGCTCTTGGCAGGGTCTGCTTTTACACGTTTTGCATACCAGGTAATATAAACCGTATTAATGACCAGCAATACTACAAGGATAAATAATCTGTATCCCATACCGGAAAACATGGGGATTTCCGCAATATCCTGGGCAACACCAACATTAAATGGATTTAAGATACCAGCAGTAAAACCGGAAGCCGCACCCATAGCGATCATAGCTGTACCTGTTACTTTATCCAGTCCCAGTGAAGTGGCCAGAGCAATTCCGATCGGTACAAAGATCATAACTTCCGTTGACATTCCCATGGTTGCGCCAAAAATGGAAAACAGTACCAGAAAAGCCGGGATAACAAAAAATTCTCTTCCCTTAAATGCTTTTGACATTTTTTTGCATAAAACAGTCAGCACCCCTGTGGAGGTAATGATCTCAAAAGAACCTCCGATGATCAGGATAAAGGTTACTGTACTTGCTGCTTTAACGATCGCCCGGTAGATTAATGAAGGGATTGAAAAAAAGCTTACCGGGGCTGACTCTACATAGTGGAAACTGCCTGCTTCAACAAGGGTTCTTCCTGTTGCCTCATCTGCATACCGGCTATACTCTCCTGCCGGTACAACATAGGTTGCTGCTACTGCGATCAGGATCAGCACTACAAGGATAACAAATGTATGCGGAGCCTGAAACGACCTTTTTTCTTTTGTCTTTTCCATAATTCATGCCCTTTCTTGATAATTTTTATTTCTTAAACTATAATGAATAAATAAAATTAAATCAAGTTTAATATTTTTAATATTTCATTTAATATTATTTATTTTT
>OBYQ01000585.1_pt1 | contig 34781 bp, 27 predicted proteins | sample 1538221 | NCBI WGS metagenome assembly OBYQ01 (sample SAMEA2580200, study PRJEB22360) | human gut metagenome | biome: human gut; feature: human-associated habitat; material: faeces | place: Denmark | collected 2008/2010
CGTTATTGCCATAAACTCTTTGCATACAACATACTCTTAGTCCTTTGATTAAGGATTGTAAAGTTTGTAGGTCTGCGATTAGTAAACATTTGTTCGCACGCAAAGATTTGTTAGAAACTACTATATGCTTGTCGAATATTGCGACATTGAAAAATGGTTACGCATTCCAGAGTGGCAAGTATAATGCACTGGGCAAATGGAAAATCCTCACAATAACAAATGTGTCTGGCGAGCGATATATAAACGATGAAGATTACAATTGCATAATCAACTTGCCGAACGATATACAAGACCACCAAGTTTTAAAAGAAGGAGATATTTTAATCTCTCTTACGGGTAATGTTGGGCGTGTTTCTCTTTGTAAGGATGGAGACTATTTGCTCAACCAACGAGTTGGTTTGTTACAACTTGCGAAAAATGTAAATCAAGAGTTTCTATATCAAATTTTATCTTCTCAAAGATTTGAAAATAGTATGATTGCTTGTGGTCAAGGTGCTGCCCAAATGAATATTGGCAAAGGGGATGTAGAAAGCTATGTATTACCATATTCCTCGAATGTCAATAACATTCTTTTGGTCGCAAAAATATTACACTCATACGATGAGTACATCATTAATGAGCAGCGGAAACTAACATTGCTAACCATGCAGAAGCAATATTTCCTTGCCCAGATGTTTATATGAACATCTGTTGCAATAGATATAGCTTTTGTTTCTGCATGACATTCTGTATTCTTTCTTCAATCTCGGCTTTTCTTTCAAGCGATGACAGAAAAGTTGAGATTTTTATTTGCCACTCAATTTTTGGTACTATTATTTTGAACATTGCCAAGTCTTTCTTCTGAATATTGGGTAAGCCAGAACCTATACGCAGTTTCATTATGGCATCCTCATTCGATTTAAGATAATGGTACAAGTACATATTATCCACCTTGTCTGCAATGTTTTGAATGGAATAACAATGACCACCGCTCCAAAATGGTGAGGTGTTGAATTGTACATACCCACAAGAGTTTCCGCCCTCACTTATTGAAATAGTACTGGCTTCTACATTGTAATTGTCATAATAGCCAGATGGCTCTGTACCACCATTCATTACATAATAATTACCACTATCAGAGAGATTTTCCCCATTGATTTGTTTACCCTTAACAATGTCACATAGATCAGACAGTAGAACAGTAAAACCTTTTACGCTTTTGAAAAGTCTTTCTGAAATCGCAGACTTTAGTTTCTTCAAATCCTCAATGATTTTGTTTTGAGTTATTATGCGTTTATCTAGTAGTCTGAGGAAATGGGCAACTTTCTTTTGTTCAAAAAGATCCTTTGGAAGTTGTATTGTTGTCGATGAAAGTATCGGTGTATTTATTGAGGGCATAGTTTGCCCCACAGCACGGTTACGAATATCTCGCTTGACAGCTTCAGTAGATAACGCATAATGTAGAAACAGAGAATCAATATCATACTTCGGGCGGACTCTCAAAACTCTACCCGAGAATAACCATCCATTTTGCTCAATACCAACATGGGCATTTATATCAACTGACCCGACACGAGAAAACACAATGTCGTTAGTTTCAAGTCTGTATCCTTTTAAGCGTATATAATCCTCGTTAGACACTTGTGGTATTCCGAATTTGTCAGAGGGCATTAAACCCGTTTTGAAATGCTCGGTTGTTACTATTGGTATTCCATTTTTGACATAATCTTCAGCATGTAGTACGCTTCCAAAAGGTCCATTTTTTATATCTCCGATATTTCCGATAGTCGTACATTTCCACTCCCCACTAAACTCTGGAAATCTCAAAGGGGGAACATTAAGGTTCTTTGAACCTTTTATCTTCTCACACTCGGCAGAGCAAGCAACCTCGTTCTGCTCTCGCTCAATCGAAGATTTGAGGACTTTTTTATCTTTATTATCTATTGCCATAGTTGTCATTCTTTTGTAGGATTCAAATCAAATGGAAGCAATGGAGTTTCATCATCACCCTCATTAAAACGATCAAAATCAGATATGTATGATTTATCTTGAATCAGTTTATATTTTTCGTATTCTCTATAAGCCTTATCTCTTGCTTCTTCTTGTGTCACTTTCCCGGCTGCATCGCACAGCTCGTAATCCATCGTTGCAAGATATTGTTGAAGGAACTTTTTCCAATCATCCATAGTTGAAACAATATGACGTGAAGCACGTGATTCTGCCATATCAAGAAAGGCTGTTGTAATAAGATTCAGCTGGGACAATTCAGAATCTGACAAGTAATTTTTCGCGACGATGGTATCAGACTTTTGCACTCTTCCGTCAGGGGCTTTCTTCCATGTGGTAAGTCCCATATAAGGTTGCTCAGAATCGGCCCGCTGATAGATAATTTCCGCAGCTGTATGATGGGTAACAGCAAGGTGCATCATATTCTGTACCATCTTGAAGAACAACTTTGTATCTTCAGATTTCGGGTCGTAATCTGCACTACATTCTGCATAAATGTCAGTTATCTTTTGGTAATATCTGCGCTCTGAAGTACGTATCTCACGAATACGCTCAAGCAAATCGTCAAAATAGTCCTTTCCGAAATGTTTGCCTTGTTTCAGCCTCTCGTCATCAAGGGCATATCCTTTAATGATAAACTCTTTCAGCACTGAAGTTGCCCAAATGCGGAATTGAGTAGCTTGATAGCTGTTTACTCGATACCCCACCGCTACAATAGCATCGAGGTTGTAGAATAGCGGCATACGCTCCACTTCCCGGTCTCCTTCTGTTTGAACTATCCCAATTTTTCGGATAGTTGCCTCTTTGGAAAGTTCTCCTGTTTCGTAAATTTGTCCGAGATGATAATTTATGGTTCTTACATCAACCCCAAACAAATCCGCCATTCTTTTTTGTGACATCCAGAATGTTTCGCTGTTGAAAATGACTTCTACCCGTGCTTCTCCTTGGGCTGTTTTATACAATAATATATTAGAACTTAGCGAATTATGCATAAATTCTGCCATTGAGACAGATTGCGAGAAAAAGTCTCGTGCCTGTTGAACAAGCAACTTTTTGCCATCAGCATTTTCCGCAATAATTATACATGCCATACGAGAAAGACGGAATATATTCACCTTGCGGAATGAACCGTTTCCAATCCTTACCATATCAACCGCTTGGTTGAAATGCTCGTCCACATTCATTCCTTTCTCTCCGGCTACCTTGATGGCTTTGTCTATGACCCGTTGGAATTTCCAATAAGCAGAATAGCCCATTACACCACAAAGGTCACGGGAACTCCAGTATTTGTTCCCGTTTTCATCCTTGCGGCATATATTCTCAAATGAAGGTGTCATCTGAGATATGTTGTCATTTTCACCCATTGTTATTACTTTCTGAACTATTCTACAATGCCTAATTCTTTCAGGTACACTTCAATCTCTTTATCGAGTTCAGCACGTTTGGCTTCCAATTCCTTTATTTCTGCCATTACAGCTTTAATATCAATAGGTTCTTCCTCTTCAAAGGTATCAACATAACGAGGAATATTCAGATTGTAATCATTCTCGGCTATTTCTTGAAGAGAGGCAAGATGACTATACTTTTCTATTTCCTTACGGTCACGATAGGTCTCAACAATCTTTTGAATATGCTGTTCCCTAAGCTTGTTTTGTGTCTTGACCTTTTCAAACTCTTTGCTGGCATCAATGAAAAGGATATTATCATCCTCCTTGCGACATTTCTTGAATACAAGAATACAGGTCGGGATGCTCGTACCATAGAAAATATTGGCAGGCAAACCGATAATGGCATCCACATAGTTTTTCTTTTCTATGAGAAAACGACGGATCACTCCCTCTGCATTTCCTCGGAATAGTACACCATGCGGAGCAACACAAGCCATCGTACCACCTTCGTTCAAGTGGTAAATCATGTGCAGGATAAAAGCATAGTCGGCTGTCTTGCGTGGTGCAAGTCTTCCTGCCTTACTGAAACGGTCATCGGTATTGAATTTGTCGGCAGCACTCCATTCGGCAGAGAACGGAGGATTTGCTACAACAGCATCAAATTGGGTGTCGCCAAAGGCATCCCATTCAAGTGTATCACCGTTTTCTATCTTGAAATTGCTGAACTTAATGCCGTGAAGCAACATATTCATTCGAGCAAGATTGTAGGTTGTCGGATTCTTTTCCTGTCCGTAAATATCTACTGCATTGCCAATACTTGCAGCACGAAGCAACAACGAGCCGCTACCGCAAGTAGGGTCATAGACATTGCGCAAACGCTGATGTCCTATAGAGACGATTTCTGCCAAGATACGGCTGACTTCCTGCGGAGTATAGAATTCTCCGGCTTTCTTTCCGGCTCCTGCAGCAAACTGTGAAATCATATATTCGTAAGCATCACCCAATATATCAATCTCTTGCGATGCCTCTAATCCAAAATCTATATCGTCTAATGCAAGAAGCACATTACTAACGAGCGTATTTTTATCATCAGCTGTCTTGCCCAATTTGGGCGAAGCCAAGTCAATATCTGAGAACAAACCGCCAAAATCATCTTCGCTGTCCTGTCCCAAAGTACTGTCCTCGATACGCTTCAATGAGCGTTCAAGCATAGGTAAAATGTTTTCTTTTCGCTTGATAGCTTCAATTACTGACGAAAACAAAAATTTGGGCTCAATGAAATAACCGATATTCTCCAAGCATTGGTTCTTTGCTTCCTCTTGCAATTCAATAGCATCGGCATCGTCCGTTTCCCACAATTCCTTAAAGGTCACTTCGTCATCCGCTAAAGCATTGTTGGCATACTTTTCTATTTTCTCTGACAAGTATTTATAGAAGATGAAACCTAATGTAAAATACATAAAGTCGCTTGCCGACATATTGCCACGCAAACGATTTGCGACCTCCCAAAGCTGGTCACGGAGTTTCTGTTGTAATTCTTCGCTCATATTGTGTATTCTTTTCAAGAACGTATATAATTTAAAATGTCATTCTGAAATTTATCATCAGTTAAATTTAGATTACCGCTAATAAATGCCTTTTTATCTATTGATTGTAATGCCATAGATAAATCAGAATAAACATCAGACTCATCTATCATTTTTTTATTAAATATATCAGCATTATTCATATCATAAATATGTGTATTCAAACGATAAGATACTCCACCTGTGTCATTATCCACAATCTGATACAACTGAAATATCTCTTCTCCTACCTTTAATTCAAACAAAAGAGTGATATCTTCATTAGAATCCACAGGCAAACTAGACATAAAGAAATCATATAAACGTTCTATTATTCTAATATTGCGTCTTTCAATATCATCTTTTAACCAATCATTTTGAGATAATTTGGACAGGGATTGTACTTCCAGAATTTTAGATTCTTTATACCTATCTTTTTTCTTTCCAAAATAATTATTTCCTGCTTGAATATTTAATCTCTTTTCAAAAATAATTTTATTTCCAAGCATATTTAAATGTGTTTCTGCATCTGATTTTTCCCATCCATTATAATTAGTATCCTGCCAACTTTGTGGAAAAATATGTTCTATTTCAGATTTTCCAATAATCAGAGTTTGTTTATCATCAAAAAGATATGCGTTCAATAGCAGCAAAGACTTTGTGATTCTAGATGAAGAGAACGCATTTATTCTAGTCTTAAAATCATTAGGAATTTGATATCCAGCACAATCAATTTCTCCATTTCTCCATGTATCTACACAGAAATTAAAAACATGTTGTTTAACTGCATTTACCATCGGAGATTCAATAAACCTTACGAGCATAAAGGACATAAGTTTTTTAAGATATGGAGTAAATGCTTTTTTGAAATCCTCGCTACTTAGTGTCTTATTTCTATGATAAAAAACAGATATAGGGTATTTCCAGTATTCATTAGGATAAGCCAATAAACATTGAATATATTTAGCGGCTTCTTCTTCGCAGAAACCGCCATCGTTTGTATATATAGAAGTCCAAAAGGTACCCAAATCACATAAGTCATCAAAAAAACTTTGTGTTTTGAATATTGGATACTTATTCCCTTTGCCTGAATAGTAACTTCTCAAACCTATTTCTTTACTTGTATCGCCACGTTTTGCTCGATCAATAAAAGTATAATAGCGAAATAAATCATTAAGATTAAATCCAGCTCCTGAAATAGTGGCTTCTAATTCTTTCCACTTATCTGCAAAAGTTTGTTTAGATGGCTGAGTTTTATATAATTCGGCTTTAAATATATCTGAATCTGCCAAAGGAAGACCTCGATTGTTTAATGTTCCGAATATCGTAAGTGCAGAATCTAAGTCTGAACACTCAATTGGAAGGATTATACAACGCTCTAAAATGAACAGACAGAACTCTTTCCAACCGTTCAAATGGGTTTTGGCATATTCATCACAACAGCTTAAAAAATAAGAATAGTTACGGGAATAGTAAGAAGCCGATTTATCACGAGGTTGTCCTTTTTCCAAAATCAAATCAAAATCAATTTTATCATCATCTGTTGCAACCAAAGTCTTAATATGGGTCTCTTTTTTGTTAGAAACCTTCTTTGTCATCGGATTAATTTTCCAGATACACGGCTCTATAGACTTCATTAATCCCTCTACTTCTTCATCAGAAGGATTATCTACAAGCTGATCTTCCAATTTATAGTAAAACGCACGGAGTAATAATAAAAATGACGTTATACGCTGCTGCCCATCAATAATATTAATGCGGTTTTGTTCATCTGTATCATCACAAGTAACAATCGAACCAAGAAAATATTCCCTATCATCATCTTTATGTTCTTCAAAAAAATTTTTAAGGTCATTCCAAAGGACATCACAAGTATCAACTTCCCAACGATATGGTCGTTGGTACTCTGGGATAACAAATATTTTTCCTTTTGTTGTAGGATCGTTTAAACTTAATAGACCTTGCATGTTTTTTCTACTAACATTTAATTCTGCCATAACTTATTTTCTATATTATTCCCAACTAAAAGTTTTTATAATACTACGCAATCTTTCCATTATTCTCGTCAAAGCCTTTCGAGTTTTGATAAGACCGAGATGTTTCTCTTTCAATGCTTTTTGTATAATCTCCGGCTGCTCCTTTTGTAAATAGTCATACTCTTTTATGTAGAGATTAAGCACTTCGGCAGAAATTTGTTCTTCGTCAGCCAAACCACTCACTGCCATATTACGTTCTGACACAATATATTGGTTCAGACGTTCCTCTAATTCATTTGTTCCATCTGCTCTATTGCGCCCATTCATGAAGTTTTCCTTGTCTTCATCTACATTCTTTTGAATAAAGCCGTCAATGAGTTTTGCTTTGCCTCGCATTCCGGCATCCTTAATCATTGTATCAAGGATATGCTTCCGTTTTTCTGAATAATCATCACTATATGGGTCTAGTTCCGCAATGAGTTCCAGAATATACGCCACATTAATAATGTCACTATGTAAAAGTTCAAGACAGAAATCAATATCTTCCAACCCTTGATTATTTCCATATGGGGCTGGATCTTCAGCTACAGTTGTCGGTGCAGCAGGTGGATCAACAAACCCAACTGTAATATCAAGGTATTTACTCTTATAATCATTAAACTGCTGTTCAGTCATACCGAGGTCTTCAGCATTCTCGCTGTAATCTTCGTATATCTGAATTTCTGCATGTTTACGGATAATGTCTCGGAACGCTAATACAAAATTCTTCTTGTCATTTTCACTTTGCAGGAAGTCTATACTACTTGGTGTCGGATATTTTTGCAGAAAATCAGTTGCCAAACTCTTGTACTCCTGCTTTACTTTCTCAAACGGAGGACGTACTATATCTTCAGGATTATCAGAGTTGCTGAACAATTTAATAGCCGTATCAACATTGTTTTTCAAATCTCTGAAACAAACTATTTTACCAAAACGTTTCTTCTCGTTCAATACTCGATTGGTTCGGCTGAACGCTTGCAGCAAACCATGATATTCCATGTTCTTGTCCACATAGAGCGTATTCAGCTTTTTACTGTCAAAGCCTGTAAGGAACATACCCACAACAAGACAAAGATCAAGCGGTTTCATATCCGCCTTCTTCTTTTTCATGCGCAGATTGATGTCATCATAGTAAGCACGGAAGTTCTCTGTGGTAAAAGATGTGCCGAAATTTTCATTATAATCGTCCATGATGGCTTGCAGTTCATCCGCCTCACCCACACTCTCTTTTGCATACTGCCCTGTACCCATACCGGTCTGTTCATCATCCTGACTATTATTGGCTGCGTATGTAAATACTGCACCTATACGGATTTTAGGATTCAACGATTTGAAAATCTTGTAATAGCGTATAAGCATAGGAACAGACTGCACGGCGAACAATGCGTCAAACTCTCCATCAAATGTAGATTTATTGAAGTTGTTAAGGATAAATCTTGCAATCTCCTCCATACGAGCTTGGTTATCGTTATCAACTATTTCGTTGCCGTGATAATACTCCACAAGGAAGCCAAGCACGTTTTCATCCGCTATTGCATCTTTAATAAGATATTTATGGAGACAGTTTCCAAATATTTCCTTCGTGGTATGTCCATCAACAGCATTCTCGGTGAAAATAGGTGTTCCAGTAAAACCGAATATTTGGGCATTGTCAAAGAACTTCATTATCTTCTTATGACTATCCCCAAAATGACTGCGATGGCACTCATCAAATATCATCACGATACGTGAATGACGGATAGCATCAATCTTGCTGCTATACCACGTCTTACTAACTGCCGCATTAAGTTTTTGAATGGTAGTGATGATAATCTTGGAGTTGCTTTGAAGCCGTTTCACTAGTTCATCCGTATTATCAGTACTATCTACAGCCCCTGGTTCAAATGCTTCGTATTCCGATTGAGTCTGGGTATCAAGATCATGTCGGTCAACAACAAACATCACCTTATCCACATCATCCAATTCTGATACAAGTTGTGCGGCCTTGAATGAGGTCAATGTTTTTCCAGCACCTGTTGTATGCCAGATATAACCATTATCATTGGAGTTTTGTACACGATCCAAAATTTTCTCTACCGCATAGAATTGGTAAGGACGAAGTACCATCAAGCATTTGTCGCCCTCATGAAGCACAATATACTTTCCTATGATTTTGCCAAGCGTACATTTTTCCAAGAAGAATACGGCAAACTTATCCAATTCATTGAACGGATGATTGGCAGCATCTGTCCAGGTGAATGTGAACTTATACCCACTATTTGGATTATTGGCAAAATAGCGAGTATTAACACCGTTGGATATGACAAACAGTTGGATATAATCAAACAATCCATGAAACGAAGTCTTGTGATAACGCTGTATTTGGTTGTATGCCTGTTTAAGTTCCACGCCACGACGTTTCAATTCAATTTGCACAAGTGGCAAACCATTGACTAGAATCGTCACATCATAGCGGCATTTTTTACGTCCTTCCACCGTAATCTGGTTGGAAACCTGAAATTCATTCTGACACCACTGCTGCCTATTTAGAAATTCTACCCATATACGCTGTCCATCAGCCGTATCAAGCGGATATAAGTCACGGAGTTTCTTTGCCTTTTCAAAGCGAGTACCACCTTCAAGGTATATGAGAATCTTCTCAAACTCTTCTGCCGTAAACTCAGTACGTCCGTGCTCTTCCAATCGTTTGCGGTTGTGAATCTCCAACTGCCGCTTGAAATTGGCATAAAGATTATCTTCCTCGACAATCTGGACATAATCGTAGTCCATTTGTCGGAGTGTGGCTATCAGTCCGGCTTCCAATGCCGCTTCGCTTTGTGTTGACATATTCTTGTCCTGCTATGGTGTTACTACTTATTTATTCTAGCTTGCAATATCTTGATGCCTAATGCATTCTCTATTTTACATAAGGTTTCCAACGACAAATTTTCACGACCTTTCAACACTTTAGAAACATACTGCTGGGTACAATTCATTTTCTCAGCCAGCACTCGTTGTGTCATGCCAAGTTCCTCCATCCGATCCGACATAGTTGCAGCTATAGCCTGTGAATGGCAAACCCAATCCTCTCTTTTGTTTTCCATTATATTCTTTACTTCTCCTAAAGCGTTGTCTATCTTTTCTTCAGCCATTGTATGAATCAAAAATACCTTTGTCCTATTTTGTAGGCAAAGGTACTATAAATAATTGAGATAGCACAACTTTCAGGTTGTTTTAATCTTCAACAAAGGACATAATGCATTTTAATTAATTTCTTCCCCTGTAATTAGAGCTGTTTTTTTGTAATTGGGATCAACAAACCAATTGTCATCCAATTGGCTAAGGCTAAAAAGATTGTTGACTATAGATTCTCTATCAACTACATAAATAGGCCTATTGAGGGTGCGGAAGTAATTTAATTCATATTTACACCATATTGATTTTAGTGAATTTTCAGACTGTACAAAAATTAAAGCCTTTGATTGTTTCATTCTTTCTTCTAGAACTTTAAGCGTAGCATCACAAAGTAAATGACGCTTTAAATAATCAATATCATTTATCCAATCGCAAAAAACATTCTTGCCTTGTTGATTCTCGACATATATGAGTTTCTGAACCTCTTTACTATCTTTACTGCTATGCGAAATAAAATAATCGTATGACTTCAATTTTTGTTCCTTTGAATTTTCAATTCTATATTCGAGTTCATAAGGATTCCGTGGTATATCATATCTCTCGTTAGGATACACTTCTCTTAGATAACATTTTCGTTTTTTAGTTTTTGCATGAATCCGCATAAACCGTTGCTTCCTTAAGCGAGGATTGAAATTAAAAGATTGAAGATGAAAGAACGCCTCTTCCCTTAATTGCTTATTAAGTTCTGTATCATTGAGCTTGAAGAAAAATTGTATTATTTTTTCGCAGTAATATTTTTTTAGTTCTAAAAGAATATATACTTTGTCTTTTTGAGTTGTATTCTTTCGCTCATACAATCCGATTAATTGATTTATGAATGAAGGAGTCACCTGCTGCGTTTTAGATAGAGCAATCTCAATCTTACTATTTATACGATCAATCTTAGATTTTCTTGCCTCCCACAACTTTACGCTTGAATCCACGCGACTCCTTTCTGAATACGCATTCCAATGTGCACATTTATAACTTTCTGAAAAGATTTTTTTAAAGGCGGAAACTCTTTGTATCAATAATTCGGGTTCAGACATATTATAACGAGGCTTCCCAAAGCGTCTTTTTAAATATTTGTCTTTAGTGCGGTAATATTTATATTTAGATTCCACAGATTGCCATTCATGTGGATAATAATACTTTAGTAATGCTATTATATCTGCTTTTGTATACTTACGTGGCAACAATGGAGTCACAGATTTTATCTCGGTATTCCACATTGACAGAATGTCGTCCAACTCATGTTCAAAAATATGTTTTGTAACACCTGACACTTCTTTTGCAAATAATTAAAATTCGAAATTCGTATATAGAAATATTATTTAGACTTATAACATAAGCAGGACTTAGCCTATCGCTGCTTTGTTAAATCGTACCCATCTGCATCGTTTTCACTTTTATCATAGGCATTATCAATATACTTTTTAGGATTTGATAAGAATTCATCTTCTTCAACAAAAGCGATATAAGACCCTGTCAATGCACTTACACATTTGCATTGATTACAAGAATACACTTTGGGGTTCTGATTATATCTATTATTTTTAATAATATCATAAACCTTTGAATCATAATAATTAGAAACAGAACACCCATCTGATTTAGTTGAAGTATACTTAAACCAATCATACCCTCCATTTACTTTCATTATGACTCCAACAATTCCATTAGTGTGAGATGTTCTATTTTTTCTTGTTATATTCTTAAGACAATACTCAATCTCCCAATCAATCCACTTACTTTCTTTTATATGCGGAGAAACAATTACAATCGTTACAGATGTATCGTACATCATATCTTTTAGTTTCTTCTTTATATTCTCAGTAGATGTATCTGTTAAATCAGGTGAAGCACTTGTTTCTCCTTGATAGTAGCTCGCATCATCCCCAAAAGCCTTTATTATCCTATCACGAAGTTCTTGCGCTTCGCTATATTTATATGAAATAAATGTTTTATGTGCCATAACTATTTTACTTTTTTTATTAACTCTATTACTATTTCCATCACTTCGTCTAATGTTTTGGTATCATCGCCCAAAGATTCAATATCACAACGATAAATGTCGAAAGTATGGTCATCTTGTTTTTCGTCTAGTAACTCTCTCCACAATTCTTTAGATATATATCCTGTTCTGCCAATTGGTATTAGGAAATTGCCCTGTTTTTTTGAAATTTCATATTCTGACCACATTCCATTAGATAAAACAGTAATTCCATTTTCCTTCTTATTACCCAACAAAAAAATTGATATACCACTATATGATATCATGTCTTGTCTATAAGCTTCCCACATTGCTTTTGCATCATCACCTTGTGGAAAAGGTCTCAGAATCAATTGGTCTGTCAGCGATTTTTTCTGATTGTGATATATTTCAGAAAGAGCACCACTAATTACCGCACTACCCACACCTAAACCATATCCTGAAACTATTTTAAATCCTTTATGGATTAAAAGACCACTTAATTTACTTATAAATTCTTCATACGCCTCTTTACCATCAGGCTCATATTCCGCTGCTGCCCCAGATATATACACGGTTCGACTATTATATCTTCTTTTAATGCTCTGTAATATTTCCGTTATCTCCGAGTATTCTTTAATAAGTACGGTTTTGATGTTAAAGCGTTTTAAATCATCTATGAAATATGACAATTTTCTTTTTTTATATTCAAATTGATCTCTGTCAGGATAATCAGTCTCAGAAACATCTTTTAAGAAGCAATAATGTTCCCTCATATTTCCTTTCAAATGCGCTCTTAGGTGGGCGCATATATACGAGAAATTAGGATCTGTAAAACTAAAACCAATAAACATAAATGTTTTAGTCATTAAATCTCCAGACAATGCATTTATAAAAGGAGTTTTCTCATGATGATAAGATTCATAATCATCTCGAATTAATACAGATTCTTCAGGACGATCTACATCTCCATGCATTTTATAAACTACAGCATCACGTCCTTTTAATGTTGTAGTCAGATTTGCACAACAAACTTTAACATCACATATTTTGCCGTTATTCTCTAATGATTTCTCTATCAGTTTGTCATAGTTAGTAGTCCAATATGTAGAAATCGGTAGGCGAGCAAGTATATGATGATTATCATTTGGCAACTTACCAGTTTGGAACGCATCTTTAATTATCTCATTTAATCTTGCACGATTATTACCACTTCTATTATAATAATACTGAGCTACTGCAACCAAATCGGATTCCTTTTCAATATCAAGTTCTAATTCCTCGGCAATTTCTTTTAATAATTGTTTCCAATTAACACATCCACTTGATGCAGACAATCCAGCTCCTGCAAAAACAGCAGCATCGCCATTATTAAGTGCTTTAAGATAATTTTTTATGAAAACATCCTTTTGTATTGGCATAACTAAAATTTATTTAGGATACTGATTTCGAATTCTAATAGCCTCTTCTACCCATTCATTTATATGCTCTTTGATATAATCATATACATTGGTACTTATTTTATATGGAGGATTATAAGTCTTGCATATTTCTGATAGGTTAATTTCATTACCATCAACCGGATAGTTGCGTTCTGCTATATAATTATATGTTCTATCGATATAGAATAATTTAAATGGATTATTCCCTTTTGTACTCTGTTCACCATTGAAATCCTTCAGATGGTGCACATAAATACCAACAATCCCTTTTCCCTCTTTCCAAGCATGCTCTATCTCGTATCTACACCACTCTCTTGATGAAGTTTCAGAACCAATTAATACAATAATGCAAGATCGATACTCCATATGGCTATTAATCCATCTTTTTACAGCCACATTTCCTTTACGCTTTACTTCCTCCCAATCATTGGAAGAAACCGGAGTATTACCTTCTACAACTCCAATGTTACGAACCTGCCCAGCTCTCCATGAATCATTCTTAAAATGAAAGCTGTAAAATACTTGCCTTTTTGTCATAGCTAATATATAATTTTCTATATTATTTCTACATTTATATTACTGATTTTCAGTATAAATCAAATCCCTCACATCTACTTTTAGAAGTTCCGCAATACGAAACAAAGTTTCAAGGTCTGGCTGCGATGAGTTTGTACACCAACGAGACACCGAACAAGCATTTTTGCCAATCTGCTCTGACAACCACTTTGCTGTTTTCTTTTGTTCTACCAATACTATTTTAATCCTATTAAGTTGCTTCATTCTACAAGTATTTATAGTTCAATGCAAATATATTATTTTTTATAATAGTAGTCAAAGACCAGATAAATTTTCTCGGATATGCACTTCAAAATATTATACTACGCAAACATTATGTTCACATAGCATAATATATAAAGAATTATATTACTGTCCGTTAAACCTATTTTTATCCCCATATTTACGGAAATCGCTGCTTGACAAGCCCCCCTTTGGACTATTTCAACGGCTGTCCGCTAAAAATTGGGCTCTGTATTTGATATTGGAGCTATGAAGCATGCCCCTATTTGCGTTTTTTAGCCTTTTCCTGCGATTTTAACCCTGAAATAGGCTCTCTACATGTCCAAGACATCGGCTGTCCGACAAAACAGACATTTCTAAACACTGCTATTATTTTTAGCGGACACCAATAAAAGAATTATCGTCTCTATTATTCAATCATATATAAATCAACCTTATAGCTCATTTTACTTAGTGATTTGACATGCAGAAAGAGTTATTCCCACTTACATCGCCCCATCCAGCACTCCTGAGAACATATCAATTTCTCTTTTGGTAATGCCTTGTCGAACAGCAAGCCCTCGCCACTCTTTTACCACTTCAATCACCTCTGAAATAATTTTCTCCGCAGTATTTCGATTAAGCATATAATCCTCGCAGGCATCAAGCAAGATACTTAAATCCGCCTTATTGGAATCAGCGGAGATGAGCAGACTTTGATATTCATTCAGCGTTGGATTCATATCGTATGCCGGCGACAATGTCCATCCTTTTGCAGTCAAAAGAAAACCGTGATTGCGGAAATGGTCATCGCTATTGCCTATGCAGATATTGAAAGCTACACGACGGAAGAGTTCCTGCAGGTTTCGCTCTACATCGGTACAGTTTTGGATAATGAAGTCAACTATATCCAAATAACCGTATCCAGTAGTTGCATTATCTCCATCACTTAATCCCAACAAGGTCATAGCGGATGCAAAATGAATACGTTTGCTATCGTTTGTTCTATCGAAACGTTGTGACAGCAATGTATGATATTTTTCTCCAGTTGCCAGCACTTTGGTTTTTGCCACGTTTACTCCTGCTTTTGTAGCAAGCAAGTGACTGAAATGCTCCCAAAGTCCGACATCATAGTCATCCTTACGCGACGGAAACTTAGCCACGTAAAGAGTTTTATCCGTATCTACAACATTGGCTTTAGGACGTGCTCCTCCTAATGATGTCCCAGGTTGCACAAGTTGTGCAATCCATTTCCTATCAGGAAGCATATTATTTTCTTCGCTTTTCTCAATCTCAGCACTGGCAGCAATCAACTCCCGAATATCTGTCAAAGGTGGAATTTTCAACGATTCACTCACATTGATAAATTCACCATCGGGATCTTCCTTAAAACGGAATCCACCCATTCGAGAGAAATCATCGATACCAGTCAAGAAATCGAAAGATGATAATCTCCGTACCGATCGCTTTTCTTCCGCTGCTACTAATTGCTCACGACGCAACAACAAAGTTCGTCCCCAACGATCCGGCAAAGCATCAGAAAAACATCCGAATATATCCTTGTCCGGTTGTGTATATTGCTGACCGGGATAATTGTTCAGGTCGTCACTCAAAAACAGACCGCTGTGCTGCCTTAACCATTCATTATTGAACGTAAAACTATAGCTGTCCGCACCACGAAGAGACTCATAGCCTAATTCGCCAATGAGTTCCACTTCTTTGAGCCAATCGAAATCGGCATATACATACAACTTTTTCATAGATTATTCTTTCTTGGATGCACGTTCTCTTGTTTTCAAACTCAAATCTTGCAAAGCTTTTCCCATTTTATCTTCTTTGGCAAGCAATAAAATATCATCGTCAAGTTGCAATGCATACAAAACACGTAGATAGATCCCTATTGCAACAGTAGGAATCCCTTTTTCTATTCGGGACACAGTAAGCGGTGAACAGGTAGCCCGTTCTGCCACCTGAGCCACACTCAGATTCCGACGCAAGCGAGCTAACTTAATCTGCTCACCTACAATCTGCATCTTTTGCTCCAATTTTCGGGGAAGTTTGGTCCCCATTGTATTCTTTGTCATTACTACATCAATTTAAAGTGCAAAGCAACTATGCCGATGACTTTATCACAGTCAACATATCATATAATATACAAAAGTAATACTTTTTATTTATTTAATGATGCATTACACATAGAAAAAATGCACATCTTGGCATAATTAACCATATACATAATCTATTTTGAGCAAAAACTTCCAAAAACCAAATGCTATAATGTTATTTGTAAGCACCATGTACAACCTCAACAAATAATATCTTATTCGTTACAAACGATGCAAATTGTTCATCATACACACATCATATCAAAGAACTATTTTGCTTGCCAAAAGAAAAAGATATGACTCCACGCTTAACTTGACTTTAATGACCGTTATAATATACATGGGCAATAAAGTTAAGTCAAATAGAGGGAGAGAAGAAAATTAGCCTACTGGGTATTTTTTTCTTTTCGCCAGCAATCAATATCAGTCACTCCGTGTTCAATCTTGGAGGAGCAACTAGCAATATAGACACAGGCATAACATCAGATGAAATGCTATGCAAAATCTTCCGAAAACCTCATAGCACGGCTGGCAAATTTGCACCAAAAACCACCTTTTTTATCAAAGTCTTTTCTTTTGTTTTCTTGTACCGGAAAAACGCAGTATCTTTGCAAAAGTTCAGCGAAGAATAAAGAGCAAAATCAGACTTTCCTACCGTTTAAGTTTCAAACTATTGGTAGTCAACTAGTCTAATATGCTGCGTCGGCAAATAGTTGCATATAACTAATTGATTATCAACATATTGCACAATATACAATAGAAAGTAAAAGAAGAAACAGTCCAACTTAGATAACATTGATAATCAACACATTAAATGCAAAGGAATAATAAAGTATTGTATCAATTTTTCATAATTTTGTCCCCCGTTTGTTCCCTGAACGGATACAAGGGACAAAATTCTGTCCCTCATACAATTTAACAGTGATAAATAGGCAAATTTTATCAGTACCACTAAAACTTATCCAAATTACAGATAATATTCGAATAGAACTGAATTGTTTTTTCAGCCAAAATAGATTCTGATAATCAATCGATTGGTATATTTGAATATAACAGCAGAAATCATCACCAATGAGATTTCATATAATACATTTGATAAATATTCCCAACCATTATTGCGAAGTATTCGAATCATGGCATATTGAACATCCTCTTAAGTCTCACAGTGATTTTTATAGGGTGATTTGAAGAATTCACTGAAAAATATTTGGAGTATTGCGAAATTATTCTGTACATTTGCGCCTCTTTTGAAAATTTACAATGCAGCAAAATAGAATGAACATATTATCCCAAACGACAATTCGAGGCAACAAATGCTTCGAAGTTCAGTCGTATGTTCTTCATGTTTGGAGCATTGAAACGCCAGAGAATATCATAAATACTTTCCAACGAACAGATATAGGAGATAAGATGCGATAGATGCTCGTATCTTGATCTTAAAATAAACAACAGAATAGTTGGAGAGTCCTTACCGAACTTTCCAACTATTTTGTTTTATGCCCATTGGTGACTGTTTGCTCCGTGCAATTCCTCCCCCGTCATTTCCGTACAATGAGCACAAGAACAACCAATTTTAATTAACCGCACAGCAATGTGCACAAAAGAGAGCAAAATGAATTACAAGTTTGACGGAAGCAAGGTGTATTTTACATCGGACACGCACTTTTATCATTCGAATATCATTGGCTTTTGCAAGAGGCCATTCAAGAATGTAGAAGATATGAATGAAACGCTGATCGAAAATTGGAACCGGGTAGTTGGTCAAGATGATATCGTGTTTCATCTGGGGGATTTTTGCCTGGGAGGATCCCATGAATGGACCAAGATTCTTAACAGACTGAATGGAAAAATCTATCTCATTCTCGGTAATCATGATCTAAAAAATATCAGGCAAGGGTACGCCAGCAGGTTTGAATTGACAAGCATGCAAATGCACATAGAGGTCGACAAGCAGAAAATCTACCTGAACCACTATCCGTTCCTCTGCTATGGAGGTGCTTACAGGAATATGTGGCAACTGTTCGGGCATGTGCATACGAGCAAGAATAATACGGGAAAAGACGCTTCACGGCTGGATATGATTTTCCCGACGCAATATGATGTGGGAGTGGATAATAATGACTTTATTCCGGTCTCATTTGAGCAGGTAAAGAGGATAATCCAAAAACAGGTTGAACAAACAAATAAAAATAAGTAATATGAGAATACAATATATGAGCGATCTGCATTTTGAGTTCAGGGAGAACAGCAGGTACATAAAACAAAACAGATTTCCGGTAACGGGCGATATACTCATATTGGCCGGAGATATTTTCTATCTGAGAGACAGAGTAGCTCCTTTGGGGAATTTCTGGGAATGGGCATCTAAAAACTATAGGCAGGTTCTTATTGTTCCCGGGAACCATGAATATTACAATTATTGCGATGCGATGGAACGGGGATTACAATGGCGATGGATGTTCAAAGAGAATGTCGGTTATTATCAAAATCAAGTATTGAGAATAGACGATACCGATTTCATAATGAGCACATTTTGGTCGCATATCGAACCGGCAGACGAATATTTCGTTTGGAAAGGACTTAACGATTTCCGTCAGGCCATGTATAAAGGGAAACTGCTCCAAACGGAAGCATATAATCAGATGCATGACTTCTGTTTAGGGCATATCAAAAAAAGTCTTGCCGAAAGTACGGCAGAACACATAGTGGTCGTGACTCACCACCTGCCTACTTTGCAGGTTGTTGCTCCTCAGCATAAAGGTTCCGTATTGAACAGTGCCTTTGCCAGTGAATACGGAGACCTGATCGGTAACAGCCGGATCAATGCTTGGATTTACGGACATTCGCATACCAATATCGACACAGAAATCGGGAGTACAAAAGTGATTTGCAACCAGATGGGATATGCATTTGAAAATGAGCATGTAATCAATGGATTTGATCCGGGGAAATTTTTAACGATTGAAAACGAATGAGATATGGAACGACATAAGAAGACAATCTTTACCAGGCATCTTTTCATAGACTTGGCAAAAGAATGCGGATTGAATGCTGCGATATTCGAACAGCTCGGAAGCGGGCGCGATACAGAAATCGTGGTTGATAACGATACATTGAAGATGTTAGTTAAACTTCAGGAGCAATTTGCTCAACTGGAAGAGATGAGTGACGATGAATACAGAGGATTTTATACCGAATTGCCCCGCCCTACTCCGGAAGAATGGGGAGATTGCGAAGCGTCGATTGCAGACGGAGAATATGAGAGCAAGGAAGAATACCTCCGGGATTGGGAATTGTCAAATCCCAGGGAAATGGTATGGTATCATGTTAGCTCCGCCAGATATAAAGAAAATCGTACCATACAATTCTCGGACAGGAAACACTCGTATTTTACTATTGCGAATTATTCCCGATATGGAGACAGAATAGGTGATTGTTTTTATCCCGAATGGCAAAGGGATTTCTTTGTAAAGTTGGCCTTATATCTTCAGAAGCTAATCGATGCTATTATACAAGATCCGGAGGGGTTCAATGATTATGTGGCGAATCATCTTCCTTACCAGCAGCGAAACGGAAGAATTGCGAGAAAGGAGTTCAACAGAATCGAACCGAGATTTAAAATTGAAGTCGAAGACGAGGAGACTGCAATAAAAGCACTGGAGGATTCCGTCTGCAAGAATTTCGGGCGACTGTTAGATACAATGACGATATGTTCGTATTGCAAATACTATCGGATCGCTCATGAAGCCTATGACTGGTATTTTGAAAGGTTTGATACTACACGAAAGAAGCGGACCTTCCTGAATGGAGTACCATTGGAATTACAAGATGTCGCATATTACAACATGGTTAAATTCTGCGATTTGCAAGATGAATACGATCTCGACAGTGAAACGGATTTCAACAAATTCGCCTCAGACCATTATGGGGAACTGGGATTGTCGCGGCTGAATGTACTCGCATCGGATTTTGACAGCCCCGGTTGGAGAATCATTGTTTCCAACAGCTACTCAGCGTATGCGGATGTCGCGATAGAAGTCGCCACTGCGCTTTACAAGACTGGCGCTCCTTTGGAAATACACGACGCTGCCAAACTTTTACGAATACTCAAGGAGAAGGATCATGTGAAATTGATTCCGTACACATTTCACGACTACATGGGCCATCATGAAGAAGGAACCGTTTATCAACTTCCATGGGAATACGAATGTATGGATAGCGAGGAGAATGTTTTATCATTGAAACAATACCATGACATTATCTCTCTGGCAGAATGGGATGAAATAGAAAAAGTAAACATTGACAAAAACGGGATATAATCCCATAATTATTAGCAACATATTTGGCAGACAATGATAGTCTGCCAAATATGTTATAATTAACTATATAATTAAAAACAAGAGGAATTAATTAAAAAGAAGCGTGTAAAAGGATGAAACTTGACTCAAATTTTATAGCATTCTGCAAGCAGAGCATCGCATTGGAACAACGAATGGCGAAACAGGCGGGAAAACGGTTGAATGAAGCAATGCGCAACAATATCCAAGATATTAATGTATTGGATCAGATTGCAGACCAGCTACTTGACACTATGTCAGGGCTATCAGGTGCGGGAGAACGAACTTATATGAAATATATCAAATACTTGGGAACGTTTAACCCTCAAGCTGCAAAAGAAACAAAAGATGCCTATGAAGATATCATGGGATATAAGATACATGTAGCATACGCAGCGGCACGATTGGCCAAAGAATTGCACAAAAGACAGGTAGATCAAGCAGGTAAAGATTACTTTGAAGAACATTTATCGACTGTCGGACGAAACGGTTTCGACTGGAAAGAAAAAACCGTGGGATTTCTGTTTAATGTAGCTGAAGATACAGGTCATACCGTAAAAGAGATCATTAGAAAACTGAAAGCGATACTGGATGACTGGGAGAAGAACAAGGAAAAACATGACTGGATTTATGAATTTGAAGATATCGTAGGATCCTTTCCGAACGAAAAATACCACAAATTAACAAAGCAAGAATGGGACGAGATTGAAGAGGCTCTCGACCTAATGGACTTCCGCACAACTACCAATCGTGAAACATATATCGAGCGTTTCCGCGGACATCGTTTGGCCATCAAAGTCAAATTGAATGACCTTCAGTACAATATAGATATTACCCGCATTCTACACCCGACAGACAAAGACTTAGCGAAGATGGAAAGACATAAGAAAGAATATTATCTGTTATTAAAGATGCTGGCAGATTGAAGTTTTAAGACAATCAAAATTTAACTCAACTTAGTGGCATGAACCTACAAAAACAAAAGATGTAAGGTTTAACCGAGATGATGGAAATCATATATCTATCATGCCACATATGGTAAATCAAAAAAAATGAGAAAAGATTGCTTCTAAACGACTCAGAAGACTTGTAAAAACGCAAGTTTGACATATTATGTACATCTATTTTGGAAGTAACTAAGCTTTTGAATGGTAAGCTGTAATAGTCAAGACTTGTTCAGAAAGATGGCCTTTCACTTCAACGTTTCGCTTACTGCAATCAATCTCGCCAAGGGCACTTGCAAAAGAATGAAAATCAAATATTCGGTTTCTTCATGCAAGTCGGTAACACACAATGCCAATATGCTTGAACGGCGTGTTCGCCATTCAAGCAGACACGACATTAATTGACAAAATTTTCAAAGAACTACTTTTATTTACCGCAGAACCGCTTAGACTTGGCTAATTTTTAACGAACTATTAAATATATTCACAAATAAAAAAGCGACCTTACTTTATCCACGTATTCATGTATACGTTAATTAAAGTAAAATCAAAATAAGGGAAGAAAAGAGATGGCTACGCCAGACAAGTCAGTCGAATTACAGAATGTTACAAATGATAACTCTTCGAACGGGATAAGTTTTTTCCTCGCTGGCTCTGATTCAAGAATAAGTGCAGAAAAATGGACGGTTTTTACAATTTATTGCATAATATTTATACCTTTGCAAGTGAAATTGTGAGTGTATTTCGGCCATATAAAAAATAGGGAAACTCCAAGAGATGTCACAATATAGTTCCTCGTATAACTACGATTCGCTGGATGATACGTTCAATGCGGTGAATAGGAAGGGAAAGATGCAAAAAAGGTATCTTTCACCTGAATATTTAGCTGCTGCTCAGGAATATCGTGATATGAGAACAGAACTAAATAAAATATTGAGAAAGAAAAAGGCAGAGCGTACGGAGGCAGAGACAAATAAAGTTGACCAGTTGAAGCAATTGATGAAGGATAATGCTCAGCAACAGAAAATCTTATTGCAAGAGCATCTTAGCAAAGTGTCTTCAAAGATTTTATCAAGTAGTTTTCGTTTCAATCTTACTCCAGATGCGTCAAAAGATCCGCAGAAGCCACTTTATAGTATTGGAGCAACAGCTGAAGAGTTTTTCGCAATGCAAGTCCTTTGCAGAAATGTGAAGAAACTGTTTAAAATCTCCATGTCAAGTCGCCACGAAATACTTTCTCAGTTAAAGATATTATTAAGGGAGGATAAATGCCGCTTCTATATTATCCGAACAGATGTTTGCCATTGTTTCGAGTCTATACCGCATGATAAGTTGTTTGAGTATTTGGAGGGAAACAATTTACTTGATGTAAAGAGTAAATCCCTTTTGCGTGGACTCATACGAAATGAGTTTGAAACCAAAAATTTGCGCCCACTTGTATCGATCTCGCAAACAGGTATTCCACGAGGTTGTGCTATCAGTTCGCTACTATCAGAATTCTATTTGTCGAAAATAGATGAGGTACTTAGATGCACACTGCCTGGAATTGTGTTCCTAGCAAGATATGTGGATGATATAATTATCGTCGTACATCCTGACTTAGATGATGAGCACCAGTGGTCATTGAATGATTATGTCAAAGCTCTAACAGATACCTATATTAGACATGGTTTGACAATTCACACACCTACAGATGGGACGAACAAATGCTATATATATGATTCCAAGGATACAAAGAATCTAAAATTTGATCTTTTAGGATATACTATACAGTCCATCAAAGGAGACAATGATAAACAAGGCTTTTTCTCTTTGTCTAAGAACAAAAAGCAAAAGATACAAAATCGCATAACAAAGACTTTTCAGAGATTTGACAGTTTGTTGAATACTATGTCTTACGATATTGCAGCTCATTATTTGTTTGATGCATTACATGTATTGACATGCAATATCAATCTGTATAATGCAAAGCGAGGTGTGAAGGTTGGTGTTTTTTACTCAAACCAACTGCTGGACAATATAAAAGATTTAGAAGGGTTGGATAAGTATCTTCAATATAGGTGTAGCCAAATATCATTGGGTGGCAAAGCTGGCGTTGCCCCGGATAAACAACCACAAATTGAAGCGAATTTGAAAAAGCAGCTTAAACAAGTATCCTTTGTTAAAGGCTTTGCAACACCTCATAAGCGATATAAGGTAAAGAAAAACAGATTGCAAATGATTAAACAATCGTGGGTATGAGAAAGAGAAAGAAGATAAAGCTTAATTATAGCAAAGAGCGAGTCCTCTTTTCTGATGTCTTGCCCTACGAGTGTCCTATAATATTCTCAAACAGATATTTATATCGATTTCTTGCCAAATATTTATGGGTTGGTGAAGAACAAAAAATTGATAATATCACATGGAATGTCTTGAAACAATCTAAGCGTTTGGACCAAAAGGATGTGAGTGTTTTTGCTGCATTACTATTTGGATGCTATGAAAAGGGGAAAAGAATCGGGAAACTTCAACATAAACCAAACGATCTATTCTACCCCTATCAATTTAATATCGCTCACAAGACGAATAAGAACAGAACACTGTCAATTATTCATCCATATAACCAGTGGCAGATAGTAGAGTTTTATGAGCAGTATAAGTATTCTATACTCTATCTTTGCAATCAGAGCAGTTATTCTATTCGTAAACCACACAAGATTGCTCAATACTTCTACTATAGAGATCGACTTCACCGGAAGTTATCTGGGCATGAAAGTGATAAAGTTGAATTGTTTTTCAATGAATATGAGAATTTGAAAACTTACTTCAGTTACGAGAAGTATGCAAATATATACAAGTTCTACGAGGATTACAGGTATCAACGAGCAGAAAAGAAATTTAAATATCTTGTGAAGTTCGACCTACAGAGCTGTTTTGACAGTATTTATACCCATACCATAAGTTGGGCGACGGCAGGTGGTGCGAACAAGGTGAAAGTTTTGCCAGGATATCATGGTTCATGGGTTGGCGATGCATTTGATAACCTAATGCAGTCAGTCAATGCTCGTGAAACGAATGGAATTGTAATAGGCCCTGAGTTTTCTCGAATCTTTGCAGAGATTATACTTCAGTATATAGATCAAAAGGTTGAACAAGAACTATTGAAAAAGAATCTTCGTCTGAAATCCACATATGAGTGTTATCGGTACGTTGACGACTACTTCCTTTTCTATAATGACGAAAATGTCAGAAATCTCTTCATGGAAAGTTTAACAAAATGGCTGAAGGAATTCAAATTGCAGATTAATCCATCTAAAACAGAAGTGTATGAAAGACCTTTCATAACAAAGGTGACCATTGCCAAACAGCGAATTGAAAATTTGCTTAGCAATATATTCTCGATTCCACTTTGGGAAGAAATGGAATCAAATTTGAGTATGGAGAAAGAGGAAGATACAGAAGATGAAGATTTGGATAAAGACAGGGAAATATTAGATAAGAAATTCAATATATACCTGCCAGCAAATGACGTAAATACTCAAATAAAAGTAATAGTAAAGGAATGTGGAATTGAATATCGCGATATAGCAAATTATCTGCTAGAGAAGATAAGTCAACGCCTTGACGCTTTTCTTAATCGATACGAAATTGGCTTCAAGAAGTATGAGCGACTGATGTCAAAAGAGGAAACGAATAAGGATGATGTTGAAACTCATGCACAACGAGTACAAAGAAAGCTCACTAATTATCTTGTATCTCTGATTGATGTGACATTCTTCGTGTTCAATAGCAACAGACAGATAAATACAACATTAAAATTGCAGAAGATAATAAATTCGATCATTATCTATGCAAAACGACATGGGGATTTCAAAGTTAATCCAGCGGTTAGATTCCAAACAATAAGTAAGGATATTATCTTTAAGAAGATTCAGGATGAAATTGCTTTGGTGCTGGCTACAACAGATTCACATCGAAACACATTGCATGAGAGTCTCTATCTGTTAATATTGGCCAAAGAGTTAGGTTATGCATATCTGCTCTCACCTGAAGTTATTAGATCATTCATTGAGAAAAGTGAACTGCAGTATAATTTTTTCGCATGTCTTATATTATTATATTACTATGCGAATCACAAGTGTTATGATTTACAAAAGGCTTTATTGACAGACGAGATTTTGAAGAAGTATAGGCTTGTTGCAGAGTCGGAGCGTAAACGCAATTCAGAGCTCACGATTCTCACTGCAGATATGATGACTTGTCCCTTTGTGGATGATGCATACAAGCAAAGACTTCTTACATTGATGGGTATTACTGAGACGAAAGATCAGCAAATGATAATGCGCTTTGCCAAGAAGCAAAAGTACATTTTCACTCGCTGGACAATGTTTAATTTAAATAAAGAATTACAGGCAAAGATTTCACAGGAGGTATATTCGTAGCTTCTGTAACAGCTGTTGGTCCAACTATACTTTCACACACATAACCTTCAAGCTAGCCGAAACGACGCAGGAAGTTACGTTTTCCAAAATGGTTGGTTAGGATTGTACTGAATGTGAAATCTCTTGCCTTTTCTCAAACTCTTAGACGTAGAAGTGGGCATTCAATCAAATACTATTTCAAAAAGGTATCTTGACAACCTCTTTTGTTTGAAGTCCTTTGACTATATTGATAACATAACTGAGCTGTTTAGGGCACTTCAATATCCCAAAACAGCTCAGAAAAATGGTTTGACACAGTTTAGTTTTCACTACCCAATTCTTTTAAATATATTTTTTTATATTCTGTTTCTTGGGTTTGCTCTATTTTCTCAACTTGAAACCTGGTATTTCGTAAAAAAACTATTTGCATTTCATCCCATGTCTACATATCTCAAAAAGGTTTCGTGCCCTAGTTTTACCATTTTTCAAAGGTGAAATGATATAAACATTATTATACTTTTCCTGATGCCAATCATAGTTTGTACACGTCAAATTATGAGGAATATTGAATATCTCTGATTTTCATATCGCATTTATCATAATCATTACAAAAACGAGATAAAATAGGATCAGAATTTATCGGTGCTTTATTTACCATATCATCTAAAGTATCGAATAGATTTTGTATAAAATCCGTAATTCCTTCATAGTAGTAATCATCCCTAAAAATATATGAATATTTTCCTAGAAATAATCTCAATAATACTCTCTGAGCATCGGATAATTTAAATTCAAGCTCCTTCTCTGATGGTTCTTTAATTATTTTGTCGTAGTCTGATATTATTCTATCAGAAAGATAATTAAGTCGATCATCTATACCTTGCTCACTCATCTCACCAATAGAAGTGTCAAAAAAAGGTTCTCCATAATTTGGATGTTTCTTGCAAAATTCATTTTCTGCATTAATAAAGTACTGTAAATCTTTAACCATATATTTCCTCGTTTATCATTTTACAATTTATTTCTACAATAGCTTTAGCTTCCTCATGCTTATTTTGTAATTATTTACCACATACAATACACGAATATAAACGGGAACGAAATTTTCAGAAATTATATAATTTATCATTTAATCTAGTTATATAGTTGAAAATCTATTTTTTAAGTATTCCTTATTCATATATTTTATTATGAAAATCATTCCACCTTCTACTGTCTCTCTCATACGAATATTTCAATACCTTCATTGAAGAACGCTGATGTTCATCAATATTATCTAAAGACCAACTGTTATATTTTGAATAAACATATAACATTTTCAGACTTTCAACAGTTCCATTTCCAGATGCATATCTCTGCATAATGGCATGTTTAACTTCAAAACACGAATTAGTCAATGTGCTGTTCTGGCCAGAAGATATCATGACCATATTGCCCAGACAATCTCGTTTCCAAGCAACTTCCGGCCGAGATTCATCGTCCCAGTAGAATCTGGTTTTGTCACCATACTCATCTTTAGGATGCTGTGGGGCAATGTGCTCAATGGAACGATTTCTTCTGAATACATATTTTTCAACGACATTGAGTAACTCATTTTTAAAGAACAACTCTCTTTGTTCCCATAAATAGTAATCTATTCTCCAAAACCAATATCTATCAATGGTTGTGTATATTAGGTTATTATCAACAATGCTTTGCTCAGGATGCCATTTATTATCTATTTCTTTAAGTTTGGCAAGATATTCTGTAGCGTCAATATCAAGACTATTCTTGGTTGAAACAAAACATTCCAAATAAATGAGCAATTTGGGCATCCACATATAATATGTCATGGCCGATGAAGCGGAATATAGCATAGCGAGATACATCCTCACCTTCATCTTCTCTTTGTCATCTCCTTTATATAATTTAAATGGGTAAGGCTCCTCATCTTCATCGTTCATTCTAATAATGAAATAATCTGTAATCAGGCGATACAATCCTAGTTTCCGCATAAAAGTTTCTGCATCAAGACCACGTTTGTCAAAGGCCCACTTGAAAGTATCACATAGTTTTCTCACATCAAAGAAATCTGTAACAAGCATACCTTCCACTGCCTTTCCATCCTTTTCATATTCAGAAATATTCATATTGAGGCATATATATAATACCTGCAAAAGAAATTCCGAAAATGTCAGGAGTGAATGTTCATCAGTACGTCGTTTTACTATCTTATATGGATTCTCAGTATTGATGGCTATGTCACCAATAGCTATAGAGATAGCTTCCAAGTCCTGATTGTCATCAGAATCCTCCTCCTCTTCAATATCAAATTTAGTTTGATATTTTTCAAATGCATTATCTATATTTCCGTTTTGAATTATCTCGATTATGGCATTCTTATAACGATTCCTCAAGTTGTCGAGCTGTTCATTGTTATGTTTTCTAAGAATCATCTTCTCCATTATGCTACAAGCATTCCAAAGATGAGTATATTTCTCCTTATCAGAATGCAAACGGCGGATAATATCGACTTTAAGTATTTCATAATTTTCTAGGGATTTACCAGATGTATTCATCCTTTCAAAATAAGTATTCAACTCCATAGGTGAATATTTCTCCGGAAGTTCAGAAAGAAAGAATGTAAGTTTTTCGAAAATATACTTCTCAAAATCTTTATCTGAATCATTCTGTAGTATTTTCTTCAGGTGCTTTGAAATATAATTCAACCCATTTTCCATTTTTTCATTTAAGAACGAACACTTTATTCCCTTGATTTTTGCTTCAAGATATTTTTTGTCTTCTTCTCGCGCTGTAAATTGTAGACGCAAGATATTATTAGGTTCTGTAGAGGCATATAGAAAATCATTCCACTTGAAATGGATCCCTAGAAGAATCATTGCGGTAAAGCGTTGCTGCCCATCGACAAGTTCTATACTGCTTTCAGTTCTTTTGACTGTAAGCATTCCAATGTAATATGCAGATTCTTTGTCTCTTTTGTACGAAGAATAAAGGTCATCAAGTAGCTGGATTATCTGATCCTCTCCCCACTCAAATAATCTCTGATATAAAGGAATACTGAAGAATAATCCTGAATCTACAATTTTTCTTGGAGTATAAGCTTGTTTTATTTTCGTCATTTGTTATGAAGTGTTTTAAATGAGTCAATAAGATAGTTTTTTTCGTTCTGTTCGTAAAGTGACATTTCTTTATTGAAATAATCAGCTCTTATTCCTTTCAGATTTTTATCAAAATATGGGAGACGTTTTATTATATCCCGTGCACTTGCAAGGAAGAATGTTGGTGATGTAGCCTGATTTATCATTACTATAATTTCCATCTCCCCTGCTTTGTCCATTATGGATTGCTTATTGGCTTTACTTTTCTCATATCTTAATTGAGATACAATCCTTGTTATACAAGTTAAAGCTTCAGATAGATATTGGTTCCCAAATTTCATATAATAGGCGAATAAAAATGCCGCTATGACATCCCCGTACCACCAATGAGTCCGTCGCTTTCCTTCCGATAACTTTTTATTGTCATCGTTACCGTTAATATTTATTTCAATTAATCCAGAACATGAAATGGTTTCCCAAAGTATATGGTATTGCCTTGTCTCAATAAAATGATTATAATGTTGAATGAATGCATTTACAAAAGCGAAGAAATGTGTTCCTCCCTGGATTGGGTCCATAAAATCGAATCTCTCGCCAAAAGGAGGAATTTCAGGTATAGTTGGAGCTGCTTCAAACTCATTCTTAACCCTATTGGGTTCTTTTATATACCAATATTGTTTTCTTGTCCACTTACGGAGGCAATATAAATATATGCCTAAGATAATTGATACGCTTCTATCTCCATTTTCCCGTTCACTTTTCACAAGAAGCTTATCCCACATCTTTGCCAAATGGCGCTGTTGAGCTTCATGGCTTTCAGGAATGAATCTGAGATGATGTGATTTTAACAACTCATAATCAGTCAAAGCCTTTCCTCTGGCGTTCTGTGTTGAAAAGAACGTATAAGCAAGTTCAAGTGAAGAATCATTAAGTACTAGTACGTCAAACGAAATTATATCAAGAATTTTTTTTGCTTCTTTACTACGTGCTTTAATGTTAGGATAATGCCTATCAAGGTACATTTCTATAATATGCCTGTTATATCCTACATATTTTTGCGCCTCAACAGAATCAAATCTTTCTTTCAATAACAGAATGTTATCAATACACATAGCACGTAAAATGAGCGCCAAAGTAACAGTTCTTTGCTGACCATCAATGATATCATAATCATCACCTTTCTTTTGAAGAATCAATGTTCCTAAATGATATTTATGATTTCTTGGAATAAAAATATCATCCAGCAGCTGTTCTACATTTTTTTGCGGCCAGCAATATATACGTTGATAATCCGGTATCTTTAATTTTAAGGAAAACACATCTTTTAATGACATCGTATGAAGGACAACTTTGCTTTCAGTTCCTTCTATGGTATTAATGTTGACAGAAGCACCATCTTCAATTTCATTAAAATCAATAAATAATACTGTACAACCATTCTTTTGAGTATCATGATTTCCATCATAATATGTGTTTAGGAAATCTTCAATCAATGGATCGATCTTACTAATAAATTTTGTAAGATAATCTGCTAATTCCAGAAGATCTCCAATCTTATATTTATAGCGTAATCGTCCTTGTTTCATTCCATACCAATTATGCCATAAATAATCACCCGATTCCGTATCGATGTTATCACGAAGATATTTGTATAACCTCTGATTAAATGGATTACCATAATATTCGTCCTCCAGATGCAACTCCAAGTAGCCATTAATATATTCATAATGTACTACTTTAAAGTTAATCAGGGGTGAGGCAGTAATCAATATATACCTATTCTGATGCCAAGCACTTTCACTTTCTTGACAATACACCTCTTTATCAGGCCATTTCTTATTTGCAAATTTTCTGACTGATTCTACTGTTTCTGGATAGATATACAACATTTCATTATCAATTCGTTTAATTTTTATTCCTTTTTGGATGCCTTTTTACGTTTCTTAAGATGCAAATCCTGTAAAGCCTTTCCCATTGCATCTTCTTTTGCAAGCAGAAGAATATCATCATCCAACTGAAGCGCATAAAGTACCCTGAGATAAATGCCTATTGCCACTGTCGGTGCACCTTTCTCGATACGTGAAACCGTAAGAGGTGAACAGGGGCACGTTCGGCAACCTGGGCAATACTGAGATTTCTGCGCAGTCTAGCCAGCCTGCTCACCTACTATCTGCATCTTCTGCTCCAATTTCCTTGGCAACTTGGTACCCATTGTACCTTTTGTCATAGCTCAATATATCATATAATATGCAAATATAAAGGTTTTACTTTATTTTATAATGTGTTACAGAAATCAATTTTCGAATTTACTCTTGCCGTAATCTGCTTGGTCACATCTTGGACGTTGAGATGTTAAACGCTATTATATTATTCATAGAGTTCATATTTCACCTACAACAAACAATATATTATTTCTAAAAAGATAGCGAAACTCATTATGATTGTACAACCTTTGCCCTGATATTTATACAAAGACGACACTGATCAGTAAAATACTACAATAAATGTATATACACTTTTTGTTGCAACAATTTTTATAGTTACATTTTATGTATTATATTTGTGTTGGAAATCAAAAATAGAGCGTTATGGAAACTCCATTTATATTTGGAAAGATTGCTACCGAGAAGAATTTTACCGACCGTGAGAAAGAAACAGCCGACTTGGTTCAGAACTTTATGTCGTTAATCAACACGATTATTATCTCTCCTCGTCGTTGGGGTAAGAGTTCGCTTGTAAACAAGGCCGCAAAGTTAGCGATGGCGCAGGACAGCAACCTCCGGATTTGCCATATCGACCTTTTCAATGTGCGTAGCGAGGAGCATTTCTATTCGCTGCTCGCCCAGAAGGTAATTGCCGCCACTTCCACAAAATGGGAGGAGGCAATCGAGAGTGCGAAAAGTTTCTTTTCGCATCTTGTTCCCAAGATTTCAATCGGTACGGACCCTACTAATGAGGTTTCAATCGACTTTGATTGGGAGGAGGTAAAGCGCAATCCTGATGAAGTTCTTGATCTTGCTGAAAAGATTGCCAGGAAGAAAGGGCTGAAAATCGTTATTTGCGTAGATGAGTTCCAAAATATCGCGGAATTTACCGACCCAGACTATTTCCAAAAAAAGTTACGTTCACATTGGCAGCTGCATCAGAGTGTAGCCTATTGTCTCTATGGCAGCAAGCGCCACATGATGATGGAAGTGTTTACCGACTCATCCAAACCATTCTACAAGTTCGGTAATCTGATGTTTCTCAATAAGATCGAGACTCCTTGCCTCGTGGAATTTTTCAAGAGTCGTTTCACTGATACCGGCAAGAACATCAGCGATGAAGCAAGCCATTTGATTGCAAAGCTTGTAGATAACCATCCATACTACGCACAGCAGCTAGCACAACTGTCATGGCTCAGGACAAAGGATGTATGTACCGTTGAGATCGTGCGTGAAGCACACACGGCATTGGTGGAGCAGTTAAGTCTGTTGTTTGTAACAATCACCGAGACACTGACCACACAGCAACTGAACTACCTCAAGGCTCTTATAGCTGGAGAAAAGGCCATTAGTTCGACCGAAATAATGCATCGCTATCAAATTTCTTCAACGACCTCAATTTCCCGCTCAAAAGCTGCCCTCATCAAGAATGATATATTGGATAATAAGGCTGGTGAAATTTCGTTCCAAGATCCGATTTATGCCTATTGGCTGAAGGTAGAGTACTTCACAAAATAATAAGACTATGAATAAGTGTAACCGTACTTGGATTGCCTTCGCCAATAAGAAAAGATGTAGGCATGTTGATGCTATAAATACCTTAGGGTTTATTTCTTGGAGAATGGGGAGAGCACGTTTCGCCATAGGTGATATAGTATATCTGTTTATGTCCGATGAACGCTATGTTCGTTTCAAAATGATTGTAACAGTGGAGAACTGCAAACGTGAGGATAAAGAGTTTTGGATAGAAAAGGCTCCTGATGATAAAACTTACAAACTGGAATTGCTTGCAGAATCAAATCGTTCTCGATTGACAGAATCCGATTTATTGATACAAATGGCTATTCCGATAGAAACGAAAATTGTGCAATACAATTTTATATCAGTAACACATGACAATGTAAAATAAAAGGGGAATCCGCGCTAATAAAAAGGGATCTGCACGGAAGAGAACCCGACCGAAGCCGGCTCCCTACACTCCTACGCTTAATCCGTTACATCAAAGAAATAACTTAGCTCTTCATCTTTCAGATTCTCCATCGCATATTGGTCGGTCTATTCCCAAAGGGTATTGTAGAGTTCCGCGAACTCCGGTCTTTTTTCGTGGTATTGCCATATCTTATGGTTAAGCACCAATACCAGTTCGGTTAGAAATTCGTAATCTTCTTTTCCACTCTTTGAAAGCACGATTGAACGTGTCCTGAATAGCTGAAAGGCCAAATCGCTCTGCTATCGAAAAATCTTCCCAAAACGTTGTTTTTACTTCGTTACCGTTTTCTTTCATAAATTCTCTGAATGTCATAATGCTTGAATTTTAAGATTGTTTTTTTATTTTTCCCTCTTGTAGCATCTACTACTTTCGGGCTTGATTTAATTATGTCGTCTCAAAAGGTGTCATGGCTCCTTATGCAAGGTTTCACGGCTAAATACGACCTCTGTGAAGCAGAAGGTGGAGATTTGGCTGTGAACCCAAGGCTATGACCTTGCAGACAAGAGAGACATGACAAGCACCTTTGCGACACAATTCACACCAGATAGCCCGAAAGGGATATGCGGAATAATGGAGGAAGTAAGAAGAAGGCTAAAACAGGGAAAGGTAAAACCGAGGATATGCCGCCAAAGCACATAGCCCAAACAACGACTGGTGAAAAGAGACAGAACTGAAAGGGCAAAGTAATGTCTCCTTTAACAATTTTGCTGGCCAAAAGAAAAATAGGTATGGCTTTGGGAGCTTATAAAAGCCGTTTAGTTTAGAACTTGAAGAGATATACAAAAAACAAACTAAACTTTATTATATTTGCAGTGTGCTTCGAATATCATCGTATGATGAGAACGGGATTGTTTTTCTTTCCGAGGGACAAAAAATTGGCCTAAAAAACATCAAGGGATAGACCTTATATTTGCTCTTTTTATCTTTTGGATAGCTAATTTTTGTCCCCAGTTTGTCCCCGAAGCATTTCATAAAAACATAATATATTAAATATCAATTTATTACAAGTCAAAAATGATACAAAACATTTTCTGCATCGGTAAGTAACCTATAATAAATTATCAATTAAAAAACAAGAATTCTCAACATTACGCACTGAATAACAAAATACCATTTCACACTTATAGAAAGAGCGAGGAATGGTATTTTAATCTATTGGCTCATTCTTTGATAATGCACCAAGTTTCTCTTTTAGACTCTTTACGGTCATACTCTTCCTCTCTACACATCCAACAGCCACATGGAATTCCTTCCTTAGAAATATTTATCCGCAAGTAATTCTTTATACATCCGAAGATTATCCATATCGAAATTAAAACAAGAATAGTTTTAATCCGTAGCCCTAAGTTGCCAGAACGCCACGGCGGCGGCGGGCGGCACCCTGATAGCGACCGACCGTTGAACC
>OBYQ01000586.1_pt1 | contig 34740 bp, 24 predicted proteins | sample 1538221 | NCBI WGS metagenome assembly OBYQ01 (sample SAMEA2580200, study PRJEB22360) | human gut metagenome | biome: human gut; feature: human-associated habitat; material: faeces | place: Denmark | collected 2008/2010
TTCACATCCGCCAACCTTTTAAGAATACCTGCCATAGCTGCCATACCGGTAGCGGCGGTAATGAATTGGAACAACATAATGACGAACAACTGTGTAAAATATGTCAGTCCGCTTTCACCGGAATAATGCTGCAAATTACAGTTCACCATAAAACTGATACATGTATTGAATGCCAGGTCTGGTGTCTGGTTAGCGTTTCCATCCGGATTTAACGGCAACCACTGCTGTGTACAGAGTAGCACCATGCCCCATACAAACCAAAAGGCATTCAGAATCAGCAGGGCTTTCAAGAACTGTTTCCAGTTCATCTCTTCCTCCGGATTGACTCCGGCCACTTTATAAATCAATCTCTCGACCGGCTTCATGAAATCCGACCATGTCTTTTCGCCTTTGTAAACCTTGGCAATATACTTTCCCAGAGGATAGGATATCACAATCAGCAGAACAATCTGCAAGGCTACACCTAAAATTTCAGTGTTCATTTCTCCACTCTCCATTCATTAAAACTTTTCGGGTCTTATCAGCACATAAGTCAGATACCCGAACATTACAATACCTAATACAAATAAAGCTGTGTACATAATTCTCTCTTTTAAATCTTCTCAAACCAATCTACGCATTTCCAGAAAAGCCAAAAGGCGAACAAACCGCTCAATAGGCAAAAAATAAATGATACTGTTATTCCCATGTTTTTACCTTTTAAAATGTTACTACATATTTTTGTCTGCCAGGAATGTGCCAAATATGTGCCAAAAAGAGCGCATATACCATACACCATTAATTATCAACAGAATACACACTAAACAAGTATAAAAAGAAACAGGTTGCACCCTTTCAAAATGAAAAGGTGCAACCTGTTTTGATATGTTTTAGCCCATAGGCACTTTCTGCTTCTAAGCCTGTTTCAAGAATAATCTTGCCACGGTCCTATATCGAAGGTACCTCAGTCGTATACTGAGCCCCCTATTATAGATCTGAGATCTTGTATTCCTCAATCTTCCGATACAACGTCGTCAAACCTATTTTCAATAACCGGGCTGCTTCTGTCTTATTCCCCTTTGTATACTCCAGTACACGGGCAATGTGCCGGCGTTCCATAGCTGAAAGTTCAAAACTGCCGGGACTTGAATCATTGGAGTGTTCATAATGGGCATTCTGAATATCAAACGGCAAATCAGCAATGTCCAGATATCCGCTCTCGCAAACAATCATACTGCGTTCTATCACGTTACGTAATTCACGAATATTTCCCTTCCACGGTTGGGAGTCCAATGCTTCAAGAAATGCGGGAGCTATTTCAACCACCGGACGCGCCAGCTGTTCCGCAAAACTCTTTATAAAAGCCTTCGCCAACAGCCGGATATCACCTGCACGTTCGCGCAATGGCGGCAGATGTATCTGAAATACGCTTAATCTATAAAACAAATCCTCACGGAAACGTCCGGCAACAATCTCCTGGGACAAGTTGCGGTTCGTAGCGGCAATGATGCGGACATTGACACGGGCAGGTTTCGTATCACCTATCTTAATATACTCACCGGTTTCAAGAATACGCAGCAACTTGGCTTGCAGTTCAAACGCCATCTCACCGATTTCATCCAAAAAAATAGTCCCATTATTCGCTTCCTCGAACAGTCCCTTCTTATCCTTCAATGCGCCGGTAAACGAACCGGCTTTATGACCGAACATTTCACTTTCCAGCAACTCCTTGCTGAACGAAGAACAGTTAACCGCTACAAAATTCTGCCGTGCACGCTTACTACTGTAATGGATGGCCTGGGCAAATACCTCCTTACCCGTGCCCGTTTCCCCAGTCAACAGTACAGGAACATCAGTTCCCGACACCTTCTGAGCTAATGAAACGGCATCCTTCAGAACTTTGGATTCTCCCAGGATAGAATCAAAAGAGTACGTCTGTCCCACCTTCTTCTCCAGTTTTTCCAACCGCACATTCATACGCGCTTTCTCTACAGCACGGCTTATCAGAGGAATAATCTTGTTATTATCGTCTCCCTTGGTAATATAGTCGAAAGCACCGTTCTTGATAGCTTGTACCCCGTCGGGGATATTGCCATGCGCTGTCAGCAGAATGACTTCCACATTAGGTGCTGTCTTCTTGATGGCCTGCACCAAGTCCACCCCATTTCCATCGGGTAGAAATACATCGCACAAAGCAACATCAGGATTTTGGAGTTCCAGTTGTTTCAGGGCAGCCCTACAATCACCGGCCTGACAGACATCATACCCCTCCAACTCCATCATACGCGTCAGAAGAGTACGGATTTGCACTTCATCATCAATGATTAGAATCTTACTCATACCTATTCGATAAGTTTTTAAACTGATAACGGTAAAAACAGGGGTGTGCAAATATAAGGCTTTTCCCGAATACCAACGGCACATCTTTTGAACTTTTATAAATGAAAAGCCAAGAGCCTGCTACCAGCCAGAGCATGAATATCCCACCACGGCAATGCTACAACGGCATTATGCAGGCCAAGCTCAGGTGGCAAGCCCCGTGAAACGCCTCAGCTTCAACGAAGCCGAACAACTGGCCTTCTATGGTGCCAAGATACTGCATCCCTTCTGTATCGCCCCGGCACGCCTAAGGAATATTCCCGTCCGGTTGCTTAACTCTATGGAACCGTCGGCAGAAGGCACGCTAATTTCCAACCTGCAGGACGACAATATCATCAAGGCCATAGCCGCCAAGGACCACATCATATACATAAAGTTCGAATCGAACCATAATCTGTGTCCCTATCTGTTCATCAGCAAGATTTTCGACATTTTTGCCAAGTACCGTACCCCCCTCTGCCTGCTGGTATCTTCCAATCTGGACGTATCTGTGGCTATAGACGACTGCACTCGTTTATCGAACATCATCTCCGAACTACGCCAATATGCCCATGTATTGGTAGAAGACCGCATGACCATCGTCTCCGTGGTGGGCAACATGCAATGGGAATATGCCGGGTTTGAGGCAAAGATTATGGAGGCGCTAAAGGACATCCCCCTACGGATGATTTCATATGGCAGCAGCAATAATGATGTGGCATTCGTCATTAAGAATACAGACAAAAAAAGGGCTTTACAAGCCCTAAATGATAAGTTATTCCAACCGGAATATGCAGAACGGAACTAAAAGAAATGGTTCCGTATCTCCTTCGCGATGTAACGGCCCATCAGCTCCTGCCCCGGTTTGTCGGGATGCAACCCGTCGCGCAGATAGCGCCCGCTACCGGAAGGCTGCTCAAACTTTTCGGTGATACCACAATTGGAGTAACAGTCTATCAGCTGCACGGAAAGCGCCCGGCACAACTCACGCAAGATGGCAATCTTCTGCAGATTCAGTGCATTGTGTTCGGGGTTGCCGGTCTGAATCGGCGTGCACACGAATACGCGGCATTGGGGATAATGCTCCAGAATGGTCTGAATGGACCAACGGGCACCGCCCGCCATGGTGTTGACATCTACTTCATCGAGCGTCTTCCCTTTAAGGGCCTCTTCGGCACTACCCAAGTTACGGTCATTCGTTCCCATAGAGAACACAAAGACATCGGGCGCAGGGTAAGCGCCACTTTCCACTTCGGCTATGAACTTCTGGATATGCACCTTTGACACGTTGTTGTGCCGCATCTGTAACTCATGCTTATCCTCCGTAACCTGCCAACCGCCGGAGATGCCGGCAAAAGCTTCGCTGCCATAATCCTGAGTATCGGGATGGCATGCCCATGTGGCAGAACCGACCGCCACGTTGTGATGTGTAGCGAATCCGAGTTTATCCACTACAGTCTTAGACCATTGTTCGCCTGCGGTAATGCTGTTTCCATCGCACCCGAAGTTCAGCTTGCTGAAGTCCGGATAAAGAGATTGCGCATGCAGCGCAATCCCCATCCAGACAAGAATCCCCAAAACCATCAATCTATTCATCTTCTTATGATAGAAAACCTATGAAAAACGTTCAATAATTTCCATGCACATACGTCCGTTGTGATACGGACATTTCCAGAATCCCGCCTTGTCATCATCGGTGTTCACCGTGCCGTCGGCACGCACGCTCCAATGCCATTCTCCGTACTTGTAGTCTACCAGATGCTGCTTGATGAAGTCCCAACATCGGAGAGCCTTCTGCATGGCCACTTCGTCATCAAAGTGCTGGTAGAGGTTGGCATGTCCCACTACGTTCTCGGCCTGCACCCACCAGTGGCGGTCAGTATCGGTCTTTCCTTTATCCAGAAAAGTCTCGTATATCATGCTGCCGTCGGGCGTCAATCCTTCATCGGCAGCGGCAGCGATGTATTCTACAAGTGGTTCCACTTTCTCCAGGAGGTCCTTATCGCCCAGAACAAGGGCAGCCTCGTGTATCAACCAGGAGGCTTCGATGTCGTGCCCATAGGAGACAATGCGGTATTTACTAACCCAATCATCATTGAAGAACAATTCCAGATGACCGGTCTTGATATTCAGAATCCGTTCCGTGAAAAGGCCTATCAAATTGCGCAGTTGCCTCTCCAGACGGGTATCCTTCCACACGCGGAAAAGATTGGTATAAGGTTCCAGAATATGCAGATGGGTATTCATCGTCTTGCGCTCGTTCTCATCCTTGGCGCTGAGGCGCATGTCGGCTATTTCTCCCCATTCGCGGGTCAAGGCTTCGCAATAACCGTTTTTCACGGGGTCGAAGCTATGCTCTTCGATGGTCTCGAACAAGCGGATGGCATATGCCAGCGCTTCATCATCGCCCGTGGCACGAGCATATTCACTCAGCCCGTAGATGGCGAACCCCAAAGCATAAATCTGCTTCTTGGTATCGAGCGGATTGCCTTTATAGTCGAGAGACCAGTAAACTCCACCAAATTCATTGTCATAGAAACGGTCGATAAGAGTACGTTTGGCACGCGTAGCCGTTTCCAGATACTCCGGCCTCTTCAGCAAGCGGTATGCAGCCGAGAAGGTCCACAAGATGCGGGCGTTCAGGATTGCCCCCTTTTCTGCTTCGGGCTTCACCTCCTCCCGGCCCGTGATACGGCCGTAGAAACCGCCGTTCACTTCATCCGTCATTCTATTTATCCAGAAGGGGAGGATATTGGAAACCAGCTCCTCCTCCATCTCCTGTTTCATCTTCTTGATATCCACAAGTTTTTGAGTTATGAGTTATAAGTTATGAGTTATTCTGCTAAAGGTTCTCACGGCGCTCTTTCAGGTCTGCATTGATGGCTGCCATACGCGTCTTATTCAATGGATAGATGAATACGACAACGATGGAAAGTGCGGCTATCGCAGCAGGAATAAAGCTCATCAGATACTTCAAGCCATCCAGCGCCTCGGGAGTCTGCACGGCATTCTCTGCGGTATTGTAACCGAAGAATGCCAACAGTGCCATTACTGCCCAGCCTGCAAATGCACCGCCAAACTTCTGCGCCATAGAACCGGAAGAGAATATCAGCCCCGTAGAGGATGTGCCATCCTTTTGCTCGGCATAGTCCGCCACATCCGCATACATGCTCCAAATCAACGGAGATACGATACCGGTGCAGATGGAGATAAGCACCTGGAAAATCATCATCAGCCACCATCCCAGCCCGTCATTCGGCACAAAGAAGAAGAGCACGCTGAGCACTACCAGGCACACGAGCGAAATGATATAAGTGGACTTCTTTCCAAACTTCATGGACAGAGGCACAGCCAGCGCCACACCAATCATATTACACACTTCACCCACCATCAGGAACAAGCCGGCATACAATACCAGATTGAACACCCCGAAATCGAGGAATGCATTGGCACTGATATAGTCCTTGAAGAAGTAGGCGGCAGTAGCTCCGCGTACCGTATTGAAGAAATTCGACAGCAACGCCGCACCATTCAATATCCACCAAGGCGAATTGCGCACCAGTGACTTCACATCCTTACCGATGGATTCGGACGCCACACTCTTGACATGCTCGCGCGTCATGCTAAAGCAAAACAGAAAACCCAAAAAGCAGAGCGTGGCAATGCATACCATGGCATATTGCCAACTGGAAGCATTGCTATAGTCCATTGATTTAAACCAATTACACAATGGCTCCCATGCTCCCAAAGCGATAAAACTACCTCCGTATGCAAAAAACATACGGTAAGAAGAGAAAACCGTTTTCGTGTTCGAATCATCAGTCATTACTCCCAGCATAGCCCCGTATGGTACATTGATTGCCGTATATACCGTCATCATCAGGATGTAAGTGACATAAGCCCATACCAGCTTACCCGTTGTCCCCATGTCGGGCGTTGTAAAAAGTAAAATCCCGGCAATGGCAAAAGGAGCTGCAATCCACAACAAATAAGGACGGTATTTACCCCAACGCGTATGAGTACGGTCTGCAATGACTCCCATCATCGGATCGGACACTGCATCCCAAATACGTGTCACCAGCATCAGCAATCCTGCATCAGCCAAGCTCAAGCCAAAAATATTCGAATAGAAGAACGGTAAGTAATAGGAGAATATTTTCCAGAACATAGAGGAAGACATATCCCCGAAACCATAACCGATTTTCTCTTTTAGTGTTGCCATAGTATGTTGTATTTTTATTATTTCATTATCTGCAAATTCTTGTCTATCAGCTTCTTCAACGTTTCTACCGAAGCTGATGAAGACAAGCCGTCAGCAGGCGTATTCATGCAATAGTCCACCAGCTTATCAATGGTAGAGGTAGCCACATGCATCCGCGTGTCGGAAGAAGCGTAGTAGATGAATACTGTTCCGTCTTCGTCGGCAATCCAGCCGTTGGTGAAAAGTACATTGCTTACGTCACCTATACGCTCCTCACCCTCGGGTACCATAAAGGCCCCACCGGGAGTGGCAATCAGTTTCGTCGGGTCTTCCAGGGAAGTCATGTACATATAGAGCACATAACGCAATCCGGCGGCACAACCGCGGACACCATGAGCCAGATGCAACCATCCTTTCGGAGTCTTGATGGGATGCGGACCTTCACCATTCTTCACCTCCTTGATGGTGTGATAGTAGCGCTGGTCGATAATCTTCTCTTCCTTCACCTCGGCATGGGTTATGTCGTCCACCAGCGCCCAGCCGATACCACCACCGCTGCCGGCATCAATAAAGCCATCCTGCGGACGGGTATAGAGGGCATATTTGCCATCTACAAACTCCGGGTGCAGCACTACGTTGCGTTGCTGGCTCTTGGTCTTCAGGTCGGGCAGGCGTTCCCAGTTCTTTAAATCCTTGGTGCGGGCAATGGCAGCTGTAGCCGTAGCCGAGGAACAAATACCGGCAGGCGCATTGTCGTCGTGGCGTTCGGCGCAGAAGATACCGTAAATCCAGCCGTCCTCATGAGCCGTGAGGCGCATGTCGTATACATTCGTTGCCGGAATCGCGTCTTCGGGCATGGTGATGGGATAATCCCAGAACCGGAAATTATCAATGCCGTTGGGACTCTCGGCTACGGCAAAGAACGACTTACGGTCAGCGCCCTCTACACGTACCACCATCAGATACTTGCCATTCCACTTAATGGCCCCCGAATTCATGGTCGCATTCATACCGATACGTTCCATCAGGTACGGGTTGGACTTCTCATCCAAATCATACCGCCAGAATACAGGTGTATGAGCAGCCGTCACTACCGGATATTTATAGCGGGTGAATATGCCATTGCCGTCTTCCACGGCCACATTCTTTCTCGTAATCAACTCTTCGTGTTTCTGAAAGAGCCTCTCTACCTTTTCTTTAAAAGCTTCCATGTCTGTTATATTGATTGTTTGTTTATTGATACAGATTTACATCAGCTGCAAACAGCGTCTTGGGATTGTTATAAAACTCCACAAAATCCTCCGCAGATGTCTGTCCCGGATAGGGGGCATAGTAATGGGTCACCTTTTCACGGGCATTGCGCCACACCAGCACATAGGCAAGCGGATATTTCTCCAACGCAGGCAGCAGAGTACCAGTCCACCATTTGGCATCGGGAATTCCTTCGTAACCGGTTTCGGTCACAGCAATCACCTTATTGTGTGCTTTCCCTATACTGTCGATAATGGAAAGTGCCCTATCCATCCCGGCAAGATAGGCATCCCGATCGAACTGATAGGTATCGAAACCGATAACGTCTATCAACTCATCGCCCGGATACTTCTTCAAATATTCCGTCGTGTCCTTGGGTTCCGTGCCCGGAGAGTAAGCATAAAGTGCATTGTCCACTCCTTTGGCCTGCAGAGTATCCACTGTCATGTGCCACAATGCCTTATACTCCTCAGGGGTACACAGCTTCTCACCCCACCAGAACCAGCTGCCGCTGTGTTCGTGCCAGGGACGGAAAAGTACGGGTATCTTCACGCCGTCTGCCGTCTTCAGCGAATGAAGGAAATCGGCCACTCCTCCCAACCAGCCGGCAAACTTCTGATGATTCTCGCCACCGGGCAGGATGGACTTCACCACCGTCGTATCCGATACATCCCAGGCATCACCGCCCGTCTTGGGATTGCGCGCATGCCAACTGAGCGAAACCATGCCGCCCCGCTGATACTGATTGATTATCTCTTTCCTGATTTTATCGAAGGGCACCTTATCCAGATTGGCGGCATTCCCTAGTTCCAGCTCTCCCAAATCAAAGCTGATGACAGCCGGATAGTCGCCACACACGCTTTTCACATCCGAACGGCCTTCCTCACCTTCCCAGCCGATACCATATACCGTATCGTCATGATGGCCGAGCATGATACCTTTGGAAGGGATTTTTTTCAAGTTAGCCAGTAAGTTCTCCGTTTCCTGCGTACGTGCAGCAGCCGTCTCTTCATTCACACTCTGTTCTTTCTTGGAAGAACCGCAGGCGGTCAACAGACTTGCCGCCAGAATCATCATAGCAAATTTTACTTTTCTCATATCCATGTTTTTCAATCTGGTATTGTTATTGGTAACACTAATTCCTGGCACAAAGATAGCGGATTGCACCAAGAGAAAATGATACAATTTTATCCCTTTACTGTATTAAAAAGCAGAATATAAAAAACGTATCATCTAACTTTCACCGGAACGCGCTTCCGCGAGACAATTCCCCGTTCCACTTTCCGGCGTTCCAGCTTCACCGGTTCGCTTGTAAAATCGGGAACATTGTACGAGTAGACCAGACGGTCGTAATACTCCCAAGGATTTTCCTGAGGAAGCAGGAAAGGCTTGCCCACCACCCCATTCTCATCCATACTTGCCAGATACAGACGGGTATAAAGCCCATCTCCCCTGCGGCTACTGAACACAAACCATCGGGAGTTGCTGCTCCAGTTATGGAAACTTTCCGTATCATCGCTGTTCACCTCCTTTATGGGACGCATACCGCCATCCTTCAAATCCAACAGCCATAAATCGGCTTCTTTATGCCAAATTGAGAAATTCCCGTAATCCGACAAAGTAAACATGATATACTCGCCGTCGTACGAGGGCCTCGGGAAGGAGATGCTTTTCTTCATAGCTGCCGCATTGACCAGCGTATCTATCGTTTCGCCAAATGTCCCGTCTTCCGGATTGAAATCTATACTACACAAGCTATAACGTATTTCCTTATATTCTGCCGGTATCGGCTTGGCCTCCGCAGCACAGAAATACAGTTTGCGTCCGTCCGGTGAAAATACTGGAAAGGTTTCGAAGACTTCCTTCTTCTGAAGCAAGGGAGAGAGCAGTAATTCATGTGTCTCGGGATGATAGATCAGTACATCCGATTCCAAGTCGAGCACTTCCACACGCTCATCCTTCACCGCATGGAAAGACTGGCGCGTATTGTTGACGGAATAGGCAATGTATTTTCCGCTTGGATGCCAATAGGGGTATACACCCGCCGAGAGAGTGGAATCCGTTTTCGTATCCAGCATTTCGCGCTTCCCGTCTATCTGCATCAAGGTCCCTCCGTTCTTTCCACGGATATGCAGGCTCAGATGGTCCGGATTTGTTTTGTTGAAAGCATGACAATTCAGGCACATGCCCGGCACCATGGTATTCTCCAGCAAGGGACGCTCCTCGAACGAAGCAAGGTCACGCTCATAAATGCCCATCTTGCTATAAACTTCATATCCGGGAGCCAGCTTGCGGTATACCACCCCATAATCTATAGGATACGGACTGACATACATGGGAAAAGAGCGGTACTGTTTCCACTCGCCGTCTTTCCGGATACATACCGTAAACAGAAGGCTATCACCCTTGTTCTCCTCCAAAAGCTCTTGCCATGCATCTTGCGGAAATGATACTATTTTATCATTTACGTGCATCTCTCCGGACTTTCCTCCGGTCACGGTCACATCCACACGTTCGTACGCTCCACCAATACAATTGAAATTCATAGGAGCAATGGTTGCAGGAATAGTCACACCGATATAGTCGGGATAGATATCCGGCCATTCATCCACCCTTTCCGGAGAAGTCACCGGATTGCCGCAAGCGGCAAACCACCATGCAGCCATTATGCAAACAGCTATATTCTTCATCTTTTTCATTTTACTTTCTTAGTAGCAAATAATTCCAGTATGTACTGCCGAAACGCGCCTCCAACATCTGCCGGGCATTCTGCTGCGAGGTATATATCCGCGCAAATTCCGTTACATCCCGCACCACTTGGGGCGAAATGCTCCACGGCATACCCTGGAAGTTCTTGTGCGTCTGTGTCCATACATATATCAACGCCTCTTGATAGCTGCGGGGAATATGGTCGTAGCCGGCATGCTTACCCAGCGGATAGTACTTCATGAAACGTTCCAAATCACGTTGCTGCAGGACATAGGCCAGCATATACTCAAATGCCATCCGGTTCCGGTGGTTGTGCTGGTAAAGCAGCCCCAGCATGATGTCCGTTTCCTGGCTGCTGAACAAGAAGTCTTCCGTATAGCGTATCTGCCTTAACCAACCCCACTCCTTGTGGGCATTGATTTTTTCCTCATTATACAGATAGGTCATGGCATCCTCTGCCCAATCCCTGTAGAAGATTGTCTTCCTCAACAAACGCAGGTACTTGGCTGCCACTTCGTATTGCCCGTTTATCAAGTTCGTCTCTGCCAGACGCTTGAAGCAACGGCCACTCTTGTTGAAGTTAGGTATGGCCTCCATCGCCTCAAAAGTGAAACGCTGTGCCGTATTGACCATACCCAAATGATAGTATGCCTCACTGGTGGGCAACGGAGAAGTAAAATCACGCTGAAACTCCGGCAGCAGCCCTTCCGTCCCGTTCTGGTAAAACTCGAACATACGGTCGCCCATCTGTCCCGTCTTTCCCAAAGCAAGATTCAGGCAGGTCACGCCGAAAGGTGAAACCGGTGACTTCTCTTCTGCCTTTTCTATAATCTCCTGCCATTGTTTATTACGTACCAGCTGGTCATACTCCATCGCTTCCTCTTTATCCATATCGCAACCGGCCGCCACGTAATAATAGCCGAACAATGTTACCGCCACCACTTGCAGAACTCCATAAAATACCGGCTTCTTCTTCAAAGCGGGCAAAGCGGACAGCAGGAAGGGGAGAACAACCAGTAATACGGCAAGCCCTATCTCTATCCAGGGAATCACTGCCGGGAAACGGTAATATCCTATACCACCCATCAGACGGTAAATGGGGAATTGTACCCACATGCTTGCCAATAGCGGACAACCGATACCCCACAATCCTACACCCCAGAACACTCCGACACCACCCCAGAAATTCTTACCTTTAAGATTCAACCGGAACTCGCGTACAATCACCCAGCCCATAAAGATGAAGTGTGCCGCACCCGCTGTCCAGTAAAGCAGCGGAAGGGCTATCAGAATGTATGCCACACGCTGCCACTTCCCTTTCAAATCTGCATACCAGCAGGATGCAGACAATGCTAACAGCAGAGCCACCGCCAATGACAGCATCGCATTTTCATCACCCATGAAATGCCACAAGACAATGATGGGCAGAAAACTCAGCGGATAATACACATCAGCCGCACCCTGCTCCTTCGCCAGTTTCCAAACCAACCGTTGCAACAACACGTACAAAAAAGCCAGAATACAAGCTCCCGCCCACACGTGATAATAGAACTGCGTCAGATACTCTGCGATATAATCGGCCAACCCACCGGGAACCACTATCCGTTCCCACCAGTAGTCGGCATCGAACAAGAAAAGCTGGAACTGCTCCTGATAGGAAATATGGGCCGGATATACGCTTCCCCAAAAGAGAAGCACCGCTACGCCAAAAAGTATCGACAACCCTATCTTCCAAGTCTTTTTCAGAAATAATAACATTTTCTATTTACAATTTATTATTTACAATTTGGTACTCTCTGTATGTCTTGTCATTTGAATTCCTCAGCCTTCAGTTGCCGGTTTATCCGCTTGATGGAAGAAGCATCAAAAGGAACGGGAGTAGCCGACAAATCGGGGATATTGTAGGATTTCAATGTCAAATCGTCTTTTTCAGGGTCCGACTGGGGTAGCACAAAAGGCTTATGCGCCTTCCCTTCGGCATCCAGATAGGCAAAATAAACCCGCCCGTACTGCCCGTCACCCCGCTTGCTGGCAAAGGCAAACCAACGGCTGCCTGACGACCAACTGTGATAAGTGTCCGAACGGTTGGAATTGACCATTGGCAGGGAATCGATGGCACCCGTCTGCAAATCCATCAGCTGCAATTCCGTCTCCCGGTGCCAAATGGGGAATGTTCCATAATCAGCAACGGTATAGAGCAGGTAGCGGCCGTCCGGTGAAGCTTTCGGATGACACACGGAGCCTTTCTCCAGCCGGGCATTCCAAAGGGTATCCACGCGGTCACCCCATGCGCCGTGATTGGCATCGAACGCAATGCGGCAAAGCGAATAGCGTAATTGCTGTACGCTGTCCGGCAATGGAACAGTCGGAGCTGAGCAGTAATATATCCATTTCCCATCGGCAGAGAATGTGGGAAAAGTTTCCAATACGGTGGAATCCGCCGTAAGCGGAGATAGAATCATCCGGTTTCCGTCAAAATCGGCGACAGCCAAATCGGAGACGGTATCGTAAACTTCCAGACGGCGGTTACTTTCCGTATGGAACATGGGAATAATCACATTAGACGAGAACACACCATACCGCCCGTCAGGATGGAAATCCCCGTAGACAGCCGCAGATATCATCTGTTCATTCTTCAAGGCAAGCTTACGGAGCTTGCCGTCACGGTTCAGGACAGTCCCCCCTCCCTCACCCCGAAGATGGAACATCGAAAGGTTGCCACTATTTCCTCCGTGCACATGACAGTTCATGCACTTGCCGTCTGTCTGACTGTTATCCGCCAAAATACGCTCTTCGAAATTCTCAATACAACGTTCACGTATCTGCAAGGTATTCCATACCTCATAACCGGGCTCTATCAGACGGTAACTGACATAGGCGTCAAGCTTGTCCGCCACTACCTGCCATGCAAAGGAAGGATAGCGCAGCCAGCGGCCGTCGGTACGGGCAGTAACAACTACTTCCAAAGTATGTTCCTTCTCCGCTTCAAGCAATGCACGCCAAGCTTTCAAGGGGAATATCGCCTTGTTCCCGCGCGCATTTATCTCCAAGCTGTCCGATGCTCCCTTTACACTCACGCATACCGCATCCACCCCTTCATTCCGCACAAGGAAATTCAAAGGAGCCACATTGTAGGGAATGGTTACATCCTGATATTCCGGATAGAGCACCAATAACCGGTCTGCAGGCTGTACAGACTCCGGACGGGGACTGCAAGCATATAGGCAGTAGCACAGTAACAGCCCCACAACAACTTGTATATATTTCATATCTATGTTCATCATAAATCACTTCCCCTTTTTCATCGTAGCATAGTGGAAATAAAACCAATATGTTTTTCCGTATTTGGCTTGCAAAGGGGCACCATTACCACCATTCGCCTCGTACAGTCGGGTATAATCGCCAAATTCATCCAATACTTGAGGCGGTATATTCCATTTTTCCACTTCATCCAACGAAGCCTTTTTCCCGGCAAGATAGATAAGTAAACCTTCGGCATACAATCTGGAAGGAAACTTCTTTGCAGCAAACTCCCGATAATCTCCGGCGAAAGCCCCAATATCCTTATTCAGCAAATCAAAGCAGAGAAGGTAATCGCATGCCAACGTATTATCAGGATTATTACGTAACAGATGACGAAGTGAAAGCGGAATGTCGGCAGAAGAACGCAAAGTATCCGTTGCAGGCAACAACAACCGCTTCCGTTCCAGCCATTGGCAGACTTCGGCCGTCTGTTTTCCGGGAATACGTCGTTCTGCCCAATCACGGTAACACATTGTCTTTTGCAGGAGACGAAGATATTTCATAGCCGCCGCCTCATCACCGTTCACCAGGTTGATTTCCGCCAAACGCTTGACAGCTCTTGCTCCGGTATGATGCGGAGAAAAAATCATTCCCAGAATGGCGGCATGTTCAGCCATCGTCATATCTCCCAACGCAAACCAGACTTCATTGGCTGCATAAATAGTGAGGTAGGTAGAATGGGGAGCCACGGGCAGAAACAGCCCTTGCGAAGCCGGTTGATAACCATCCATCAGCCGGTCGGGAAGTCGGTTCTGCTGTGCATTCAGCAAATTATAATAATAGGCAGTGAACGGAGAGCGGTATTCACCCTCCGCCAACAGTTTCCGTACTTTTTCCGAACGGCCGAAATACATTTCCGAATCCAACGCCAAAAGATATTCCCGCCCTAAATCGGGCATATTGTACCATCGTGACGACCAATCGCCACAGCCAAACAGCCAATAGCCGGACAATACCGCCAATATGCTTACCGGTAAGCCCGACTTCCACGAACGTCGCATGCAGCTACGACACAACAACAAAACACCTCCGATACCGGTTAAAGCGATTGTGCCGGAAAGCGGATAACTCAATCCGCATTGCCTTCCTGCCTCCCAAGCCACCGCCAACACCGTAGGAACCCACGCCCAACGTCCCATGTACGGAACCAACAAACGAAACACCACCACTCCCCAAAGCAACAGCACGACAGCCATTATGGTCGGGCCACCCCCTTCGTAATAAAAGAATTGAGTGAGGAAATCTCCTGACAGACGTGCCAGAGCCGCCGGATGCCGCAGATACCCGGCCAATGGTTCGGTGGCAAGCAAAAAGAGCTGTGTCTGCTCCCGATGGAACAGATGATAGGGCAATATCCGGAAGAAAAAAAGAAACAACGCCAAAGCACCGATTCCTGCCGCTCCCCATTCAATGTATTTCCTTCTGCAAGCTTTCATCCAACAGTTTTTGTTGTTCTTCCGTCAAGGAGCCACGCACCATCTTCCGCATGAATGTCCCCAACGTATTGTTTCCCTGCTCTTTCAAAAACTGAAAGTTCGTTTCCTGCTCCTGCATCCTCAGACTGTCACGTATCTGTGTCAGATGCAGTGAATCTTTTCCGGTGGCATTCCGTAGTCCCGTCCGGATGAAATGGTAAGCCTCTTGCATCTTTTCCCTCCCCTCTTTCCATTTCTGAAGGGCATCGTTCTGCGGAGTGCCCGTTACCGAGCCGAGGGAATCGGCCTTTACTTGTATGGTTCCCGGCTCCGTCACCACCAGCAGTTCCTGAATGTAAATACGCAGCAGATGCCGCATGCGTAACACCCTCATCTCCTCCCCTTGTCCGGAGAAAGAGAAAGAAGCATTGGCAATCTTGACAGAATCCACCCGTCCCGGTGCGTTCTCCATCGGCACGAGGTATATCCATTCCCCGTCGTATTTTCCAGACGGCAATGTCCCTTCAATCATATAATTCTGTCCGGGATTTCCGCAACCTGCCCAAAGCAGGCAACTGATACAGAAAAGCAAGAAACGTGTCTTCATCATTATACATTAGAATTTCAACAAAGGTAGACGTTTATCAACTGTTGGCCTAATACTCAATTAACCAAAGATAATATTTTCAATCAGAGATTTTCTTCATCGCCATACACTCCATTTCCACCAGCCACCCCGGGCGACAGACGGGAGCCAGCGTAATGACTTTCGGAATATCAGGAAAACGCTCATCAAACATCTCTTTCACTACAGCATAATCCGCTATATCACGAAGATAGACAATGATATGCCCCACATCTCCAAAGCCGCAGTCAGCCTCCTTCAGCAGAGCTTCCACATTCTCCCACATCCGTTCTGTCTGACGACGTACATCTCCGGCATACAGCACTTCCCCCCGGTTATTGATACTCGCCGTACCGGAAATGAGTACTTGCCGGCGGTCGTCGTAATCCACCGCCGTTCCCCGTTCGAAACTGACTCCATACTCATAAGTGGGGTTCAGGTGTGTGCGGGCATAGAGATATTTGATTTGTCCGGGCTTTAATCCCGCTACGGCAAAAGCGTCAAGCATCACCAATGCCTTCGGGTCGGCATGACGCCCACCGATACCGGTACTGGCAATATAGTGCGTGTTCTCCGTCAGGTTCTGGGTGACGAACATCTCATTACGTGCCTTGACTACACCGGCATAATTGCAATCCACATTCTGCACAAATATCCAGGTACGCAGGCAATTGTCGGCCAGAGTACACCCTTCCTCCATCAGTTGCATGGCATAGTCGTTGAGCAAAAGACGCATCTGGTATTCCGAATTGGCGGCACGGTTGAAGCTGCCTCCCATCCAGAGCTGGCGGTAAGCACCGTGTTTCACTTCATACAGTCCGTTTGGCAGCACTCGTGTCTGCACATCGGTCTGCAGATAGGCCCACAAAGCAATCTTGGTGCCATCCAACGGAGGCTGTTCCACCACGGACAGAGCGCAATCGGAGCTTTCCACCGTAGCGGCAAGCAACAGTTCCGCTTGGTTGGCGGCATCACTCAGGAAGTATCTTTTAAAAACCGCCACGGCTCCGGACAGTTCTTTTTTCAGTAAAGCGGCATACGCATCCAGCACGGCATTCATCTGTTCACGATAGGTCTGTTTCGGGTCAGTGGCATGTATCATCACATGGTATTCCGTCACTCTGCCGGTCACAACAAATGCAGCCACTTCCGCCCTGCCCGAAGGATAAGAGTATGATGTGTATTTCATATCATTAACAAGAGATTGTTTCAATCGCAAAGATAAGTTTTTTATCTGACAAGGAGTAGTAAAAATCGTAACTTTCGCTTGTTTTGTTCTTAATAAAGAAGCTACTTTTGTGGAAATCTATAAAATATACAGTTATTATGGGCGAAAATATTTATCCCATCGGCATCTACAACCTGAATTAATAGGAATCTATGTCAATCCGTAATGAGACTATAAACCGGCTTTCTCTTCCTTCACCCCTTCACCTTTCGCATTATTTCCCTATCGTTCAACCCTTTCCGGTGAAACTTCTTTCTTCCTTCTCACCACCTCATATACATTGCCGTACTTCGTATGCCGGCGTTTCAGTCCCACCCGCAGCAACACCGAACCGAACTGCATGGGATTGCTGCCACGCATCAGGGCGGGATGCGTTTTTTGTAACTCGTCAAAGATGTCGGCGGCAGTCAGGTCGATGCTCTTCTCCGCCGGAAGCGGGGCACGGAACAAGCTGCGAACCGCCTCCTCGGCAAGGCTGACACGATAGAAAGCCTCGTTGTGCCGTTGCAGTTCCTCCTCCTCCGACTTGGTGAACCAGCTGCGCCGCCCGGCAATGAGTTCCGCTTTCAGTTGGGCAAAAATCTGGTCGTGCTCTATGCCTATGCAGTCAATATTGTGCTTCACCTCGATGCAGAGGAAGCGCCGGCTCCCGGTGGGGTCGGTCAGCAGGTCGAACCGGTTGCTGGTGCCGATGAACGAGGCGATACGGGGCAGTTGCCTGAAGTTCTGCTGATAGGCCTTGCGGATGTTGAGCACCGACATCTGCATCAGATTTTTCAGTAAGGGCATTTTGTTGTCGGCATACTTGTCGAACTCGTCCATATTGAGCAGCCCCATTTCCGCCAGCATTCTCTCAGCTTGTCCCTGCGAGGTCAGTTTCAGGTTGTCGGCGTAGTAACGCGTCAGCACGTCAGGCATCAAGGCGCGACAAAAGCTGGATTTCCGTCGTCCCTGCTCGCGGCTGACGAGAACGGGAGCCACGCTGTTGGCATGCAGTCCGGACACGCCCATCCATTGCGAGGCAAGTCCCAGCATCCAGGTATGGAATCCCCGCACCCAGTGAGGCCGAGAAGAGACGCGGCAGGCAAGCGCAGTCAGCCGGTCCTTGCCGTCCCAATCGGGCAGTTCGTCCATGTAGAGCAGAAAGGGATGGTAGGCAGGGATGTAAGTAGAATAGACGTATCGGTTCAAGTCCTTGTCCCAGCAAGGGATACCTTCGGCATGGGCTTCGATGCAGAAAGTGTTCAGTTCGCGCTTGCCCACGGGGGTGAAGGTTGCGGTGCGTTGTCCGGCGGGGCGGAATTCGGTTTCGTCCGTCAGCAGGTTGTAGCGAAAGTCATAGCGCGAGGTGAGGAACTCCTCGATGTTGCCGCTCAGTGCAGTCACGGCGCTTGCGGCTTTTGCGCTCCGGCAGCGCTGCTCTTCCCGCTCCTCCCGGTTTCGGTCGTTCGTTTCTTTTTGTACGTGTTTCAGCCTTTCGGAAAAGGCTATCAGTTGTCCCGCTTCCTTCAAGAGTCGGTGTTGCTGCAAAGTCATCAGTTTTTTCTTCATAAATATTTTTATTAAAATGATTATTGGGAGGTTCCGGGGAAGGGAATCATCCTTTCTTTCCTCTCGCCTCTTCGCCAAAGTTACTGCCTGCCGAGGGCATTTTGCAAGCCATTCTCCGCTTATTCTTCAAAAATCATTCCTACCGACAAATATACTTATTTATGCTGCGGAACCCTTTATTTTCAGTACCTTTGCACGGTTCTTTATAAGTGAACGACTCGGGTCGTCCAATCGGCTGACCTAGGTCGTTCAATCAAACGGCCAGGGTTGTTCGTTCGGCCGACCGGAGTCGTTCACTTATAGAAAGGCACTTCCGAGGGAAGAAACAAATACGTTAAATGCACTAAAACCTATTGATATGGCAATACTATATGACTGGTACGAGAATCCGGGTACCAATGAGGAAGACCCGGAAGAGAGAGGTCTCCATCCCCGCCCGTTGCTCAACGGGAAAGTAACCATGCGGCAGCTCTACAACCGCGTGCATGCCCGCAGCTCGCTCACGGTGGGCGACGTGATGAACGCGATAGACTGCCTGACGCAAATCTGCGGCGAAGAACTGCGCGACGGCCACGAGGTGCACATCGAAGGGCTGGGCTACTTCGCCCCCACCCTGGAAGCCACACAGAAAGTGACCCGCAGCACCCCGAACAAGCACCTGAAACTCCGGCTGAAGAGCATCAGCTTCCGTCCCGACGTCAGGCTGAAACAAGCGATGACGGGAGTCAGTGCCATCCGCAGCAAATACACCCGCCACTCCCTGAAGCTTTCGGAAGTGGAGATAGACATGAAGCTGAAAGAATACTTTGCCGACCACGACGTGCTGATTCGCAGCGACTTCCAAGCGCTGTGCGGCATGGCACGCACCACCGCAAACGTCCACCTAAAACGGTTGCAGCAAGAGGGCAAGCTGAAGAATGTGGGGAAACCCACGCAACCCATCTACCGGGCCATGCCGGGGTACTACGGCGTGTCGCGCGATGCAAAGACGGGGCGGTGAGGACGGAAAGCGGTTTCACCGGGAAAGCCGATAAACAGGAGGATGGGAGAAGGAGGTGAAGGAAGTGCAAGGATAAAAAGGGACATTCTATACTCTGGCATCAGGGGTAATGCCAAGAGAATAGCCCTCCCTATCAAAATCTATCAATGTACTACTGCCATTAGTACTAATCCCATAAACTTCCATTGTTACATAACTATTTTGGACAAGCGAAATATTTGTAAGCACTCAGTCAATAACATTCTGGAAAAACTGGAAGATATAGCAACGTTGGAATATTGGATGCATATCCGAAGGTATTTTAACAGAGTTTTAACCCATAACAAGGCCAAAGCAAAATATGACTTAGCCCAAATTGGCTGTCCATGAATATGATGATGATTACTCAAAGGAGTTGGCAAACTTGTTGCCACACTCTTTAAAACAGCAAGGTGCCGTTTAAGAATCTCATAAGAAGTAAGAGATATCTCGTAATAAAAAACTTTTCAGAGAAAAGTTTTTTATTACGAGATATTGTTTTTTTATTATAACTTTGCCATATTGGATGGGAGTTAAATGCTTACACATATTTAATGAACTTATTTAACCCGTTGGCGGAATTAAAATAGCGCATATTTAACTCTACCAATAGGTTTCCCGTTTTTGTAGTTAATATATTGAAGGATTGTAAATGCACTAATCTTCCCGATAATCCGGGCAAACAATCCGTCAGTATCTTTCACATAATTCCTTATAATCATGAATTGGTCACACAATTGCGTGAACTGGGTTTCAATTCTTTTTCTCGCCTTGGCAAAAACTGGAAATGTCGGCTTACATTCTTTCTGATTACACCAGTATGGCACTTCCAGTCTGATATTAGTTGTTTCAAACAGATCCAATTGTACCTAAGTACTTATATATCCTCTGTCCCTATGACTGTGCAATTACTATAGTCCACTTTCACATCCTTCAGGTAATGAATGCCATGTACACTTGCCTTGGTTAGGTCAAAGGAATGGATGACTCCACTTAACTCGCAGACCGCATGGAGTTTATACCCGTAATAATACATGCCTTGTGATGCGCCGTATCTGATTGACCATGCTTTCTCAAAATCTTTCTTTCCCATACTGCAACGCTTGGAACGGGCAAAATAGCATACCTCTATTGGCTTGGAATAAATGCAGAAAAGTCTTCGCCTCTATCCAATTCCATAACCATTCTTTCTCGTATTGAATTGCATAGGGCCGAAGTAATCTTACGTCTGCCATTATATTGCCTGCGGGATATAAGGAATATCAATCCTATATTCCTGTAGCTTTGCAAACAACAATGACTCGCTGTCAATACCAACAGCTTCTGATGTCATATTCAATGCTACTATTTCACATGTTGAAAATTTGGGAACAACTACTCTTCTTGATACATTCCCTAATTGATTAACTAAATTGCCAGCCACTTGCTTGCATATGTTCAGGATTTTTACGAATATTGCATATAGGTTGTGCATACGATATTTGTTCATTAAAAGTTTGGGCACCTTTAATTTACTAAATATCAACAATATGCATAACTTTTTACACATAAATCTTTTATCAATTTAATTCCACCAATATAGGTCTTATTTAATGTTTTTATATAGTAATTTTTATGATACCTAATTTAACAGAAGAACTGAAGAAAAAAATAAAAGAAGAATTAAAATATTACATAGGAGAAGACATCAGTGACAATTTAAATTACAACTTAGATATACATAACTTGTTATCTCATGTAACTTTGACTGAAATTCTGAACAAAATTGAACATTTTCAAAAGGTTGATTTGAAAACAATTTCTGATAATGATTTGATGAATGCAATATTGAGTGTAATTTCTGTTAAAGTGAATGGCATAGATCAAGCTATGCTGATACCTAGATTCGGTGAATATCCTTCAGGTACCCGTTTCTATAGAGTTAGAAAAATAAATGATGAAGATTTTAAAATACCATGTGATACGATAAAAAAAGAACAAGATGTATGGAATCCACCAGTGGAGTGTGTAACTCGACTGGGCAGATTGAATAAGGTAAATGAATCTTTATTGTATACATCTCCTATTACACCTTTAGTACCTATCAAGGAAATGAATATAAGTGAATCTGGAAAATTCGGATTAATAGTCTATGAATCTGTTCAACCAATTAAAGTTGTATTAATAGGTCTTTGGAAAGAATTACCAGATTTATCAGAGGAAGAAAACCTAAAAATGAGGTTGTATAATCATTTTTTATATACTGAATTTACTAAAGAGGTAGGTCTTGGTACAGAATATTTATATAGGGTATCTGAGAGAATAACAAAAGATTATTTTGACCTGCCACCTAGAGATTGTCAAGATGCCTGGTGTTATCCTTCTATTGCTTCAAAACAAAATTTGAACGTGTGTTTTCGACCTGAAATAGCTAGAGATGTATTGAAATTTGTTGGAGTTCAATTTGCTCAGTTGGAAAAGACAGACCATGGCTATTTAATTAAATGTAATCATATAGGTTCTGGTTTTGATAGTAATCAAAATTTGCTCTATTATCCTGTTTTGTCTAATAAATGTAGAGAAATATTTCCTGAAATTCAATTGAGTCAAAAGATCTGATATCCTATGGATTTAATTGATATGCAAATTCCCGGAATCCGAAACTTTGTATATATGATTTAGGGACAGTTACTTTTAAGATTACTATTTGTTCTTTTTAAATTGGTAAAATTGAAGCAGACTGTCACAGTAAAACGATTATGCCGTTACAACTGTGAGATGGAAAAACAGGACAGGCAGTGAAGGCAGGCTGCGCTGATGGTTTAATGTATATAAGGAGTCATCTTAGGAATCTCCAAAAAAGTAAGTGACGTCTAGTAAAAGTGGGGACTTTTTTTGAAAAAATTCAAGTTTTTTAGACACCGTTTTTTATTTATAGACCTTGCAATAGGGAAGGGTAACTGAATGCTTACAAATATTCTGTATGCTGAGAAACAAAAAGGACAGCAAACGAATTAAGGGGAAGTAAACTATTTTCATTATATTACAATTTTAAAGAAAAATAAAGCTCGTTCTACTTCTATTTAACGTGAATTCTAAGGCTTGTACAAGGCTTAGAATTCACGTTATCCAATTTTTCCTAATACAGTTTTAATATTGTTTCCAAGGTTCTTTTTCTGTTTTTATGAGAGACATAACAAGATAAAAAATGAAGGAAAATAGACAGAAAAGAAAATCTAAACAAGTCGATAAAGCCGATACAAATTATCCCAAGAAAATTTCAACAAGCTCTTACATTGAAGAAGAAAAACAATAGCAAAACCGGCAAGGTAGCACAACCACAAAATTGCACCAACCTGCCGTTTATTTGCCCATTGCCATCAAACTTATCACTAGTTCAAGACTGCCATTGAGACCTAAATGAAAAATAAAGATCTCAAGCTAAATATTGTGTGCGGAGAATATAATATTTTTGTTTCTTTTGAGCACTCTCTTATTCTGTATAAACTTTAATCCATCAATTTCTCGATGCGGGAATACGAAGTACCGTTAATGAACAAGGCTTAAATGTATAAGAAAAAGGCAAATTAGAGCATTCAAAAGTTCTCATAACAGGCACTATTTTATATGGGTCTTCCAAAGAATTTTCAGCATCAAAAGTATCAGCAGCAAGCGTTATAACTTCTCCCTTATCACACACCTCGAAATGATTCAACTGAATAACAATCTCTTCAGGTTGCATAGAACCATTTACAACTTTAATTATCACCTCTTGATTTTTTTCATCATATCCTGCAATGCAATGAAATGTTTCATATAGTTGTTCAGTTTTCTGTTCTTTTCTATATAAAGAAAAAGGTAGTGTATAAGTAGGTATATTGGTACTGAACATTTTTTGTACATAATATGATGTTCTACCCATTACTTGCCCACTATTCAGCCAAATAAGATTTGTCTGCCAATTGCGTTGATTGACATTCTCCAACAAAGGTGCATAAGATGTCATTTTCACAAGATCTGCATTTTTCTCCATTCCAATCATAAAAGCTGCTTCACTCAATGCCCCTGTTATATTGGACTCAGAAATACAAGCAAACTCTCCAACATAAACATCAAACTTTCCGCGCTTAACAGAATCAAACAACTGAGTATTTTCATAGAAAAATTTAGGTTCTGAATACCAATGCGGATCAATCATATCTACCTTTTCAAGCGCATCTTTAGTATTATCCATACCAAGCGTGCAAATAAAAGTTATTTCCGGATAAATTGCTTTCAACTTAGAATAAAAATAAGCATAACGCTCAGCATAAAGTGCCCCAAATTGTTCATTCCCCAATTCAACATAAGCCAAAGGGAAAGGAGCAGAATGCCCAGCAGCAGCTCGTTTTGCTCCCCAAACAGTAGTAGTGTCACCAATAGCATACTCAATAGCATCTTTAATATCTTGAACAAAAGGTTCCAGTTCATTTGTGTAATCGCCGTTATTACCAACACAAGACATACCAACATTAGCTACATACATAGCCTTAGCACCTATATCTTCACAGAACTGTAAAAACTCATGGTATCCTAGTCCCCAGGAAGAATGATAATTCCAACGTATCCATTCACTACGGCGTTGCATTGGATCACCCAATGTTTCTTTCCAACGCATGCGATTTTCCAAAGTTGCCCCTTCTACCACACACCCACCAGGCCAACGCATAAAACCCGGTTTCAAGTCTGCTAAGACCTGTGCTATATCTTTTCGCATTCCATTTTTACGATTATGAAACGTATTTTGAGGAAACAATGAGACATAGTCAACATATACGCGACCAACATTATGGAAAACAAACTGCAATGAAGCTTTTGTGTCATCATCTACAGCTTGTAATATAGCCGTATATTCTTTCCATTCTTTGCCTTTTTTAATCTTGAAACATTGTTCTGAAAGTATACTCTTTTTATCCGACGCAACTAAACGAACCTTTACTTCCCCATCATATTGCCACGCATTCAAATAAAATCTCAAATCATACTTCTCGCCTTGTCTCACAGCCATTCCCCAATAACCTTCATTCTCCAGAATGACATAATTTTCTTCCAAATCCAAACGTAACGAATTCGGAGTATTAGGATGAAGAGGATTTTCCATTGTTACATCATAATTCGCATCACCTTTTATATTCCAACCTATCATTTTTAAAGAATCTGTATTCCAAGAAATCTTCCAATCATGATATTCTTTTCTAATCCATTCATCTTCAACTTCAGAATAAAATCCATAGTTACGACTATGTGGTGCACAAGCATAACCATCCTTCAGCACCATTCCTCTAGGCAAAACATGCTCTTCGAAATTACGATTCCTTACTAATTCAGCATAAAGTCCTCCGTCACCGCCATGATTAATTTCTTCAAAAAAAATACCATACATATGCGGATTCACCCAAACTCCCGGCTTATCCCCATTAACAGTCAATACATTCTGAGCTGAAAGTACAGATTTTATCCAAAAACAAAATAACATTACAAGCAGTCTTTTTCTCATTTCTTACATTTTTAAGTTCGTTACAAATTTTATATTTTTCGCATTGTCCTCTACAATTTCTATCAGCAAATCAGCAATACACGCCTAAGTTCAGCTTCCGTTGTTTCTGAAGGAGCAACCAATACACAAATTTCATTTTTATGTACGTGTATCATATACAGCCAAAACCTACAGACAACCAATAAAAACAAACTTGTTTCCATTGCAATTGAAATATTAGAGCCTATTTAAATTTTTCCCGACACTATTTTACAATTTATTTTCGAGGGCATTTTCTATTTTATAAAAAACATAGCAAACTATGTGACGAATAAAAACGAGAAAACAGACCGAAAAAAATCCAAACAAGTTGACAAAGCCGATAAAAGTATTTCAAAACAACCTCTCAATCTTATGGGATACGAAGTTATGTGATTTGTCATAATAAATATAATATTATATTATCATATCATAAGCTTTTTCAATAAATTTCTCGGAATTCATTGAGCGAGTAGCCTTTCTTGCACTTGAACATTCAGACGGAATTAAACAAATGAGTTAAGTTATATTCATAGCAAGCTCCAACTGTTATTTTAGCCATATCTCCTATAAAACTCTTCATTGCTATCTACTAAAAAAACAAACAGCAATATAGAAATCTATAAATGAAAGAAAAAATTAAATTCTCCACAATCACTCGAAACTGACAATGAAACGTGCGAAAAGGCGAATCTCACGACTCACCTTTTCCTGATTTAACCATTAAACAATTGTACGATTCGGTTAATGCTTTTACAATTATCCGATGTTACGAGCAACTAATGAGGTCGAGGGTAACGACAACTGTTTTGATTTTATATAATTATTAATCAAAAAATGAGAACGGTTGTTACCCGCCCACACTTTCTAATATCAACTATTTTTTCTTGAAATTCCAGAACCAAGCTGTACCCCAATCACCTGCGCCAGGTTCTCCAGCACAAAGTGTAAGATGTTCACCATCAGACTTTAAGATCTGATATACATAATGAGGAGTATCTCCTGAATTCGGTTGTACACCCATTAAAGGATAAGTACCACTGAAAGTCATAGTACCCTTGTCCCATCCTGGCTTTACAACATTCTCGTTCACACTGACAGAACCCTTATCGCCACGGCTCATTTCTACCCCGCTCAAGCTCAATTTCATCCAACCATCTTTACCGTCAAGAGGCAAGTTCTTACCTGTAGCCTGCTCATCGATACCATCAATCGTAACAACCCACCAAGCAGGACCATCATGCTCCATATAGGCACCATTACCCCACACACCGTTAGCTGTTTCATCCCAACCCCAAGTGGTAGTGGTAAATCCACCGTGGCCATCGCCGAAAATGTCATTGAACAAAGCGGGCAAATCAGTAAACTCGCTTACATTGATACTTTTCGTCTGAGATTTTGTTATGGAACCATCTTGATTCATCGTAGTAATATAGAAATCAAGGCTACGCGCAGGAGGCACAATCTGACAAGAAGGTGCAGTGCCCATAGCTACACAAGCATCATTGCTTGCATCATACACTTTCACGTAACGAACAGGAGAGAGATTGAATGTCAAATTATTGTTTCCTTCACTCTTGGCAGAGATAGTAAACGAATTAGTCAACTCCTCTGCTGTTACATTGCCATCTTTTTCCACTTCATCCACTATAGGATCGCAAGCTGCGAAGAACAAGGACAACAACGGAACCGCAAATAATATCTTTTTCATATTGTAAATTGCTTATTAAAATTAAACATTCAGTTGAAGTTATTTCCAACCGCCATATTCACAGTCGGCACCAGTCCAACCTTCATTCTGTACAACGCTTCCTATAGCCACTTGGCTCTCTGGCATCTTTTGGAAACCAGCCGTAGCATTGTAACGAGCTACATATCCACCATTGTGAGGTGTATTTCTTTCCGGCTGACCACAATAATAAACCGGTTGATTGTCTTGTCTTGCCAAAGCAGCAGCAGCGATATGCCAACGGCGAATATCGTTCCAACGAACACCCTCAAGAGCCAGCTCCCAACGACGTTCGTTCTGCAAAGCTTCCAGTGAATAGGCAGCAATCGGGTCCAAGCCTGCACGCTGGCGCACCCGGTTGATACCGGCCACATCCTCCTTCAATTCACTCTGCATCAACAATACATCGGCAAAACGAATCAATACCAAATCATGGATATTATTCAACTGCATGTTATTGGATCCTTGATCCCAACCGGAAGCTCCGTACATCAAGTTTTCAAAGCAGCATATATAAGGATCCTTTTCAGCCGGAATATACTCTTCCTGCGAACCATCATTTACACAAGAGATAGGTGCCCACTTCTTTGCATAGAAGTCGGTTTCTTGCACAAAATCAGCCCAACCACCATACGTATAAGAAGCTTTCGTAGTCCAATCTTGAATAGTAGCTTCACGACGGACATCCTTGCCTTCGCGGTCGGCACTTTTCCAGTCATCCACCAAGTTAGGAGCTACCGGTCCGGCCCCCCAGCCCTGACCGAAGGGGAATGTGTTTTCATAAGCCTGACCACCGCGCACACCCATGTGCAAAGCAATACCGTTGCCATAGCCAACAGTCGTTGACCATGAAGCCAATTTATTGAACTTGATAGCAAACATAGATTCCGGATTTACGGCATTGTCATCTTCTACCCACTTCAAGTCTTGTCCTTTGGTATAATCATAATCATTTACAGTATAACGATTTGTGTAAGCCCACAACGCACGGAAATCAGGAACCAGCTCATAACCGGAATTGTTCACACAATCATCTACATAAGCAATCACATTTTCCTTGGTCAACGTTGTTCCGTCGGGCAATGCTACTGAAGCTATCGGGCTGTAAGTAGTGCTGGTAAGGTCAGCCAAAGTTTCTCCATTTCCATACATACCTGTGTAAAACAGGAAGATACGGGCCAGCAAGGCTTCAGCAGTATATTTATCCACATGTCCATCGGTATTGCGAACGGCAGGCATCATTTCGATAGCATCGCGCAAGTCCTGCAACATTTGTCCGTAAAGCGTTGAAACTTCTCCTTGCACTACCAAGTCACCGGAAGGAGTTGTCATCAAAGGAACATTACCGTACATACTGGCCAAATCGAAGTGATAGAAAGCACGCAGAAACAATGCCTCGCCCAAGTATTTGGCCTTGCTCTCATCGCTCATGGCTGTATTAGGCAAAGCACTGATCAACGTGTTGGCACGGTTGATACCCTGATAACGCAGTACCCAAAAGTTATTGGTCATATCGGCATTATAATTGGTAATCAAGTCCATAGCCTGCATCAGCTTATCATTGGTTCCACCACCCCCCAAAGCATCATCACTGGCCAACTGTGCATAATACAAGAATGATTCTTGCGGGTAAGCATGCACCGCGTTCAAATTCTGGTAAATACCGGCAAGTGCCGCTATACCGTCAGCTTCGGACACAGGGAAGTTTTCGGTTGAAAGCTCACCCATATTTTCTACATTATTGATATCACAAGACGCAACGCCCAATGCAATACATGCAGAAGTTAATAAATAGGTTATTTTTTTCATACGGATAATCATTTTAAAATTTAACATTAACACCAAACATATAGGTACGAGGCGTAGGATAATTACCTACATCAACCCCAGTCACCCAAGGCTCATCCCCATTGATGGCACGACCATTTTCCGGATCCATTCCTTTATAACCGGTAATGGTGAAAAGATTCTGTGCCGCTGCATATATACGCAGTTGCTGGAACGGACAGCTCTTCCACAATCTCTTGAAATCATAACCTATCGTCAAATTTTGCAAACGGAAATAATCAGCGTTTTCTACATAAATATCGGAAATGGACTGCCAGTTCACACCTTCATTCATACGGGCTATCAAAGGATATTTATTGGAAGTCCCTTCACCATGCCAATAGCTGTACACCTCAGTAGTATAGGTTTCCTGCTCACCGTCAGTAAACTTACGGTAAGAACGGGCAACCTGCTGCCCCAAAGCTGCAAAACCGGTAATAGACAAATCAAATCCCTTATAACCGAAGTTCAAGCTAAGGCCCATTGTCACATCAGGATGAGGGTCACCAAGCTCAGTCTTATCTTCCGCATTGATTACGCCGTCCCCGTTTACATCTACAAACTTCAAATCACCCGGCTTCAACGTATTGCCCTGCAAAGAGTTAGCAGCATTACCATCTTTCAATGTCGCAGCATAAGCTTCCAAATCTGCTTGGTTCTGGATAACTCCGTCCGTCTTATATCCCCAGAAATAGCCGATGGGATGTCCTTCTTCGAAACGAGCCATATAGCCGGTACCTTGAGAAAGGAGGTCATTACCACCGTTATTGTATTTACGGTTACTGTTTACTTCGGTCACTTCATTCTTATTGTATGCCATGTTCCAGTTTACGCCATACGTAAAGTCTTTGCCAATACGGTCATTCCAATTCAATGCAAGTTCCACACCACGGTTACGGACCGTACCTGCATTCTTCAGTTGTTCTGAAAAACCGGTAGTAGGAGTTACGGGAACTTTCAACAACAAATCTTTTGTCTTCTTCTCATACCAATCGAAAGTAACTCCCAGGCGGCCACTCAAGAAACGTGCATCAATACCGATATTGGTCTGTTCTGAAGTTTCCCATGTAATTTCCTCATTGGCCAAACGGGCAGGAGAAGCTCCGGAAGTGTAACCATCCTTATTATTCCCGAATGAATAGTTACTGTAAGCGTCATACGCGAAAGTAGCCTGATAAGCAAAGGCATCAACCGCATTCTTATTACCGTTCTGTCCCCAACCGGCACGAATTTTCAAAAATTCAAGCCAATTCTGTGTACTTTCCATGAACTTTTCGTTTGTCACTACCCAGCCTGCCGAGAATGAAGGGAAATATCCCCAACGCTTGCCCGGTGCAAATACAGATGAACCATCAGCACGGATAATAGCCGACACCATATACGTTTCATTAAAGTTATAATTCAAACGGCCGAAATAGGACATACCACGAGTATCGCCATAAGGCTTTCCTGAAACCGTAGCTTTTCCTGTATTGTTCTTGACAAAGGACATATAAGCATGATCCAAGTCACCGAACACTGAATTCGTAGCTGTCGCATTCAGAGTAAATCCATAATCCGGACGAGATTCACCGTATTCAGTACCCACCAAAACATCGAAATCATGCTTGGCTATGTTGAACTTATAGTTGATGGTATTCGTGGTACTCCATCCCCAACCCAAACCGGTCTGATTGGTTGTTTGGTCTATCGCTCGGCTATCACCCTGATCGTTCAATTTATAAACTGGCAAATAAGCTCGCCATGACCAAGAACTTTGATTATAATTCACCTGACCACGATATGTCAGATTCTTAATAGGCTGAATCTCCAACCACCCGCTAAGATTGAAACCGAAATTTATGCTCTTGTTATTCGCACTCTGCCCATTCATCATCGAAGCAATGGGGTTAGTGGTATACGAATTATAATTAAACCAGCCATCAGTACCTGAATTTTTCAAATCTTCATAGCCGAAATATTCACCATCCTTATTATAAATGGGAACCAATGGATTGGCACGCAACATATTTGAAAGCATATTGCCATATTGATTGCCATTATCAAGACCTTGATTCTGTTTGTGTTGGAAATAAAGGTTCTCGCCAATTTTTACTACGTCAAGACCGGCATCATTGCGATAAACCACATGCTCTGAATTCATACGTACTGTGAAACGGCGATAATCCGACTTAGCCATATTGCCGAACACACCATCTTGATATTGATAGCCAAGACCGGTAGAGAATTTCGTACGATCCGTACCACTGGTAATATTCAATGCATGGTTCGTAGTTACTGCATTTTTATTTCGCAAAGCTTCCATGAAATTGGAACCTTCATTCGAACCGTCCCTATAAGCAGCCAATAAATCCGCATCAATAAAACGTGCCCAGTCATGAGGCTCAACACCACTGTTAAAACGCACCATATCCTGTACTTCCATGTATTGCTTAGCAGTCAGCAAATCAGGCATTCTATAAACATTCTGCCAACCTATGTTTCCATCATAACTAACCTGAATCTTGCCTTCCTTACCTTGTTTCGTTGTCACCAAAATAACACCATTGGCAGCAGCAGAACCGTAAATTGCACAAGAAGCCGCATCTTTCAACACGTCAATACGTTCAATATCTGCCGGATTCAGATTATTGATATCACCACTCACACCATCAATAACATAAAGCGGTTTTGTATCACCATTTGTACCGGCACCACGAATCGTAACTTTAAACCCGTCACCCGGCTGACCGGAAACGGCCTGAATATTTACACCCGGAGACTGGCTCTGCAAAGCACCCAATGCCTGCGTGGTATTCAATTTTGCGATGTCTTCGCCTTTTACCTCAACCGTAGCACCTGTCACCAACTTTTTCTTCTGAACACCGTAACCTACTACAACTACTTCATCCAGCATTTCCGTATCTTCCTTCAGCTGAATCTTGAAACTAGTCTGGTTACCTACCACGATTTCTTGCGGCTGATAACCGATAAAAGACACTACAATCGTGGCTCCCGGCTGAACATTCAATGTGAAATTACCGTCAATGTCGGTAATGACACCATTTGTGGTGCCTTTTTCCAACACATTGGCACCGATAACCGGTCCCATTGCATCTGTTACAGTACCTGTGATTTTTTTTGCTTGCTGCACAGCATCTATTGCATCGACCGATGCGGCGAAAAGTTGCGGAGTATAAGTCAGGCTGACAGCCGAACAGATTCCCACAAGCAGCGCGGTTCTTCTGAAATTAAAATTCATACTTGTATTTTTCTTAGATTAATGAATTGGCATAGCCGATTGGCATCTACCGTTATAACATAAGGTTATTTTTGAGAAAGAATCAAATAGACCTTATTCTACAAAATGGTTGACATACATATCACTCCTTTCTCATAGGCATTTTTCATTTCATTAGCGGTTAAACATTATATGATTATCAAATTTTAGTTAGGCTTTACAAAAGTAGACTTTTAGCATCAAATCTTATAATACTATTTTATCAAATGATAATATTTGGTTAACATCTATTACTACAAAAAGTCATTTCTTCAGTTCGTCCCGTACCATTCTTCCCCATTCCTTCATATCTGCATCTTTCCAGTTTCCCTCGGAAGAAGCCGACGGATAGAACATGGAGCAAGTCTCATCCTTGTCAGACAAAGACCAGGCCACCCAGCTGATGGAATGCCGCTGCATCCAGTCCAGCCAATTCCCCCACTCTTCTTTACTGATGGGGCCGTCCCCACTTGCCTCCATACCGGCGCATTCGGAAACGAAAATCGGCAAGCCCTTGCCCAGAGCATAGTCGGCGCGGTCGCGCAGCCACTGTCCGTGGGTATTGGCATAAAAGTGGAGTGTATACATTATATTGCTATATCCGGTAATAGGATCGTCCGCTGCCAAATGGATGTCCTGGTCCCAATGCGGACAACCAACGAGGATAACGGCATCCGGTTCTATGGCACGAATCGTCTTGATAACCTCCACAGAGTATGACTTCACCTGCTCCCAACTGTCTTCCACCGGTTCGTTGAAAACCTCATAGATGACATTAGGAACCCCTTTGTAACGGGTAGCCATTTGGGTGAAGAACTCCTTTGCTTCTTCCTGCCGCAGATTGTGGCTATGCCAGTCGATGATGACGTAAACGCCGTTCTCGATAGCAGCATCCACCACTTTCGTAACACACTCAATACCGAACTCGGGCTTGTTCACATAGCAGGCGCTATCCAAATCCACTCCCATAGAGGCCCGAAGCACTTGTGCGCCCCAGTCATTGACCAGATAAGCAACCGAAGAGGCATTGTAGAAACGGGGCCAGAACTGATGCCAGCCATAGCTGACACCGTGCAATACCACCGTGTCTCCTTCGGTATTCATCAACTGCGTACCATTGACCACCAATGCCGGTAGCGTTTCCTTTACATTTTCATTCTTCGACGGGTTTGTTCCACAACCAATGGTCATACCTAGGCAACAAACCGCCAACATAACTTTCCATATGCTTTTCATATCATACTTAGTATTTAGAGTAATAATCTTTCTTATATAACGGTACAAACGCTTTGTACACGCTTACATTCTAATTTTCAGGCAGGGATTACACGGAAAAGCACGGATAGGTTCAATTTTGCAGCTTCCGGTTTTCCGCTTTAATTATTTCAATAGTGCTGTCTGTGGCAAAGACAGAGTTCAGTCCTTGTTGTTCTTGAGCCGGGTCACCGGTATAGTCATCTCCCTTTTCCCAGAATACATGGTCGGGATTTTGTCCGGCAAAACCACCCCATGCCCAGAAGTTGCATCCGGCAAAGAGTCCGCCGCTCTCACGGTCCTGGCGGATGAGGTCGAATACATAACGGTAATATTCATCGCGGGCAGTGGTCGGTGCCTCTTTGGAAAAGCTGAAACCGTCACGGGGAAAACCGAACTCCTCCAAAACAATCGGCTTGCTGTACTTCCGAGCAATGACCATGTGGTCATCTATATACTTCTTAGTATTTTCCTTGGCACACGGAAGAAGTTCCTTCAGGCTGTCCGCCTTCACCCAACTCCAGTTGTAAGGCCAGATGTGGATATTCAGATAATTGATGTTGGGGTCGGCATGAATCTTCTCGAAAAGATTCATATCCATTTCGCATCCCCACGAGCCCTCACTGCCAGAAGACACCATGTGGTTCGGGTCAAGTGACTTGATTTGTGCAGCCACATCGGCCATCCAGCGGGCAAACGGTTCCTTGTTCTCGTCAGAGAAAGCGCGAGGCTCGTTACCAATCTGCCAAGACATAATAGTGGGGTCATCCACATATTTTATCTGATTATACCTATTGGTGCGTGAAACAATATAATTGACATGATTGGCAAACAAGGCCTTCGCGCTGTCCGATTGGGGGAACTGCTTGACATACTCCATATAGGCGGGCCATCCGTCTACGGCAGGCACCACGGCCTCACCGTGTCCGGACCATTGCAGGTAAACGGAATAGCCACCGCTCCATTCCCAGGAATTGTTCAAATAGAGGACAGCTGTCATATCACGTTCACGCAGTTCATTCATAAAATAATCCAATCCGGCTAAAATAGTATCATTATAGACGCCCGGTGCCACTTGTAAAGAGGGCTCTACCCGCGTCTTTATGCCATTTTCACCGTCAGCACCCACCAATACGCGCAGGTTGTTGATGCCAATACTTTTCAGAAAGTCCAGCTCCTTATGCAACCGTTCACGATTGCCGCCTTCACCTTCGGAACCAAGAATGGCACCGTACCAGAAATTGGCACCTACAAAATAATAGGGTTTTCCGTCGCGAACGAACTGTCCATCGGCATTGACCTTAATAAACGAATGCTCCGCAGGCTTAGGGGCACATGCTCCCAAAAGGAATAAAAGTACTGTCAGTAAAAGGAATTGTTTCTTCATATTATCAGTTTTTAAGCGATACACAAAGATACGCGGATCATATCATAAAAAATGATACCCTTAATTCCGCAACACTATAATTTAACTTTATTTATAAGTTCCTGAGCAACAAA